>OKEE01000561.1_pt1 | contig 14642 bp, 2 predicted proteins | sample 1611071 | NCBI WGS metagenome assembly OKEE01 (sample SAMN04436708, study PRJEB24849) | human gut metagenome | biome: human gut; feature: NICU; material: stool | host: Homo sapiens | place: USA: Saint Louis, MO | collected 2010-09-07 | reverse complement strand
ATATATTTAGCAATCCAATACTCAATTACCAATACAACAAATGCATCACTAATACGATGTCATGTACTCATATATGCACAAAAAAACGCCCACACATCGTGTGAGCGTCTTTTTATAGGCCCCCAATACAGTCAAAAAAAGGGGGGGAATTGTGAGAGTCATAATGAGGGCCCTATGTGATTATAATTGTATCTACTAGTATTATTTACTAATAGCTTCACGCAAATTTACTGTACGTGATTGAGGTTGATCAGCAGGTGCTTTTGCAATTGCTGCGCGAAGATCGACTTCATGTTCATCTTCGCAGCAAGGTTCTTCACTTGCCTTATTTTTCACCGTTTGTTTAGCGGCGAACCAGATTGTGTCGTTCATGTAGTGACGAAGTTCGTCATTGTTTACATGTTCTTGGTCATGAGCCATGATATCCAAAATGGAATCTTCCAAAGCAGATGCTTCTTCGTCAGTCATAGGACCGCCGATTTTCTTTTGCTCTTGGATAACAGTATTGATTTGATCTACCATGCCACGAAGTACATTATACCCATAGCTATTAGTGAAACCATCTTGTTCGTTATATTTTGGCATATCAAAGTATTCATATTCATTTTTGTTGCGGTTTTCACCGTTCCAGTTCATGAACACTTCTTGACCATGCACACGACCGATAGAATGAGTGCGGAAATAGTCAGCATAATTATGTTTGTCATAAGAATGTAACCATTTTACATCCGCTTTTGTTAATTGTTCGTGATTATCGCGTTTAACCTTAGCCTTTGCAATGTTAACCTCTGCATTCTGCCAAGCTTTCACATAATCATGAACAGCAGCCACAGTTTGAGGACTCGCTACAGGAACGAGTACAACAGAACCAAGTTGTGGCGTCATTACAGGATTTTTAACGATTAACGTATCATCATACGTTGGTGTGCTAGCTGCGTGACCAGTAAGGGATGCAGCGCTCATAAATATTGCTGCTGTGAAAGCAAGCATTGTAGATTTTTTCATATCTATTCCTCTTTTCTTAGTCGAATCAAAAGGGATGCGAGGATTCTCATTGATGAGAACCCTCATCCCAGCGTCTGTGAAAGTTTAACGTTTCAAATTATAAACCTAATTTTGCCATCATTGCAGCAATTTGAGCTTTCATTTGTTCATTTTCTGCTTTCAAATCAGATACTTCACCTTTTAATCCGGCATTTTGAGCTTTCATAGCTGCCATTTCTTGTTGCATTGCATACGCGGAACTGATAGGGCCTTTGCGGTAACGATCTGCTACAGCAGCTTCGCTATCACGGTTGCCAACTTTCCAAGTTACACCAGCGTTCGCCATCATGTGGCTAGAACCACCAGCCCAGGATACACCACCATGGATTAATGTAGATTCATTTTTATAATGAGCTACGCCAAGAGCCACTGCGGAGTTACCACGGTAGTTACCATAACCAGCCATGATTTGAGTTGGTTCCAATGGATCGTATTGGATAGGTTTCAATGCTGCAAGAGCTGCGCCTTGAGCACCTACACGACCTACTTCTTCAGCTAATTGATCTACGCGAGGGTCCAATGGTGGATTTACCTTCAAGTCGTAGTTCGTAGAATCACCATTTTGAGTTGGAGTGATTGTTACACTACCATCTTGAGATGTTACTGTAGTACGAGAATCTTTCAATTGTTTGTAATTAACTGCATCTGTATCATTTGTACCAGCTTTAACATTAGTAATTTTATTATCACCCATACTGAGGTTACCACCGCTAATTGTTACGGCAGGAGTTGTAGCACCAGCAGGAACATCTGCAATAGAGATGGATGAACCACCGTTAGAAATCTTAGTAATACCAGACAATTCGTTAGCTAATTGAACTCTCAATTTACCACCGTCGTTATTCACGCCAATGTTATTGTCAGTCAATTTAGTTTTATCTGCACCACCAACGATATCTACAACTTTATTAAGATGTTTCTTAATAACTTTTGGATTTGTATCTTGGTTAGTTTGGCCATCATCACCAGCAAATTTCATGCCATCATCATGAGTTGCTACTTCGTGATTATTACCATCTTTATCTTGGTATACGATACGAGTGATACCATTTGTACCATTTACACCGTCTACACCATCAACGCCTTTATCGCCTTTGATAGTAATGCCGTTAGCACCATCTTTACCATTAAGACCGATAGAGCCATCTTTACCATTGATTACAACAGCAGAACCATCTTTACCATTTACGCCGATTTTACCATCAACACCATCTTTACCTGGAACGCCTGGTTGACCTTTTTCGCCAACAGTTACGCTATCAGCTTTAAGGTCTTTATCAAGAGCAATGACAACTTTACCATCTTTAGTCATCGTTTTGATGTTAGATGCATCATATTTGTCATCTACTTTAGTACCGCCACCAACGATTTCAAGTTTTTCGCCTAATTTTTTATGGATTTCACTATTAGCACCAGTAGATTGAGTACCAAAGTTCAAACCTTTTTCACCAATTGCATCAGCAGTGTTTTTGAGGTCAGATACGTTTACTGCACCGTGCTTAGTTTTATTATCACCAGCTGCTGCATCTAATTTATCCAAGAATGTTGGATTTGCATTACCTGGAGTATTATGATCTTCAATGGAGGAACCTACGTTGTTCAACTTCATAGGAGTATTAGTAGAATCACTACCATTATTCATGGATGCAATTACATCTGCAGGTTGAACTGTTGTACCACTACCATCTTCTTTTGTATTGAAAGTAACATTACCTGTAGGATCTACAATTTTATAAAGTTTGTTACCATCTTTATCAGTGTAAACAACCGGAGTTTGAGCTTTTTCAACAACTCGTTGGTTATTAATCTTGATATCATATGCATGACCCTTAGTAGGATCAGTAGAGGATGCATTATCATCAGTTACAGAGATAGAACCATCAGAAGACTTAACCGTTGTAACTTTATCTTTTAATTGTTTTACGTTTACTGCATCAGTATTAGCTGTGCCAGCTGCAACGTTAGTAATTTTGTTACCACCATTATCAAGACCTTGGTTAGTCAACTTAACATCAGTTGTACCAGAAGTTGTAGGAGCTTTAATAGTAATGCCATCGTTATTTACAACAGTATCTCCCATTGTTACAGAGCCATCTTTAGTGAGGTTAAGATCTTTGTTCATCTTAACTGTTAAAGTATTGTCGCCATCTGCTACAACTGCGATGTTGCCTGCTGCAGATTTGAACTCTTGGCCATTAACTTCTAATTTACCAGCTGCATTCTCAGTAACGCCTTCACCTTGAACTTTCACAAGAGAATTCATTTCTTGTTTATTTTCTTTAGAAGTATTGTTACCAGTGAAACGCAAGCCATCATCATGAGTTGCTACTTGATGTTCGTTACCATCCTTATCGTTGTATACGATACGAGTAATACCATCTTTACCATCAACGCCAGCTTTACCTTCTTTAACAGTAATATCTGCGGTTGCGTTTTTACCATCTTTACCAGCAGGACCAGTTAAACCGATGTGACCGATACCATCTTTACCGGAAATAGATACAGCATCTTTGCCGTCTTTACCGATACCAACTTTACCATCAATACCATTAGCACCATCTTTACCAGTGATGGATACACCGTCTCGACCGTCAACGCCATCTTTACCTGGAACGCTAACAGATTCTAAACCTTTAAGGTTTTTGTTAAGACCGATTTCAACAGTTGTATTACCAGTTGTTGGATTTTGTGTAATGTTAGTTCTAATGTTACTAGTATCATATTTATCTGCGAAGTTTTCGCCATTAGCGAGAGCACCTGTACCAGCAATAGTTACTTTAGAACCAAGTTTGTTTGTCTTAGGATCTGCATTATTGGCATCAAATACAAGACCTTTGTCAATAAGAGCATCAGATGTTTTCTTGAGGTCAGATACGTTAACAGCACCATTTGGTGTATTCTTATTTGCATCATCTAATTGTTTCAAGAATGTATCTGTAGAGTTTGGTTTTTGGATGGAAGAAGCAACATTGTTCAACTTCATTGGAGTTGTTGTGGAATCGCCACCATTGTTCATGGATGCAATCACTTCATTAGGTTGAACTGTTGTACCACTACCATCTTCTTTTGTATTGAAAGTAACATTACCTGTAGCAGGATCTACAATTTTGTAAAGCTTATGGCCATCTTTATCAGTGTAAACAACTGGAGTTTGAGCATGTTCAACTACAGATTGATTATTGATAGTAATGTCATATTGGTGACCTTTAGTTGCATCATATGTTGCAGAACCAGGGGCGTTTTTATCTACTACTTTAATGGAGCTGTCAGAAGATTCAACAGTCGTAACATTGTCTTTCAATTGTTGAACATTTACTGCATCTGTAGGGTTTTCACCAGCTTTAACGTTAGTAATTTTATTACCACCATTATTCAAGCCAGTGCCAGTTAAAGATACGTTTTTATTACTATCTGTTGGATTAGTAATTGTAATACCATCATTATTTACTTTAGTATTACCAGTTGTTACAGAACCAGCATCAGTTAAGTCAATCTTCTTAGCCAATTGAACTTTCAATTTGCCATTATCATTGTTAACACCGATGTTGTTATCCGACAAGGCACCAGTAGCACCACCAACAATATCAAGTTGAGTTCCCAACGCTTTTTTGATTACAGTGCCATCATCACCAGCAAATTTCAAGCCATCATCCATAGTTGCTACTTCACGTTTAATAACGTTGCCATCAGTATCCTTCAATGGATTGCCATCTTTATCTTTTGGTACGTATACAATACGTTCAGATTTGTTGTCATTGTTAGCTTCTGGTTTAACAAGTGTTTGAGTACCATGATCTGTAGAAATGTCTAGACTTGCACCATCAGCACCAGGTGTACCAGGAGTACCTTTAGGACCTTGTAAACCGATGTGACCTACGCCGTCTTTACCAGAGATGGACACAGCATCTTTACCATCTTTACCAGCAATACCTACTTTGCCGTCTTGACCGTCTTTTGCACCTGGCGCACTTTCACCTTTAGGACCAGTGATAGATACACCATCTTTACCGTCAATACCGTCTTTACCATTTACAACGACTTTATCTAAGTTAGTAAGGTCTTTGTTCAATGCATACGTATAAGTTTGGTTACCATTTGCAGCAATTTCTTGTTCTACTGTTAAGTTTTTACCTGCAGCATAAGTTACAGTTTTACCACTTGCTACAGCTGTTGCAGTTGCAGTTGTACCATCTTTAAGGTTACCATCTGCATTTGTTTGGAAACCATAGTTTTGAATAGAGCCAGCTAATTCAGACAAGTCGATAACTGCTTTTGTATTAGCTACAGCATTACCATTGCCATCATTAAATGTCAATTCAACTTGTTTAGTTGTTGCATTGTATTTGTATGCTTGAGCTGCTGCGCCTGGGTTAGTATTACCAGATGCTACGCCACCTTTTGCTTCAGTAGAACCAGATTTTACCGCAGTTGGAGCAATGTGTAGTTCAGAATCTTTCAATGCGTTAGCAGTGTTATGAAGATCAGATATGTTAACTGCTGCGTTTTGAGTTTTCGTATCATCAGCTGCTGCTTTCAATTTATCCAAGTATGTAGCAGTTTGACCTGCAGGCATTGTTGGAGTTTGGTTTTTAATAGCAGAACCAACGTTATTGATGATAGAGTTACCACCCGTTGTATTGCCAGCTGCATCTTTGAAAGATACGATTACGTCATTTGCAGCTACGTCATTACCAGTAGAACCATCAAGGTTTGTTGTATACGTGCCATCTGGACGTTTAACAACTTTATTACCATTTTTATCTGTGTAAATAGCAGGTGTTACAGCGTTTACTGTGTAAGTTTTTTGACCTGTTGTAGCATCAGCAGCTTCAGATACTGTTACATTATCGCCAGCTTTTACAATTGTGCCAAGGCCAGTGATAACAGTCTTACCAGCATTATTAATATTGGAAAGATCTTGTTTAGCAATACCTGTGATAATAGCTTTATCATTTGGTACATCTTTATTATTACCATCAACATAAGTCATAGTTACACTGCCATCGTTTTGTACAGCATAGCTACCAGCTTTGATATGTTTTTCATCATCAAGGTTAGCTACTTTATTGGTAGTAGTGCCAGTACCAGCTGCATCTGGAGTTACGTATTCAATACGTTTATCCGTTGGGTTGTAGGTAATATTAGTTGTACCATTAACAGCATCAGGATTACCTAATACTACTGTCTTAGTTTGAACAGAATCTAAACCTTTAAGGTTTTTGTTCAACTTAACAGTTAATGTATCAGTACCATCAGCTACGACTGCGATATTGTCTTTTGCAGATTCGAATTTAGTACCATCGGAAGTTTGGATTTCTTTAGCACCAGCTGCATTAGTACCTTCTTTAGTACCTTCACCTTGAACTTTTACAAGTGTATTAAGTTTATGGTTATTTACAGTAGATTCATTGTTACCAGTGAATTTCAAGCCATCGTTAAGTGTAGCAACCTCTTGTTTACCACCCTTATCTTCGTAAACGATACGAGTCATGCCGTCTTTACCGTTATGGCCGTTTACACCATCATGACCATCAGTACCATCTACACCTTTGGCACCTTTTTCTACATGGATATCTACACGATTAGTACCATTAAGACCATCTACACCATCTTTACCATCGATACCAATCTTACCATCTTTACCATCTTTACCAACATGAACAGATTCTACATCAAGGTTTTTATCCAATGCATAGTTAATTACTGTGTTCCCATTATTGTTAGTTTGAGTAACAGTCATATTCTTACCAGCTTGGAAATCAATAGATTTACCATCTTTAATTTCTTGTGTAGTATCACCAACATGAGTACCTACTGTAGTAGATTCTGCAGAGGATGTTACATGGAAGGAACTCATATCCCCACCAGTTGGCAAGTTAGACAAATCGATAACTGCTTTTGTATTAGCTACAGCATTACCATTGCCATCATTAAATGTCAATTCAACTTGTTTAGTTGTTGCATTGTATTTGTATGCTTGAGCTGCTGCACCTGGGATAGTATTACCAGATGCTGTACCACCTTTTGCTTCAGTAGAACCAGTTTTTACAGCAGTTGGAGCAATGTGTAGTTCAGAATCTTTCAGTGCGTTAGCAGTGTTATGAAGATCAGTTACATTAACGGCTGCATTTTGTGTCTTAGTATCGCCTGCGGCAGCATCCAATTTATCCAAATATGTAGGGGATGTAACGCCTGGTGTTGCATGGTTATTAATAGCAGAACCAACGTTGTTAACGATGGAGTTGCCACCAGTTGTATTACCAGCTGCATCTTTGAAAGATACGATTACGTCATTTGCAGCTACGTCATTACCAGTAGAACCATCAAGGTTTGTTGTATACGTGCCATCTGGACGTTTAACAACTTTATTACCATTTTTATCTGTGTAAATAGCAGGTGTTACAGCATTGATAGTCATAGAACCATCAGCAGTAGTTGGAGTTGTGATAAGGATATTTTCGCCAGCTTTTACGTTAACCTTGCCATTTACAGGAGCAACATCAGTACCATTACCTTGGATTGTCCAGATATCGTCAGTAGTTGCTACTTTCTTAGTATCTGTAGTACCAGGTGTTGTGTATTCAATACGGTTATCACCAGTATTATAAGTAATATTAGTTGTGCCACCAGGTCTTGTATGGTCGCCTAATTCAACAGTCTTAGTTTGAACAGAATCTAAACCTTTGAGGTTTTTGTTCAACTTAACTGTCAATGTATCACCATTATTCGCTTCTACTGCGATATTATCTTTAGCAGATTCGAATTTAGTACCATCAGAAGTTTGGATTTCTTTAGTACCAGCTGCATTAGTACCTTCTTTAGTACCTTCGCCTTGAACTTTCACTAAAGAACCTAATTTATGTTTATTTACAGTAGATTCATTGTTACCGGTGAAGTTCAAGCCTTTATCAGTCAAGCCATCAGCTGTGTTCTTCAAGTCAGTTACATTAACGGCTGCATTTTGTGTCTTAGTATCGCCTGCGGCAGCATCCAATTTATCCAAATATGTAGGGGATGTAACGCCTGGTGTTGCATGGTTATTAATAGCAGAACCAACGTTGTTAACGATGGAGTGGCCACCAGTTGTATTACCAGCTGCATCTTGGATGGATGTGATAACATCAGCTGCTGCTACTTCTGTACCATCATCTTTATGGAATTTGCCATCTTTATCCTTAGTTAACTTATTACCATCTTTATCTGTATAAACAGCAGGTGTTACTGCATTGATAGTCATAGAGCCATCAGCAGTAGCTGGAGTTGTGATAAGGATATTTTCGCCAGCTTTTACATTAACCTTACCATTTACAGGAGCAACATCAGTACCATTACCTTGGATTGTCCAGATATCATCAGTAGTTGCTACTTTCTTAGTATCTGTAGTACCAGGTATTGTGTATTCAATACGGTTATTACCAGTATTATAAGTAATATTAGTTGTACCACCAGGTGTTGTATGATCGCCTAATTCAACAGTTTTAGTTTGAACAGAATCCAAACCTTTAAGTTTTTTGTTCAACTTAACTGTCAATGTATTAGTACCATCAGCTACGACTGCGATGTTGTCTTTAGCAGATTCAAACTTAGTACCATCGGAAGTTTGGATTTCTTTAGCACCAGCTGCATTTGTATCTTCTTTAGTACCTTCACCTTGAACTTTTACAAGTGTATTAAGTTTATTGTTATTTACAGTAGATTCATTGTTACCAGTGAATTTCAAACCATCGTCCATAGTGGCTACTTCACGTACAATGTTCTTGCCATTAGCATCTTGAATAGGGTTGCCACTAGCATCTTTTGGAACATATACGATACGTTCAGCTTTATCAGTATCCGCACTATGAGCTGGATCACGGTTGATAAGAACTTGTTCACCTTTAGCAGATGTCATGGAGATGTTAGCACCATCACGACCGTTGATACCATCTTTACCATCCTTACCTTGAGGACCAGTCATACCAATGGAGCCATCTTTACCGTTGATAACTACGGAAGAACCGTCTTTACCATTTACGCCGATTTTACCATCAACGCCATCTTTACCTGCAACGCCAGGTTGACCTTTTTCACCGATACCGATTTCATCAGCTAATGCATATGTATAAGTTTGTTTACCAGTTGCTGCACCTGTAGCATCTTTTTCAATGTCTTGTTTAACAGTGAGGTTTTTACCTGCTGCATAGTTAACTACGCCACCATTAGCAACTGCTGTTTCTGCAGCTGGAGTTGCTGCATCATTAACAACCTTACCACCATTTTCTGTAGCATTTGTTTTGAAAGTATAACCGCTTGTAATTTGGTTAGCCAAATCGGACAAATCGATTTTAGCTTCTGTACCAGTTACACCAGCACCAGTACCATCATTGTATTTCAATGTTACAGATTTAGTAGTGGAGTCGTATTTATAGCTTTCAGCTGTACCACCAGCATTTTGGTTTACAGTTTCACCTGTACGGTTAGTTACAGTTGGACGAATATGCAATTCGTTGGATTTCAATGCTTCAGCAGTGTTATGAAGGTCGGATACATTAACCGCTGCATTCTTAACATTAGAACCAGCATCAGCTGCTGCTTTCAATTTATCCAAGTATGTAGCAGTTTGACCTGCAAGCATTGTTGGATTTTGATTTTTAATAGCAGAACCAATATTGTTAACAATCATGCCACCATCTTTTGTTGTTTGGCCAGTGGCTGCTTTAGGGTTTTCGAAAGAAGTGATGATATCGCCAGTATATTCAGCTGTTTCGCCTTCTTTATGGAATTTACCATCTTTATCTTTTGTTAATTTAGTACCATCTGGAGTTGTGTAAACAGCAGGTGTTACAGCGTTTACTGTGTATGTTTTTTGACCTGTTGTTGCATCAGAGCTTTCAGATACGTTAACATTATCGCCAGCTTTTACGATTGTACCAAGACCAGTGATAACATTCTTACCAGCATTATTAATGTTGGAAAGATCTTGTTTAGCAATGCCTGTGATAACGGCTTCACCAGTAACGTCTTGATTATCACCATCAACGTACTTCATGGTTACTTTACCATTGCCATCTACTGCATAAGTATCAGGTTTGATATGGCGTTCAGCTGCTTTTACTGCATGTAATTGGGAACCGTTAACAGCATCAGTGGATGTAGCACTTACATCGCCAGCTTTAACATTAACAATTTTATTACCGCCATTATCTAAGCCAGTATTAGTCAATTTAACATCTGTAGTAGCTGTTGTACCCGCTGCAGATGTAGGTGCCTTAATTGTAATACCACCATTATTAACTGTAGTATCACCAACAGTTAAGGAACCAGCATTAGTAAGATCAATATCTTTATTCAAAGAGTATGTATACGTTTGGTTGCCAGTTAATGCATTAGAAGCATCTTTTTCAAGTTCTTGGTTAACAATGAGGTTTTTACCAGCTGCATAGTTAACTGTATTACCAGGTTTTACTACAGTTGCTGTAGCAGTTCCATCAAGTTTACCACCATTTGCTTTAGCATTTGCTTTCCAACCGGAGTTATTGATTGTATCTACTACAGTTTTAACAGTAGCAATACCATCTTTACCAGTTGCACCAGCTTGACCTGGAACACCAGGTTTACCATCAGTTACTGTTGGAGCTGTACCAAGGTTAACATCAAATGTTACTTTACCATCAGCACCAACGCTAGCAGTTGTATAATCACCACCTGTGAAGTTCAAGCCTTTATCAAGTTTAACTGTTTGAGCAGCACTTGTAGTAGTACCATTAGTTGCTTTATAAGTTAACGGAATTTGTTTTGCGGCTTTGTCACCATCGAATGTAACAGCATATGTTGTATTGTGGTTAGTATTATCTGGTGTTGCTGCTACAGAAATAGGGTTATTTGCATCTGCTGTATAAGTACCACCAGTAGTTGTGCCACCGTTATTTACTGTTACTGCTTCACGAGCTGCGTCTTTAACAGCATTACGGGATACGGATACTTCATACGTTGCATCAGCAGCACCGTATGTATCGCCAGTTTGTGGATTTACTTCTGCGATATTCGTATCATTAGCACCATTGGCTGCTTTTTTTACTTTTTCAGTAGAAGAAGTACCGCCTGTAGACAAACCAGACAAGTCGATAACGGCTTCTTTACCAGATACTACACCACCATTACCATCTGTATATGTTAATTTAACTTTTTTATCAGCACCTGGGGTATATGTACCAGGAGTAATATGTAACTCAGTATCTTTCATCTGTTTTACGTTAACTGCATCAGTATCTGCTGTACCAGGAGCCAAGTTCACAATCTTATTGTTAGCTGTGCCATTACCCATGGACAAGTTGCCACCAGTAATTTGTACTGCAGGTGTATTATTAGTGCCACCTGGGTTACTGTTAAGAGTGATAGAGGAGTTACCATTAGAAATAGAGTTAATACCTTTCAACTCTTTAGCTAAACCAACATTGATTGTTGTATTACCATCAGAACCTTGTTCAATATTTGTTCTAATATTAGCTGTGTTGTATTCATCAGCATATGCTTTACCCGCAGATAAAGCGCCAGTACCTTTGACTGTTACTGTAGAACCTAGTTTATTTGTTTTAACGCCGCCTTCATTAGCGTTGAATTTTAAGCCTTTATCAGTCAATCCGTCAGCTGTGCTCTTCAAGTCAGATACGTTTACTGCTGCATTTGGAGTTGCAGTGTTAGCAGCATCTAACTTAGTCAAGAAAGAATCACCTGCATTACCAGCGTTTTTAATAGCAGAGCCAACGTTGTTGATAACCATGTTACCGCCAGTTGTGTTGCCATTGCCATCCATGAAGGATGTGATTACATCACCTTTGTCCACATTATTACCAGCAGCAAGATTTTGATTTGTTGTGAAAGTGCCATCTGGACGTTTATACACTTTTGTACCATCAGCTTTTGTGTAAACAGCTGGAGTTACAGCGTTTACAGTGTATGTTTTTTGACCTGTTGTTGCATCAGAGCTTTCAGATACATTGACATTGTCGCCAGCTTTTACGATTGTACCAAGGCCAGTGATAACTTTCTTACCAGCATCATTAATGTTGGTAAGATCTTGTTTAGCAATGCCTTTAATAACTGCTTTTTCATTAGCAACAGCGTTATTATTACCATCAAGGTATGTCATAGTTACATCGCCATTGCTATCAACAGTGTATTCAGTGCCAGCAGTTGTAGGCGCAATATGACGTTCAGCAGTTTTTACAGCATGTAATTGGGAACCGTTAACTGCATCAGTGGATGTAGAATTTACATCACCATTAGCAACACCTGTGATTTTATTATTAGATACATTAACAGGGCCACCAGAAATAGTTGTGCCACCGGTAGTGAATTCGATTTTACCGCCACCGTTGTTTGTAATGGAGGAGATACCTGTTAAAGCACCTTCTACGTTTACTTTATATGGACTAGCCGTTGTACCTGCGCCAGTTACAGTTGTATTTTTACCATCGGCTACTACAGTTTTGCTTCCTGCTGCTGCATCGATTTCGAATACAGTTTTACCGCCTTCAGTTTTTTGATTTACTGTAACAGAGGAACCAGCTTTAGATTTCACCAAACCATCGTAATCAAATTTAACATTTACGTTAGCATCTTTACCATTTGTATCATTTTCAGATACAGTAGTAACCCGATTACCATCGCCTTTAATGTTCAATTGACCATTGTAAGCAAGGAAGTCAGCTGCAACGTTGTTTGTACCGATTGTAGCTGTATTCGTATCAGCACCAACACGGACGCCAACATTTTTCAATTGTGCTACGTTAACAGCATCAGTATCTTTATTACCAGCTGCTACGTTGATGATTTGACGTTTTTGTGTGTCATTACCAACAGAAACAGCACCAATTTGTCCACCGGCATCCCATTGAGTGCCTGATGCATCAACTGTTGCTTTATAAGAACGATTGCGAACTACCGTACCATCTAAATATTTACTATTCCAACCAACATTTTCATTAGAAGCCGTTGTTCGATCTAACATAGAGCCAGCACCAAGTGCTACACCGCCTTGTACGCCAGTAACTTGAGCTGTAGCACCAATAGCTGTGGCATCATACGCACCAGTACCTGATACAGTAGCACCAAAGCCGATAGCTTGAGAACGAATATTCTCATCACCAGATACATGAGCGCCAGAACCCATAGCGATACTTTCACGGGACTCAACATAAGAACCATGACCTGCTACGAAGCCATCAGATGCTTCTGCACGAGAACCGGAGCCTAATACTACGGAATAATGAGCATTACCAACAGTTTTTGCATCTGGACCAACAACAACAGCACGATCAGATTCATCACTAACAGTAGCTCCATTACCAATAGCAATACCAGAACCCGCATCATAATAATTACCAGCTACGGCACCACCCGCAGGGGCTGAGGCTGAATTAACAGTAATTGTTTCCGTATCATAGCCTGCTGGGCTTGGAGTACCATGGGAACCAGAGAATTCATAATTAGAAGTCGCTTTTTGTGCACTCGCCTTTGCTGTATAGCCAATAGCTACTGATTTTTGAGAACCTGCATTAGCAGCCGCACCAAATGCAGCGCCACGATTTGCGGCATTAGATCTAACACCTACTGCGGTACCATATTCATCAGCAGCAACCTTAAATCCACCAGCTGCACCACCAATGGCAAGGGCATAGTCACCAGTTGCTTCTGCACGTGCACCAATCGCAATAGCATCTGTTTTCGTTGCCTTTGTTTCAGTACCAATAGCAATGGCTTCTACATTACCTGCCAAATTATTACGACCAATCGCAATTGTGGAGCTTACACCACGACGAGGATCAGTTTTGCTAGGATTAGAAATATTATTTTCATCATATGGAAGTGCATTAAATTGTGCATCAGTTAAACCATACGCAACATCAGATGTATTATCAGTACCAATAGAAATAGCACTATAGGTACGAGAGTTATTGTTATGACCAATAGCTATAGCATCAAATGATTTTGCATTATTTTCTTTACCTATTGAAATAGTATTGGTCCCACTAGCCTTTGAGGTTCTACCAATCGCAACAGAATTATCGCCAGAAGTTGTAGCTTGATATCCCATTGCAATAGAACCTTCATTGATAGCATGCGCATTATCACCAACAGCGACAGCCCACTTTCCATTTGCTGCTGTATTGGCACCAGAATAACCGCCACCAATAGAGACAGAAGCTTCACCAGCAGCATTACCTCCACCGGCACCATAGCTTGCCGCATCTACTTGAGCAGCCCCTACACCAACAACAGCTAATGCTGCCAATACGCTAGCAAGGACTTTTTTCTTACCGCTGTTATTCTTCGCAACTTCAGATACTACAACGTAGCATTCTTTTGTTTTGCTCCAAACAACCTTAAAAATCTTATTCATAGAATCTATGAACCCCCTTTGAAAAAAGACACAATTATAATCCTTATTATTACAATGTTGTTCGATGAGATTTTCCATGTTTGTGAAAGCCCCAAATTCGAGACATAACACACGTTTCATTTATTTCTCATCTTGCGTCATATATAAGATAACAAATATAAAAGCCCTTGTAAATAGTTTTTTCATTTTTCCCTCACATATTTTTATTATTTTACAT
>OKEE01000559.1_pt1 | contig 14688 bp, 14 predicted proteins | sample 1611071 | NCBI WGS metagenome assembly OKEE01 (sample SAMN04436708, study PRJEB24849) | human gut metagenome | biome: human gut; feature: NICU; material: stool | host: Homo sapiens | place: USA: Saint Louis, MO | collected 2010-09-07 | reverse complement strand
GATCAGGGAGGCCCGCAATACAACGATTAACGCACCCGCGCCAAGCGCGAGGATCCATTTCATAATCAACATTAAAGTTTAACCATGAATTCCACAAAGCACTTTGTTCGAAATAAGGAACGGCATCCCCATAAGGAAAATCAGTAAAAACTAAGTCTATAGAATTTGAATTTATTAACAGGTCTTTAGCATCAAAACTCTCTATCTCTATTTTTCCTTTTGGAAATAAAGTATTATACTCTTCCAAAAATTCTTTTTTCCCATTTACTACTTTCTTAACTCTATTAAAAAAGTAATGAAAAACATTGTTTTCTAAATAAGTTGGTCCAATATAAAAGCCTGTCATCCATGCTCCTTGTGACATCTCTCCCCTACTTTTAATTGGAGGAACTAATTTAGAACAATTTGCTAGATTAGATGTAAAGGAAAGTAATAAAGCATCCTTCTCCTGAGAGTCCTCAAAGCTATTAATTATTGAAAGGAGACGCGCATGACATGATAAACTTCGTATATCAAATAAGTCTGAAACTTTCATGTCTACTTTTGCAGATATTCTAGAATTAGGAATTAAGGTTTGGTTTGGGAACCAATCTACTATATCAAAATTTTCTTCCTTAACTTTCAAACTCTCCATATAAAGTTCTGATGGTACGACTTCAATAAGTTTATTTTTATCATTTTTTATCTTTATTTTTCTTACACTACCATCATTCTCCCTTAAAGTAGTTATTACCTCGTTCCCTTCATAAAAATACCACTCTTCTCTTAACAAAAGAGTTTTATCATAAATTTCTTCAATCATTTTTTCTAATTTCAAAAAATCTATACTTGTTGATGTCAATACTTTTGTAATAAAATTTGAAATTGGATTTAAATCATTAGAAATCGCATTGCGATTATTTAAAATAGCTTCACTAGCAAAACTACCGTAACCAGCAAATGGATCTAGTAAAATATCTCCTTCATTACTATATTTCAAAATTAAATCTTTCAGTTCATCAGCTGGTTTTTTCCCCCAGTATTTATGCATCATGTATTTTTTATTTCTCTTATCCATTACTCCCTGCCTATCTATTTATTTAATTCATACGTTATAAAAAATTTGTCAATTTAAATTATATCACAAAAAAGTCACTAGCTAAATCTTGTAAATCATGCAAAAATTTGATAAAATTTTGTTGTTTTATAAAACAACGCAGGAGTATTATACCATGTTTTCGGAAATAAATCTCAAAGAAAAGCGAATTTCTAAAGGTTTTTCTCAAACAGAAATTGCTAACTTACTCAATATCAACCGTTCATCCTACCATAGTTGGGAGTCAGGTCGAGCTAAACCAAACCAAAAGCATCTCACCTTATTATCTAAAATCCTAGATGTACCAGTAACTTATTTTGAATCTGAATACAATATCATCAATAGCTATCTTCAGTTATCTCCTGACAACCAAGTTAAGGCAGAGGAATATGTAGAGGAGCTTCTTCTTTCCCAACAAACCTCTAACGTAACTCCACTCTTCTCAGTCCAAGTGCTATCAGATATTCAACTCTCAGCTGGTCTTGGAGAAGGATTCTTTGACGAGTTTGAAACTGAAACAGTCTACTCCAACGAGGAACAATACGGTTACGACATTGCTGCTTGGATTGAGGGAGATTCTATGGAGCCTGTATATAAGAGTGGAGAAGTCGCACTTATCCGCTCCAACGGTTTCGACTATGATGGTGCGGTCTATGCATTATCATGGAAAGACTCTGTTTATATCAAAAAACTCTACCGTGATGAGGATGGATTTAGAATGGTATCCTTGAATAAGGACTATCCAGAGAAGTTCATTCCTTATGAGGATGAGCCAAGCATTGTTGGTCTAGTTGTGGGACACTTCATGCCTGTAGAGGGGGTATAATCATGAAGCTAAAGGATATTTTAGAACTTGGAACGTATGGTTTCAACCCTAATTGTAAAGTTGAAATTTTCAATATGGACAACTTTGAAGAACGACTAGAAAATGAAGGATTCGATGAAATTCTTATTCCTCAAAATGAGGATGCTAAAATCTATCCTTACGCTTTTTTGATAGAAGATTCTATTTTAATTGCTATGACCGAGGAGGATGAGAATACCAATGAACATTAAAGAAATGATTTACATCAAAGACGAACGTATTATCTTCACCCCTGACAAATTTGAATACGACATCACTGACTACATCGGAGAACTTATCGAAGAGCTAGAGAAACTAAAAAGGAGATAATCCTATGGGCTATATCGACTATTCTATTGAACCTCAAAGTGACATAGCCTTCCTCGATATGAAGTCCTTCTACGCTTCGGTTGAGTGTGTAGATAGAGGTTTGCATCCACTCTACACATCACTGTGTGTCATGAGCCGAGCAGATAACTCAGCAGGATTAATACTGGCTTCTTCTCCTATGTTTAAGAAAGTATTCGGAAAAGCCAATGTAGGTCGTTCCTACGACTTGCCATTTGATATCAACACTCGAAAATTCAGCTATCAAAATGCATGGAAACAGGGAATTGGGGTAACACCAAAGTATAAATCGTTTATTGAACACTGGGCAAAGCGTACACTCATCGTTCCTCCGCGAATGGACAGATATATTGAGAAGAATCTAGAGATTCAGCATATCTTTCAAGACTATGCTGCTCCAGATGACATTCTCCCCTATTCAATCGATGAAGGCTTTATTGACCTTACTAGCTCACTTTCTTACTTTATTTCTGATAAGTCAATGTCAAGGAAAGATAAGTTAGATAATGTTTCGGCTATGATTCAGAGAGATATTTATCGTAAAACAGGTATTATCTCAACTGTTGGAATGAGCAATTCCAATCCTCTTCTAGCTAAACTAGCTCTAGATAATGAAGCTAAGAAAACTGCTACAATGAGAGCTAACTGGTCATACGAAGATGTAGAAACCAAGGTATGGGCCATTCCAAAATTAACAGACTTTTGGGGGATTGGTAGTAAAACCGAGATTCATTTACAAAAGCTTGGTATTCATTCAATCAAAGAATTAGCCAACTTCAATCCTGATATTCTCAAAAAAGAATTCGGTAAAGTAGGTGTTCAGCTTTGGTTTCACGCAAATGGAGTTGATGAGAGCAACGTCCATGAACCCTATAAACCAAAATCACGAGGATTGGGTAACTCACAAGTACTTCCTAGAGATTACAGAACCCAAAGAGAAATTGAAATTGTATTAGCTGAAATGGCTGATCAAGTTGCTAACCGTCTTCGCTCGGCACATAAAAAAGCTACTGTCGTTTCTATTCATATTGGCTATTCTAGAACTGAGATGAAAAAATCAATTAATGCTCAGAAAAAAATTGACCCAGCAAATCTTCCAAAAACAATGGTTGGTCATGTACTTGAATTATTCCGAAAGAAATACACCTCTGGTGCAGTGAGGCAAATCGGTGTGTCTTATGGTGGCTTTGTAGATGAAAACTTTACTCTACTGTCACTTTTTGATGATGTAGAACAAATTGAAAAAGAAAATAGACTTCAGACAGCAATTGATGTTGTCAGAGAACAGTTTGGCTTTTTAGCTATTCAAAAAGGAACCGTCCTAACCGAAGGTTCCAGAAATATTGAACGTAGTAAACTTATCGGCGGTCATTCCGCTGGTGGATTGGAGGGATTAAAATGATTGATCGTTCATACTTGCCATTTCAGTCAGCAAGAGAGTACCAGGATACTAAGATGCAAAAATGGATGGGATTTTTCCTATCTGAGCATACATCTGCTCTTTCTGATGATGCAAACAAAGTAACGTATATGTCTGATTTATCACTAGAGAAGAAATTATTACTCCTCAGTCAAGTGTACACTGGGCAATTGCACACACGCATTCATGTCGTTGAAAAAAACAAGCGAGTTTCCTACACTGGGACAATACCAAGTCTGAACAAAGATTTCATTTTGATAAAAACTACAACAGGTCACATCAATTTGAAATTGAACGACATAATTAGTATTGAACTTGTAGAGGAGGTGCTCTATGAATCAGCTTGAGTTTCAGCGTAATCACCTTCAAATGGACTATTACAGCGAGAGCTACCAAGATTTTGAACGTGACTTCTACCGCTACTCCAATATGAATATTCCATTGACCTTCCTGACTGATGATATCATCAAAACAATGGCGACTTCTCGTAAGAATTACTTTGTCCTAAATAAGGAAAAGGCAAGAGATAACCGTGATCACTTCTTCATATTTGAGGTAAGTACCGTAGATGAGAATCCGCTAATCTACCATTATACATATAAGAAAACTACAACATATTTAGCAGAAAAATAGGAGCAGTTCGATTGACTGTTCCTATTTTTAATATTCATAAAATCTAAAGTCTTTATACTCTTTAACAATGGAGTCGCCAACCAGAACAGACTATACTGACCAGCGACTACCTTAAATTTAATGTTTCAGATTTATTTTCTTATCTCTAATTTCATAAACTACATCTGCTACATTTTCGAGTAATCGTTTATCGTGGGTGATAAACACGATAGTTCCGGTGTACTCCTTCATTAGTATTTCCAAAGCCTCTAAACTTGGTATGTCAAGGAAGTTACTGGGTTCATCCATTATTAGGATGTTATATCTACCCATGAGCATTTTAGCAAGCAACAATTTTATAATTTCTCCACCGCTTAAAACAGATAAACTTTTTCCAATATCGTTCTGTTTGAACCCCATAGATGCTAGCACTGAACGAATTTCTGATATATTGTAGTCACAATCCTTCTGCATAAACTCCATAACATTCTGATTACTGTTGTACTTGTAACCATTCTGTGCAAAGTAACCTATTTTTGCCTTAGGCGAAATAGAAATTCCTTCTTCATGGTTTAAGATCATTTGGATTAAAGTTGTTTTTCCGATTCCATTACCACCAGTTAACGCCACTTTTGCTCCTAACGGAATTTGAAAAGATGCATTTTCAAACAGAGCCTTATCCCCAAATACTTTATTAATTTCTGCACCGACTATAGGGTATGGATTATGGAGCTCCAATGCTTTACTTTGCCTGAAACGAATTCTGCGAATGCCTTCCGGAGCTTCTACTTTTCCTAAGGCCGCAATCCTGTGCTCTAGGGTTTTAGCAGCATTATACATCTTTTTTTCCTTACTTCCTATTGATTTTTGATGAGCTAAACGCCCTCCGTCTTCAGTACTTTTTTTCTTTGAAGAACCTTTTGCCTTCTGTTCTATTTTACGAGCCTGTTTTCGCTTTTCCTCCGCAGCCCTTTCCAATCGAGCACGTTCCGCAATAAATTGTTCGTATTCTGCAGCTTGTCTCTTACGTTCTTCCTCTTTCTGACGAAGATAATCAGAATAGTTTCCCCAATACTCAGTGATTTTACCCTCTTTCAGTTCCCATATTTTATCTACTATTTCATCAAGAAAATAGCGGTCATGGCTAATAACTAACAGTGCACCTGTAAAATATTTTAGCTGTCCTATTAGAAAATCAATTCCTTCACGGTCTAAATGGCTCGTAGGTTCATCCGCTAAAATACCATGAACCTGTGCCGATAAGGCCTGTGCTATTTTAAGCCTTGTTTCTTCACCACCGCTCATAGTCTGTATATTTAATTGCTCAACACCTAGCTTGCCTACAAGTGCAAAATCTTTTTCCTCCTGCAGAGTTACTTCGTCCAACTGGGGAATATAGGCAAGTTCACCCAGACGATTCATTTTACATCCTGGGGGAGTTAATTCTCCTAAAAGTACCCTGAGTAAAGTGCTTTTTCCAGCACCATTTGCTCCTACTAAACCAATACGGTCATAATCATATACTTCTAATTCATTTATATCTAAAACATCGCGTCCTTTGAATTCCACACGAATGTCTTTTGCTTTTAATATTAATTCCATAACATTTCCTCCTGTCTATAATCGCATGCTTTCATTTGCTTGTATGCAGGGAAAACCCTGCGATTTTAGCAGGAAGAGTTACATGAAAATAAGATACATAAATATTCCTCCAATATTGTTTATTTTAAATCTAATTTTCTAACCTCAGTTATCATTTGGCAAACTATAGCAATGCCAATAATTAAAATACCTGATAGTAAAAACCAATGATTTACACCGATTTTATCAGCAAAGAATCCAGAAAGAATTAACCCAATTGGCATAGCAAGTGACATGATACTTCCGGTCAAAGAAAATACACGTCCTAAATATTCAGGCTTAATTTTCTCCTGAAAAAGAGCTGTTTGCACACCGCTATAAAATGGCACCGAAAGCCCCATTATTGCACAGCAAACTACAAATATTACAAATCCATTTGGAGGAAGTATTCCCGAAACGGCTAAACTGGTCCCCATTATAAAAAATGAACTTGTTATTAGTAATACATGCTTTTCGAAGCCCCCTAATCTTCCTAATAATAAGCCTCCTGCTAGCATCCCAAATGCAAAGGAAATTTCCGTAATAGAAATATGCACAGGCGTTCCATTAAAGTGTTCCATGCTTATTAAAGGAAATAGTGCATTGATTGGCATATAAACAAAAGTATATAGTGTTCCTAAGAGTAATAAGGCAAACAATCCTTTGTTTTGTCTCAGAACCACAACTCCTTCTTTCATCTCTCTTATGAAATTTGGTTCTAAACTTTGCACTTGATTACCCAGCTTAGGTATACGTACAATTGCTACCGTAATAGATGCAATCACAGCACCCAATACGTCGATGGCAATAATAGCATTTAAATCCCAAACGGAGTATAAGAGTGCTGCAACTGCCGGACTAACAATATAGCTTATAGACTGCAAAGACTGACTATAGCCTGCGCATTTCGTTAGCTGTTCTTCTGGTACTAAAAGTGGTGTAACCGCATTGAGTGCTGGGGTATGAAAAGCTGTTCCAATGCTACGGATAAACAATACTATCATAATCATCCAGACAGGTAGCTCCATACAGAATGCAACAATAGCAAGCACTGCACCAGCTGCTGCGATAATTAAATCGGCACCAATCATTATCTTCTTCCTATCATGACGATCCACTAGCACACCAATGGCAGGTCCCAAAATCGCATAGGGTAAAAAACCTACTAATGAAGCCATAGACAAGACCATCGCAGATCCTGTTTTTTCTGTAAGGTAAAAAATAATCGCCATTTGCAGGATGGCACTAGTGATTAATGATACTGCTTGCCCTGCCCATATTGCATAAAATTTTCGTTTCCAATTGTTGTATTTTTCCATTTATATTATCTCCTGCATATTATTTTGCTTGAATTTCTATTTTGAATAGCATTCTAGGCAATAAAAAATGCAGGCCAAACCCCACAATGTGGCTTTTGGTCTGCATACATACAATTTGGAAACATTCATATTAAAGACATAGTTAAATAAAGGTATAGTTAAATAACCAATATCCTCACCGTAACTAATGAATGCTCAATATCGTATAAATAAGCACAACAAAAAAGCCTATCATTGGGTATAGATTCTGCTTTTTTTATTGCCAGCTTATCTTAAACGCATTGAGGCTGTCATAGTTTCGGTTCCTCCTACATCTTTGTTTATATCAATTTATAGTATAACACAACAAGATGATATGTTCAATATAAAAGTTATGGAATGAGTCTCATACTTCCAATTCGATGCCAGATTTAAAGGATATGACGAAGTGTTCTTCATAGACTGTAACGCTCTGGATTATCTTCCTTAGTAGCAAGCGATTAGCTTTCACAAAATCTTCTGTTTGTAGTTTTAAAAATTCATCAGGATTTTCTAACTCAACCTCAAAATATTTCATTTTACATTCCCTCATTTCATTTATTGATAAATTGAGTTTACAAAAAAGAGTGGACAATTTTTGTCTACTCTTGACCTTTAAAATAGTTTTTTTAAAAACGATTTGAAGTTGCCTAAATTATTACTTATTCGGTAAAATGCAGTATTCCTTTCAACAGCTTTCCTTCAACTACACTTCACTTGATTCAAACAAGGTGGGGATGTATCTATTCCCACAAACTCCTTGTCAATGGAAACAAACACGTACCCACAGTGTAAATGGAAATAGAAACTGATAATTTCTAGCTATCACTTCTACTCCCTCCAAAAAATTACTCACTCTGATACTCCCCCCCATACGACAAAAAGCCTTACAATTCAAGGCTTTTCATTATCCCTTTCGTTCAAAGGTTTCTAGGCTTTTACGAGCAGAGCAACACACTCCACGTGATGCGTCATTGGAAACAAATCCACGGGCTGAACTTTTGTGAGTTTATAGCCTAGTTCTTGATAGAGCTTGATGTCACGTGCCATGGTGGCGGCATTGCAGGAAATATAGACGATTTTCTTTGGATTCATACTGACGCTTGATTTGATAAAACTTTCAGTCAAGCCTTTACGTGGTGGGTCGACCATGATGATACTAGGTTTTATACCTTGGTTCAGCCATTTTTTGATAGCATTTTCTGCTGAATCACAAATATAATGGGCATTGCTAATGCCGTTTAGCTTAGCATTCTTTTTGCTATTTTCAACTGCTTGAGGGATAACCTCCACGCCATAGACTTCTTTGACGTGTTTCGCAACTGACAATCCAATGGTGCCAATCCCCGAATAGGCATCCACTACAATATCCTCTGTACTCAACTCAGCGAAATCAATCGCCGTTTGATACAGCTCCTCTGCCATCTCTGTATTGACTTGGTAAAATGCTGGGGCAGCAATTTGAAAGTGATTCTCTAGCATGCGGTCAGTAATATAATCTTGTCCATACAGTACACGAAATTCCTTCCCCAAAATCGCATTACCTGGCTGGTTGTTAATATTTTGCATGATAGATTTAATATTCGGAAATTGCGCGACTAATCGCTCAATTAACTGATTTATACGGAAAATTTTGGGACGAGTTGTCACTAAAATAACCATGATTTCACCAGAGTAATGTCCACGACGAACCACAATATTACGAATCAGACCAGATTGCTCTTTCTCATCGTAAGGTTTCAGGTCAAAACGACGCAGCAAATCCCGCACTGCCAAAACGACTTGGTCAATAACTGGATCCTGAATATAAAAATCCTCAATTGGCATTAAATCATGCGAATTTTTTCGGAAAAATCCCGTTTCTAGCTGTCCATTGACACGGCGAACAGGAACCTGCGCTTTGTTTCGATAATGTAGTGGGTGCTCCATACCAAGGGTTGGTGCCACTTCGATATCTGCAATTCCAGCAATCTTGTAAAGACTATCTCTAACTTTCTTGGTTTTAAATTTCAATTGCTCACTATATTTTAGATGCCCAAGGTCAGCAATACCTATCCTCAGATAAGCCACATCAACATCTTCGTTTCGATAAGGGGATTTCGTCAGATAGGCTTCTACCTTGCCAAAACCAATTTTTTTATTGACTTTCAGTATGCGCATACGGATACGTTCCGTAGGCAGAGCATTCTCTACAAAGAAAACCACCCCCTCTGCCTTAGCCACTCCAGCACCGTCATGGCTCAAATCCACAATTTCAACTTCTATCACATCATTCTTTTTTAACATATATTTCTCTTTCTATCAGCTCTGCCATTTCCCAAAAAAAGAAAGCGACCGCATCATCACTTTCTATTATATCATTTATCTGAGTCCTAATTGTGCTAATTTTGCTTTATAGGCTTCAAAATCAACTAGTAAGCCTTGACCGCCATACATATCATAGGCATCTATCCAATCTCCATTTTCAGGAATGGTCACCTTTTCAACACCATTACGAGCGTTGGTAAGAGAAGACAAGCCGTGCGTTAGTAAAAAACTATACGGAACATTGGTTGAGGTTAAAGCAAATACTTTTCCAAGCGCTTCAGATCCTGTAAAAAGCTTCGTTGGGTCTTTGACTTGCTGAATAATCGCGCTCATCACCTCTTGTTGGCGACGTGTTCGGCCGAAATCTCCTTCGTCATCTTTACGGAAACGCGCATAATTCAAAAGCGTGCGTCCGTCCATTCGCTGTTTTCCAACCTTAATCGTCTGCTCTGGAACCACTCCGTCTTTCATATTGAGGTCGTCCGGCACCTGTACTTCACTCACTTTTTCACCATTGATAGTTGAAAAATTCGCATTCATTTCAACACCATTTGGGAAAAGGGTATCAATAGCTGTCGCAAAAGTTGAAAAATCAACCAAAGCATAATACTTAATGTCAATATCAAAATTGTCTTTCAGCACTTGACGTACCAATTCAGCGCCTTGATTGTTATTTTGCTCCCCAATGGCATATGCTACATTTAACTTTTGATCATAACCAGAACCTTGACTCACTCCATCAATGTGAACGAGCGTGTCTCTCATGAAACTGACGAGTTTCATTTTTTTATTTTTTCCACCAACATTTAAGACCATGATTGAATCGGTCCGCGTTTCAGAAGAAGATTGACCAATTCGTCCATCTGTACCCAAAATAAGTATATTCACACCGTCATTGGTATCTTTCCCATTAAAGACTTCTGTTTGGGCAGCTTTGGCATTTGGGTTGTTTTTTGAAGTGTTCAAGCCTTTTATAAACATGAACAACATGCCTCCTACAATGAGAACCAAAATTAAAGCAAGCCAAGCTAGAATCCGCTTCACACGTATTTTTCTATGCCGCTTTTCCTTTTTAGGCTTGGGTGTGTTTTCTACAACACTTTCAGCCGCATTAGTTGGTATACGCTCTGATTTAAATCGTTTATTACGGCGACTTCTCTCTGGATATTGAGGGAGTCCCTGCTCGGTGTAACCAAAATTCTCAGGCACTTGTTGGTCAGAAAAGGTAGCTCTTGCTTCACGAGCTGACTCTACTCTTTGGTCTCCTTCTTGCTTGCTAAGAAGATATTGATATTCTTTTTTCTCGCGTTCATTTAAATAATGGATATTTTTGTAAAGATAGTCCAGTCTCAACTGCTCATGGTGGCTGAGATTATCTGATTTTTTATCCATGATTGCTCCAATCTACTGTTCTGAAATAGTATAAACGGTGTAATTTCCTAAAATTTTATAAGTAATGCCAATTGCTTCTAGCTCTCTCATCGCAAATGACACTAAATCCTCTTTTTCATTATTGATGTCCACAATGAAAAAATATTCTCCCAAAGCGGTCTTCAACGGGCGACTTTCAATCTTTGTCAAATCAATTCCCCGCCAAGCAAAAGTTGCAAGAGCTTTATATAAAGCACCGGGTAAATTGTCTGGCAAAGTCAAAGCAAGCGTGAGTTTCTTTTCCTTAGGATATAATGGCAAAGTCGGAATCGACTGTCCCAGCAACCAAAAACGGGTGAAATTCTCAGCCATTTCTTGAATATCTTCTGCAACAATCTGCAGACCGTATTCACTAGCTGCACTCCTTGGCGCAATGGCTGCATAATTTTCTTCTGGATGCTGAGCCACAAAACGAGCCGCATAAGCTGTGCTAGCTGTTATTTCAATTTTAGCTTGTGGATAATGCTGGCGGACATATTTTTTCCCCTGCGCAATTGCCTGCGGATGAGAAAAGATTTTTTCTACTGGCTTATCAGCTACCGTTGCCAATAATTGTTGTTTGATTGGCTGGACGATTTCTGCCACAGCATGAATGGCTGCCTGATGAAAAAGGTAGTCCAATGTTTCATGAACGCTTCCTTCAATTGAATTTTCAACTGGCACTACAGAATAATCCACTTCGCCTGTCTCATAGGCTTTTACAACTTCCGTGATATTTTCAAAAGCCACTAACGTATCTGCTGGAAATGCTTCTTGTGCCACATGATGAGAAAAAGACCCTTTCGGACCTAAAAATCCAATTTTCATTGCAACACCTCCACGATTTGTTTTGGTGTCAAAGTAGTCACATCAATAACTTTTGTAGCCACTTCTTCATACCAAGTTTGACGTTGCTCGAAAAGATTTTTCAAATCAGCTTTGCTATTGTTCAAATAAAGTGGGCGCTGGTGTTCTTGATCCTCTTCAAGACGCTGATAAAGTGTCTCAAAATCTGTTTTTAAATAAATATTTTCAGCGTTCTGCTTTAACAACTCGCGATTTTGAGCATTGCTGATGATGCCACCACCAGTTGAGATGACTTGTTCTGACTGTAGCAATTCTTTTAATAATTCACTTTCTTTTTGCCGAAAAGCTGCTTCGCCATACTGCTCAAAATATTCTTTAATCGGCATTTCCAGTCTCTCTGACAAAAGCTCATCCATATCGATAAAATTTTCATCTAGCAAGCTAGCAACCGTTGTTTTCCCAGCCCCCATGAAACCAATCAAAATCTTAGCCATGAAGTAAGTCCTCCAAATCATCAAAGAAATTTGGATAGCTCGTATTGATAGCTTCGGCGCGCTCCAACTCGACTTGACCGTCCTTTACCAAAAGAGCTGCAATAGCTGTCATCATGCCAATTCGGTGGTCGCCAAATGTATGAACTTTAGCACCGTGAAGAGACGTTTTCCCTTTGATGAGCATGCCGTCTTCTGTCGGAGTAATATCAGCCCCCATGCTATTTAGTGCATCTGCCACAACTTGGATACGGTCTGTTTCTTTTACCTTTAATTCTTCCGCATCACGAATCACCGTTTGCCCCTTAGCTTGAGTGGCCAGAAGTGCAATGATTGGCAATTCATCAATTAAACGTGGGATAATTTCTCCGCCAATTTCTGTGCCGACTAATTCAGACGTCTCTATCGTTATGGTGGCAGACTTAGCAATATTGTCTACATTGGACAAGTTTATATTTCCACCCATAGCTTTAACAACATCCAAAATGCCAGTTCGTGTTTCATTGATACCGACATTTTCCAAAATAATCTTAGAATTAGGAACGATAAGTCCTGCCACTATCCAGAAAGCCGCACTAGAAATATCTCCTGGTACCAACACGTTCTGCCCAGTAAACTCTTGCCCACCTTGAACGCGGATTTCCTTTCCATTGACAGAAATCTGACCGCCAAATTGTTTAATCATATCTTCTGTATGATTGCGGGTCATTTCTTTTTCCACAATGACAGACTCGCCTTGAGCTTGTAAAGCCGCAAATATCAAAGCAGATTTAACCTGAGCAGACGCTACAGGCAAGGTGTAATGAATAGACTGTAAGTTCTTATTTCCATGAATGGTGAGCGGTGGCAAATCACGCTCGGTTCGCCCAGCGATTTGCACCCCCATTTGACGAAGAGGAATCGTTATGCGATCCATAGGACGTTTAGATAAACTATCATCACCAAACATTTCCGCCACAAAATCCTGCCCAGCTAATACACCTGAAATCAAGCGAATAGAGGTTCCAGAATTTCCCATATTCAGTTTGTTTGTCGGCGCTTGAAGACCAGCAAAACCCACTCCATGAATCGTTACTACATTGCCGTCATCTTCAATTTGAACACCTAAATCACGAAAAACTTGCATGGTTGATAAGACGTCTTCACCACGCAAAATATCGTGAACCGTTGTCACTCCCTTGGCCAAACTACCAAACATAATCGATCGATGACTAATAGACTTATCACCCGGCACACGAATGCACCCAGCTAATCCCTTTGCATTTGTTCGTAACTGCATAGAAAACCTCATACCTGATTCTTTTTACATATTGTACCATAAAAAGAGAAGGGAAACAAAAGAGAGCGGGGAAAAAGCTTCATTTCGTTGAATTCAACTTTTCCTCACCCTCTTAAAATTATAAACTTTCTGCAAATTTTTGCTTGATGAATTGTGCAGAATACGCTAATTTTTCCTCCTCTTTTTCCGTTAAACTAAGTTTGACTTGCTCAACAATTCCCTCACGTCCTACAATCGCTGGATAACTCAGGTAGGTGTCTAATGGCTGATAATAATTTGATACTGGCAATTCTTCATGCGAATCCGATACAAGGGCTACTGCTAAACGGATAGCTGCGCTCGCAATACCATAAGATGTGTATTTTTTGCCATAAAAAACGGTATGCCCTCCTTTAAGGGCTTCTAGAGCAATTTCATCCAACTCCTCGACTGAAGCAAATGTAGAAATCGGTTGCCCTTTTATCCGTACTTGGCTCCAAGCTGTAAATTGAGAATTCCCATGTTCTCCAAGATTGTAGCCATAAACACTTCGAGGATCGACACCAAAGCGAACACCAACTGCACGTTTCATACGAGCTGTGTCCAGTAGCGTTCCCGTTCCAATAACACGCTCTTTAGGCAGACCAGTATAGTGTTGATAAAGACTAGTAATGACATCTACTGGATTACTAATAACAATGATAATCCCTGTAAATCCAACTTTTTTCAATTGTTCAGCGACAAAAGGAACTTCCTTGGATGTAAAGGGTAATTCCGCAAATCGATCGGCGTTGGGGTTATCTTGTAATTTGATATTGCCCAGTGCTGACACCACCACATCCGCATCTGCCAATGCCTGATAATCATTAACAATAATATTTGCGTGATGATTCAAATTTGCTGCAGCGTCCTGAAAGTCAAGTGCATCTGCTTTGACTTTCGCTTCATCATTAAACTGAAAATCTGTCTAGTTGATACATTTCATTATACTCAGAAATTAGTAAAAAACAAGTATTTAGTGGAAATATTCAGAAAATTCTCGCTGATTTGTTGAATCCTTTCTTCTCCTATGGATTTCATGCACATAAAAAGCTGACCAAAATCTGAACTGCACCCCAAAAGTTAGACAAGAAAACTCTAACTTTTGGGATGTTATTTT
>OKEE01000554.1_pt1 | contig 14800 bp, 3 predicted proteins | sample 1611071 | NCBI WGS metagenome assembly OKEE01 (sample SAMN04436708, study PRJEB24849) | human gut metagenome | biome: human gut; feature: NICU; material: stool | host: Homo sapiens | place: USA: Saint Louis, MO | collected 2010-09-07 | reverse complement strand
TTAATAGTTTTACAACTCTTAAACTTTACATACTAATTATTATAAATATAATCTTTTATCTGCTCTATATTTAAACTATTTATATTTTTTAATTTAATAGTCTTATCGGATTTTTTGACTTTATAACAAAAACTTAGTCTGTAATTTATACTTTCTACTAAAGCTGATTTATGTTTTTGTTTTTTTAATACCATAATTCACCTTCATTCTTCTAGAAACTATTTTGAGATTGAATTTAATCTTTTTTAGCCAGGGGACACAAAGAGTATTGTCCCCATGACTTTATTTTAATTATTGATTTTGATTTTCCCACTAAGGAGGGTGCCTCTTCTTATCTTTAATGCTATTAGTCATAAGAGCAACACCTTCTCTCACTTGCCAACTGGCAATTTATCATAAGAGCCTTGCCCTCATAGATTTTAAAATCATTATAGATAAGATGATTTACCTTGTCCCTATAAGCTTTCGTAATAGGAAAACTTATCTTGTCCTTGTCACTACTCAGAGTATAAGAACTTATTTTATCTTTGTAACTACTCAGAGCTTTGGGATTACTTTTGCCATCGTAACTACTGGGCATTTGAAAATTTGCTTTGTCCTTGTAACTACTCAGAGTTTGAGAATTTATCTTGTCACAGCTATTACTCAGCATTAGAGGATTTGCTTGGACCTTATAACTATTCATCATAAGATTCCCTCCTCTTTCTGCTGTAAACATAAGCCGCAGCAGTCATGAGTATCAATCCACTAACAGTAAAGATTAAAGTACCCATACCACCAGTCCAAGGATATTCACCCTTCTTGTTCTCTATCTTGATAGGATCTTTTGTTACTTCACCCTTAGTAGTGAATGAATAGCTGTGATCTATATTTTCTTCACCTTTAGTTCCTATATGGAAGGTTCTATTTTCCTTTACCTTATCTCCAATTACTATATTAGAACCTAGGTCTAACTCTGTACTTTTATAAAGTTTTGGATTCATTGTAATAACTAAAGATTTATCTGTTGTAATAGGTTCATCATTAGTTTTACCTTCAAGTTCCTGCACAAGTGCAAATAGGTCAATATTTTTTGAAGTGTAGCTTTTATTATTATATTCACTTAAATCTAACTCGTAAGTCTTTGTGCCTGTACTTTTTCCGTCTTTACCTACAAGTCGAGCGTTGATTGAAATACCTTTATCTGTAACCTTATCTCCAGTAGGTTGACTTGCTTTTGGTAGACCAGAAAGTGTTAGTTTTGAATTGCCCTTAGTATAAGTTATTGGTGTGTTTTCTGCATTATATTTCATGCTTATACTTGTATCATAGTAATAAACACCACCCCAAGTAAATATCCATCTATAATACTTGTCAGCCTTTACTTCTGTTACAAAAGCGCCTGCTTGTTCTTCTCCGTCGACTTTCAAACTACCGTCTATTAGTGAGAACTCTTTGACATAGTCTCTAGGAGTTATATAACCTGTCGGTGCTTTTATTTCCTTAAGTGCATAGTAACCTGAATCATAAACCTTAAAGGCAAGAATTCCGTCATCGCCAGTTGTGAATTTTTTAACTTCAGTATATCCTGCTGGTGCTTTTTCATCTTTATTTAAGACTAATTTATCTCCAGCAGAATTTTGATAAAGTTTTAGGTCTACATTATTGTATTCTAAGCTTTTATCTTTTTTATACCAAACTTCAAATTCTGCACCCTTTAATGGATTTCCATCGGCATCAACTTTCTTGAACTTTATGATCTTTTCTTTTTTGTTGGCTATAGGAATTGGTGTATATCCATCTACTTCTATTTCTTTTATTGAAGTAGTTCCGTCTGCATTTTTCACTGTCTCTTTTCTAGTGATTTTTCCTAAGCTATCTACTTTAAATTCCATAACTGGAGCTTCTAATTTTTTATAGCCTTCTACAGCGTTTGTTTCAATTAGTTGATATTCTCCAGCTTTAAGTTTTGTGAATTCAAATATTCCGTCTTTTCCAGATGACTGATTATCATAGAAAATCCATTTTCCTTCTTTGTTCTTTATTTGAAGTTGGAATTTAGCTCCTTCTAATGGGTTACCATCTTGGTCTGTCTTCATAAACTTAATTCTATTTTCAGGGTTTACAGCTTGGATAGTTAAATCTGCCTTTGCATTTGCGTCATTGTAGAAGGCATAAACTCTGTCCCATCTTGTAACCAACATAGAGGTTCCGTTGCCATAAGGCATATTAAGCTCACCGTGACCTACGTAGGAAAGTTTATCTTTTGCAGAAATTTTTCCTGTTATCTTAAAGATATAAGATTGGTTTTCAGAAATTCCGCCGGGGAATTTTCCATCTTCTTTTTCACCTTTTGCAAGGTAGGTCCTACTTCTTATAACCTTAAATTTAGGAAGATCCTTATTATTTTCATTAACTCCGAAGGATTCCGGCATCAATTCTTTTAATTCTTCTTTTGTTTTGTCTTCCAGCAAATAATATCCTATTTGTAGGTTTTCAATATTTTGATCTGCTGAGTACAAAAGTCTAAATGGATTTGCGGATTTTTGATCCTTATTTACGTAGTAATAATGAACAAACTCTCCTGTCTCCGGATTGTATTTTACAATCTTTGAACCTAAGTTTAAATAATTTGTGCCATCATTTTCTTTAGCTGTCATTGAATCATATACAACATTAACATCATGTGTTATTTGTTTTTTGCTTGTATCATTTATTCCAAGTCCAACTGTCACCTTGCTATCATTTGGTACCTTTTCCAAATTTATATAAGCTTTAAGCTTATTTGAAATTGTTGCCAATTGATAAGTTTTTGCATAGTCTGTGAAAACATAGGTTATAGTTCCAGCTTCCTTATCATATTCAGCCTTGGCTATTGTACCTACTCCATCTGCAAATAAATCAAGGTTGCCCGGATCTCCTTGCATGATTCCGTTAAGGTCAATGTTGTCAGTAAGTTTTATCGTGAAAAAATCTCCTGGATTTATCTTGATATTTGGATCCAACTTATAGCTGTTGGCAAATTCCATTACTTCTGCTAAGTGTGGATGAACTTCTCCTTCTTTTTCCGGAGCCAATTTTTCATTAGCTGGATTTTGTACAGTCATAGTAGATTCCGTCAAAGTTATTTTGCTTGACAGATCTTCTTTTTTTGCTGGAGCTTCTCCTGCATAAGGGTCTAAGTCTTTACCACCGACTGTAAAGTTCCATACTTGTTTGTTGTTGATATAACCCTTAGGTGATTCCACTTCTTCAAGTCTATATTGACCTATACTTAAGCCTTCGAACTTCAAAGTACCGTCTGTACCTACTGTTTCAGTTAAAACAGCTCCAGAGTTTATATTAGTTAACTTAAACTTCGCTCCTTCTAATGCACCATTAACTTCTACACCCTTTACAGGTTTTCCGTTTTGGTCTACCTTATTAAGAGTTACACTACCTTTTCCAGGTTTTTCGTTAACTATCTTACCCATGTTCTTGGCAGTACCAGATGTTACGAAGTCAACTAGCTTACCATCTTTTTCTGATGTGGATTTTTCCGGAACATATTGGTAAACTCCATTTGCCTTATCATATTCTAGTGATACATATCCAGATGAATCAGGAATAATTTTGATTTGGCTAATAGGATATACTTTAGGTTTTTTATTTTCATCTAAATCTTTCCCTACTATGGAAAGTTCATTCAATTTAATATTTTTAGTTGAATCCTTTGGATCTACTATTAAAGTATCTTCTAGGGAAATTTCCTTAGAATCTACGCCTGCTCCTACTTCCCCAATTAGTACAGACTTTCCATCTTTTCCAATCATGCTTAATTCAGAAAGCTTATAAACTGTATCATTTCCAGGGAATTTAACAGATATAGTTTTTATATCTTCTACTTGTCCAGTTTCTGGATCGACAATCTTTCCTGAATTTGTCTTAATTGTTTCAACTGTGAAGTATAGTAAAGGTCCATTTATTGGTTTATAGTCTTTAGGTGCTTTCACTTCCATCAATCTGTAACGACCTGGCTTTAATCCTCTGAATCCGAAGTAGCCGTTGAAGGCTGATGAAACTGTTGTACCCGGTACATCTACATAGGTATCACCGGCTACTGATTCTTGAAGCTTAAAGACTGCTCCTGCAAGTCTTCTTCTTGTAACTTCTTCTCCATTTAATCCTTCTTTAGTATTATCTCGACCGTGCTTAGAGAAAGTGATGTTATAAGTTTCTTCATCATTTACTATATCCATTCCCTCTGGATTGATTGGATTTTTCTTATCGGATTTATATATTGAGTTAATATTTATGCTTGTACTTGCTCTCTTATAAGTTCCACCTTCTAAGGCAGGATAAATTCTTCCGGTTTCATATCTTTTACCGGCTTGATCTTTCCACCATTTACTTATCCAGTTAGGGTATTTGCCTGAACCAGTATATAACTTACCAAAAGCTGTATCTCCAGTTACACCATAGTTAACATTACCGTCTTGGTATGAACCTCCATCTGTCCAGTTATATCCTGTAGTACCTGCTACTTTTACCGGATATTGGAATTTTCTTTCGCCGTCATAAAAGTCAATATTAATGTCAATTTTACCTAAGTCTCCAGCTGCTATATCATTTCTAACATAATTAGCTTTTTTAATAGGATTGCCATTGGCATCCGTTTTTAATTTTCCTGATGATTCTGATTCATATTCAGTAGTAACTTTTCCGTCAATAATAGAGCCGTCGTAGAATCCTTCTACATCTATATAGTAGACACCCTTATCAAGGTTAAGTTGGTCTTCGTCAAAGCCCCAGTCAAATGGTCTCCATCTTGCAGTGTTTACTACTGAAACATTGTCGTAGGAGATGTCGTAGTATCTCAAGATGTTGTTTAATTCACTTTCGCTTGGATCGCCATTTAAACCAGAAATCTTATAAGTTGACCTATAGGCTGTCTTAACACCTTCTTTAATAGTCTTTGGAGGTTGTCCTGGAATATCATATTCTTCTCTCTTATATTTTGGAGTTATTTGAACATTGACTTTTCCAGTGCCCTTATATCCTCTTGTATCAACATAGATTCTTTGAATATAAGTTTTTGTTTCAGGATTGATATAGGTCATACGAGCTGCGTATTTAATTCCACTTTTGGTTGTTGTTAAACCAGTTTTACCTGTATCTTTTGCCTTATCTGAATCTATGAAAGTATTTGGAGTATCTTCTGGTCCTTGGTATTCGGCTTTTAATTGACCATTTTCTTCATATACATGAATTCTCCAAGGTGCTTGTGCCTTCTTATATCCTGATGGAGATTGTGTTTCTGTCAACAAGTAGTAGCCCGGTTGTAAATTTAAATCTAAGTCATTGCCATCTGCATCTTTAAATAACAACTTGCCATCTTCACCAGAAGTTGCTTTCACTACGCCAAAGGAATTTTCAAATCCAGTGTAGTTTTCGTCTGTTGCTTTTTTAAAAGTAAACTCTCCACCTGCTAGTGGTCTCTTATAAAAGTCTCTCTTGTATACTTTAAGTTCAAGACCTGTTTGAGTATTAAATATTTGCGCAAAACCGTCAGCAGGGATTTCTTTTCCGACTTGGGCGAATATTGCTGATACAGTTACACCTGTAGCTGGCATAATAAACATGTTGCCAGTTACTTGAACAGAATTTCCATTTCCATCTGTTACTGTATATTTTTGTAAATCATAGCCTGGTGCTGGTCTATTTGTTAGGAATATTTTTTCGCCCTCATTTGCCTTAGCAACATTAGCTTTTACTGAACCATTTTTAATGTTCCCATCAATAGTAATAGGTAAAGTACCTGATGTTGTTTGTTTAAAATCTGCATAAACCGTTACATTTGATGCCGGCATTTCGAAGTATAAACCTTCGCCATCAGAATTTACAGGTACATCTCCTCCATTAGGAGCTTTTGTAACCCAATATCTTGTATTTGTATATCCTTCCCAAGGGTTAACTGTTAATCTTACGACAGTTCCTTCTTTTCCTGTACTTGGTGCAACTCTTACATTACCACCAACCATGGCTGGATCCAGAGTAGCTCTATATGTGCCTTCTGGTAGAGGTGAGTATTTGAAGTTTACATAAATAGTTACTGGTGAAGCTGGCATTGTAAATGTTCCGTTATATCCATCAAATACTAAGCCATCTATTATACTTCCATCAGATTTTTTAGCATAAACTTTTGTTATCTCATTATCATTTACGCCTTGAGCAGTGAATTTAACTATTTCTCCTTCTCTAGCTTTACCATCCTTAGTTTTTGTAGGTAAAATATTTACTCTATATTTATCGTTATTTGGATTTACTCCAACTTCATATGTTGTATAAGTTTTTTCGTTAAAAGTTGCGCGAACTTTGACATCATTAGCTGGCATCTTAAATGAGTATTGACCATTTTCTAACTTAACAGGTGTGTTATTAAATGTAACTTGACCTACTTCATAATCACTATTTTTTGGAGTTACTATTACTACAATTTTTTCTCCCTCTTTAGCTTTAGTCTTGTTACCTTCGATTGTAAGAGTACCTTCACCCACTACTTCTGTTGTTATATTAAATTCTTTTGGTTGAGCTGGTTTAAAAGTTGCATTTACTGTTACATCTGCTGCTGGCATATTAAATGTCAATGTATCCTTGTCAATGTTTACAGTGTTTTTGCCATCACTATAAGTTAGTGTGTCTAACTCTTCGTTAGGACCTGGATTTACAGTAATTGTTACCGGTGTTCCGGCTGTTACATTTTTATTCGGACTTGCACTTATCTTAGTACCATTAACCCCTACTGTGTATGTTGCTTGTGGTTTTGTCTTAAATGTTGCATTAACAGTAACATCATGGTTTGGCATTGTTAAGACATATTGGTTTTGAGCGTTTACACTTACATCTTGTCCATCAACTTTCAATTTATCAAGTACATATCCATTATTTGGTGTTGCTGTAATTGTAACTTGTTCATTTTCTTCTATATCTGTTGATTTTTCTGCTGTTACATTACCACCAGTTGTTTGAATTATATTGATCTTATATTTTGCTGCTTGTTTGTTAATTAAAGCATCATTAGAGTAAGATTGTGCACCCCAATAACTATTTGCATATAGGCTACCTATACCTTCATAATAATAGTTCAAACCTAAACCAAATGGTTTGCCTGGATCATATTTTGTTACAATTTCAACATAAATAGGTGATGATATTGGTTTCGAAAATTTTGCTCTTGCGCAATTTGGTCTTCCTTCTGTCTTTGTTTGCACGGTAAATTTATTTTGATTTAAAGCAACATTAGTTGGTGTTCCCACAATATTATTTAGTGTTGAACCTGATCCAACTGCTTGAATCTTATAACTTAGGATTTCAGCTGGTAGCATTGCAGAATTTTCAGGTTGTTTGTGAATATCAAAACCTGTATTTCTAACATTTGATGAATCCAAATTAAACAAGAATACTTGTTTAAATGTATGATCTTTCTTGTTGATCTCAGTTATTTTTGTATTTACCTGAGCTGAAGATTTATCTTCTAAACCTTCAGATCTTGCAGGGTCAATAGTCTCCCAATCAGCTTCTCCTCTTTGTGCCTCAGGTACATTTTCTTCTGATATTTCTAGTCCACCTAATTCAGTAGATAATTCTGGACTATAGGCTGCCATTCCTATTTCTTTAATGGCAAATCCATTTGGATATAACTCTTCAAGTTTGTCAGTTCCATAAATTGCATCAATTTTTTCTTTTATGCTTCCTTCGTTTTTCTCTGCTTCTGATTTAAACACTAGAGAATTTTCCTTAGTATCTTGACCATATAGTGCAGTCTTTAAAACTCTGGCTTCATTATATAGCTGTGCATTTATTGGTGCCCTTAATTGCTTGTTAGATTTATCTAATCCTATGTTAAAGGACGGATCCGTTGGGCTAGCGCTTGCATTGTCGTCTCTAATAAATGTTTTACCCTCTTCAGATATTGTAACTGTCCAAGTTGTTGTGGCTTTTTGATAACCTGGGGCTGCTTTAGTTTCTTCTAGTTTGTATGTTCCAGGTTTTAAGTTATCAAAGGCAATCATACCATCTTTTCCAGTTGTTATAGTTCTTGCATCTGTACTAGCATCTGGGCCTGTTAGTTTGAATTCTGCTCCTTCAATTGCCACAGAAGTATTATCTTTTTTAACCTTCTTTAATCTAAACCTGTAAGTTTTGATTTCATTTGTTACATCAAGAGAGTCATCTGAAATATAAGAACCTACTATACCATCTTTTTGTGAAACAACGGCTGATGATTTTTTAATTACACTTGCTTTTTCGTAGTAGTCGCTCTTCCAATAAGTTGTTCCATTTTCAGTCCAATCCATTCCAGTACCTACTCCACCAGATTCTTCCTTGTATGGAACTTTGACGTCAATTACTAATGGTTTGTCAGTATCTGGTAGGTCTATACTTAACCTATTCGGTTCGCCATACTTTCCCGGTACTGCTTTTGCAGAGCCTTTAACAGAATCTGTTATATCAGTTGCATCATACTCTGCAAGTCTGATGTCAGAAATTACTCCTGTAACTGGCTTGTTAAGCTTAAATACTTGATAATCTGTTCCTGCTATTGCATTTTCATCATACCAAGTCATGTTTGGATCTTCTGGTTTTTCTCTATGGATTGTTGCAGTAGTAGCTCCTATTTTTGCTGATTCTGGGTTAATTACATATCTTTGAATTACATACTTCTCTTCTGTATTGATACCAACAATTCTTGTACCAAGTTTAAATGGAGTTGGTGAATTGCCTGTCCAACCTGAGAATCTGTTGTCGTATAAATTCCAACCTTCAAGACTTCTTCCAGCTACGTCTACCCAATACACATTATCTTTTTCCAGAATTGAGTTTATGCCTGCTGTTGTGCCTTCATTTTCTCTGTAGTTATAAACTTTCTTTTTACCATCTTTGTCAATAATTAGAACCCATTTTTTCTTGAGCCTGTGGTAGCCTGTTGGAGCTTCAGTTTCTTCGATGATGTAAGTCTTATTATTTTCTAAAGTTCCAGTGAAGTTTACTACACCTTGATCATTAGACTCACCACTTGCAACAACATTCGTTCCGCCTTGTTCTTTTATAACAAACTTTGCTCCTTTGAGCGGCTTGCCATCGGAATCTTTTTTATAAACACGGAAGTCTGTGTTAGTAGGCTTATTGGTTACTTCCATTTTGATAACATTATCGTTGTCGCCTTGATAAGATCCATCGGCACCTAAAATTCCAATTTCGACAATTTTTACACTACCGTCAAGGAAGACTGTTACATTCCATTTTTTATTGGACTTTATAAATTCTTTCGGCGCACTAGTTTCTTCTAGGGTATATCTACCTGGTGCAAGGTCAGTAAAGCTTACAATTCCTTCGCTATTAGAAGATCTGTAAATTGTGTATCCACTTTCGTCTGTTAGTGAGAATGTTGCACCATTTAGTTTCTTAGTTCTATCAGCTTCATTTAATTTTGTTATTTTAAATTGTCCAGGTGTGTATTTTTTGTTAATTAAACCTACAACTTCTTTGTAATGCTTTGGAATTTCTGCTCCACTTTGTTCTCCTGTTGCCTTGTTGAAGTTTACTCCATTGGCAAAAGCGGACTTTAGATTTCCATTACTCATTATTACGGCTCTCCAATGGTTGTTGAACTCATTAATATCAGGAATTCTAAAGGTTTGTTCTATTACATAGCCTTCTCCTTGCTTTGAGATCCCTGGCATCTTTATTCTTAGTGGAGTCTTTTGTTGTATTGAGCCTGATGTTTGTATTTGCCCTGGGTCGTATTGTAAATCAAAATTATTTGACCTATCGCTCTTATATTTGTTTGGATCTATACTTGTATGATATGCAAGATAATATTTGTAAGGATCTTGTTCAGGTCTTATACCATAGGATAGAGGCATGTTACGGTTAAGTGGTTTGTCTCCTTCCCAATAAACATCGGGATCTGTACGATAAATTTTTACATCTTCTAATTCATAGGCAGGTCTTGTTGCATTTGCTTGCCAATCTGCAATACTACGATTCTTTTGGTAATTTGTAGATAGCCAGTTAAATGTAAGTGTTCTTGGTCCTTGGTTTTTATCTCCTAAAGCATTATAGTAAGACATAATTGTTACATACCAGTTACCTTTATCATCTTGATATACATCTCTAAAGTAGTTGGATTGAGCTGGATTGCTAAATCCTGTGTCATATCTACCATAGTCAGCTACAATATCTTTTTTTATTGTATCTTCACCTTGGACTCCAGGACCTACTGTTATTTCAAATCTATATGTTCCACTATCTTTTGCATAAAACTTGGATGGGATTATACCTCTTAAGTCAATAGTAGCAGTTGTAGTGGCAAGACCCTTTGAGTTATCATTAAATACATAAGTTAATAAATTTGTATTATAGTTGAAGTATGGATCTGCTATTTCTTTTCCATCTTTTGTTTTAATTTTTGGGAAAGTAGAAAAATATTGTGTAAAGTCAAGATTTGGGTCAAATTGGATTTCAAACCTTGTTCCTGGACTTACATTAGATAGATTAATGTCTGCGTGGTACTTTAAGGATTCAAGCATATAGGCTTCCCATACTCCTGTCTTAGTACCTATATCTCCAGGTTCGTTTTCTTGATATTCTAACCATTGGTTTACATAAGTTATCGTTGCCTTACCACTAGTATCAGTTTCTTCACCTTTTTCGATTAAGTAATCTTCACCTTTAACCGGTGTACCTGATCCATCTCTAAACTTAGGGTTGTAAGTTACTTCTCCCTTTTCATTTACAACTACTTCAAAGTACACATTTGATTTTTGATAACCTTGTGGAGCTTTTGTTTCTTCTAAGATGTAAGTTCCTGGAGGGAATGTTCCAAAGTCTGCTTCGCCAAGATTTGTCTTTGGATTTTCACCTTGAGCTGTTGTCAGTTTAGTTGCTATTGGGTTTCCAGCTTTATCTTTTAGAGTAAATTCCGCTCCAACAAGTTTTTCTCTTATTCCGTCCTCATTTGCATCATTATCAAATTTTGTAACTGCTATTGTGCTTTTTTTGAATTCTTCATTTTTAATTGTTATTGTAGGATTTTTATCTGCATCATTAGTATTTTTACTTAATGTTACAACTTTTTGTAGATTTGTTTGGGCAGATGTGTCTTTGTCAGTCAACCAATCGTAATATAAATTTGCCGAGTCATTTTTGCCAATGTTTGCTTTTACTTTTACTAAGAATCCCCAGTCATTTCTAAATCTTTCTTTAGGGAAGTAGATTTGATAGCCTGTTCTTCCTGTAAAATTGTCTGTACTATTAGCTGTTCCAGTTATTGTTATATTTTTTCCGTTTTCAGCAAGATTTACTCCGATTACAGATTTTCCCAAATCCAATGAATTTGCAGTTTGCTTATCCATAGCATCTTTAACAGTTTGCCTATTTGTAGGATATACATTATAGGCTGTAACATCTGTTACGCTTATTCCCGGAATGCTTATATCAAGTCTTGTATCTCTATCAGTTTCTCCACCTTGTCTAGGAGCTATTGGTTTTAGATATAGATAAAATTCAACTTGATTATTTGTTCCATCATCTGTTATCTTGCCATAGTGCATAGCATTCATGTAGTCAGGCCAATTAGGATAGTTGTCATGTTCAACAGTTTCTGTCTTGCCTGCTCCTTGTGAAAGATCGGCATTTTTACCAGATACACTAATTTGACCATCTGCTGATACAGTTATAATTTTACTTTCTTGGTCTAACTTATAACCCGTTGGAGCTTTTGTTTCTTTAAGAGTGTAAGTTCCAGGTACTATATTTGTAAAAGTTGCCTTACCATTTGCATCAGTAATAGCCTCATTTTCATTAGCGCCTAATAATTTAAAGCTTGCTCCTTTTAGTTTTATACTTGGATCTTTGCTATCTACTTTTACAATTGAAAAGGTAGCCGGATTTTCTGTACCAACTTCAAGGGCTGAGTTTTGAATATGATGGAGTCTTAAATCACTTTTATAGTAATTTACATTTTCGTAATATTTGTAAGTTTTATTTCCAATTGTTACATTATCTTTAGGCAAGCCTTGATCGATTGTGTGTTCAATCATGGTTGCATTTCCGTTAGTGTCGATATTCCAATATTTTACATTTGGAACTGTTATTAGTCTTTGAATTTCACCATTTTCCGGAGTTTTTTCTTCTACCTTTTTTCACCAATAGTAACGTTTTTATTATCCTTAACTGTAATAGTTTGTTCTGGCATCTTTCCACCTTCTGGAAGATTCCAAACTTGTTCCACGTAAATGTCTTGGAATTTTGAAATTTTAACTCCTGATATTCCGTAGTGATCTACTCCATCTTCTTTATTTAAGATTGTTTTATATTTATAGATGCAAATTTTACCTACTTCTTGTTTTCCTTCTGGGTCAGTTTCTTTATCTCTAATTGTGCCTCTAAATGCTTTGGAAGCTTTTACTACCATTTTGCCTGATTCTTCGTCTACACCATATATAACTCTATCGCCATTTTGTATGTCTTGATTTCCTTCAAGCTTTCTAGTTTCAAAAGGAAATCCCTTGTGTGGGTCCTTTGTGCATACACCATCTGTTATAGTCCATTCTGCTTTGTCGCTTGATAAAAATTTCCCTTGAATAGTTGTAGTATTATTTATTCCAACGCGAGTTGGTGTTGCCTTTTCAATTCTATCTTTAGCATAGCCCTTATCCATTACACTTCTTACTGCGCCAATATATGGATGACCATCAGTCAAATCTTTAGTAAGAATTGTTGATATATCTAATACATAAGCTGCTTGTTTGTTGCTTACTGGAGTATAAATATTGTATTGTATACTCTTAGTTGAATCGGTTATAACAGAATGTTTTGAGTCAACTATACCTAGTTGTCCTTTAATGCCATTGTCATCAGTTTTTGCATTTGACCCGCTAAAAGTTAAGCTTTGAATTTCTTTTAGTCCTGAACCTTCAACTAAAGTGAAGTTCATTTTCATACCTAAATCATTTACTAGGTCTTTTTCTGAGTCAATTTTAACAACCCAGTTAATTCCTACTAATTCACCATTATTGATAACAGGATAGCCAATTGAATCTACGCTTAATCTATAGTTTTTACTTGGATCCACTATTTGAATTACATCGTCCCTACCTGGTTCTATAATTGAGCCTGCAGGGTTTCCGTTTTTATCAATTTTTTGTGGCACAAGGTCTTTTGGTGCTTTGACTCCAATTCCAGTTACCTTGTTAATTACTGTAAATGTTCCGTCATTATCAAGTGTAATATTTGTTGTGTTATAATCCACAGGAATATTTAGAGGTATTTGGATATTTTCTGCTATATCTTTCGTTAACTCATAAGTAATTGTATTTGTTTTTTGATAATAAGTTGGGTTTGCTATTATTTCATTATTGTACTTTATAGGTTTTAAACTATTTGGATCCTTTACAGTTAGTTTATTGTCTAAATGTATTGTAAAAGATTGTCCTTTTTTTACTGGTCCATTTGCATTTGAAATATCGTATCTAGTAATGATAGTGAACTTCTTGCCATCTAAGTTTAAATCACTATTTGAAGCTGGACCTCTAACAGCTGATCTTAAAAATCCAAATACTGAGGATTTCTCTTCAGCTTGTCCTGGTATATTTGGCATTTGATACAAAGTAAGTCCTGCTTCTAGTTCTTCTTCTGTTAATTCACGTTCTTCGTTTTTTATATTTTCGTCTAGACCACTAATTTCTAATTCTGCATTTTCTTCTTCTGCATCATTTTCTAATCCCTTTGTTGTTTCGTCATCTGCAAAGAAGTTTTTGATTTTATCTAGTAAGCCTTCTTCTTCTTTTTCTTCTGTATTTGTTTTTTCTTCTGATTTATTTGAATTATCCTTGTTTAGACTAAGTTCTGATTTTTCATTTTTTAAGTTTTCGACTTTGACATCGATTTTTATATCTTTAAGACCTGGTGTTGTTAATATTAGTTCGCTAGATCCAAAGATTCCGTCTTTTATTTCTTTATTTACGATTATCTTTTTGTCTCTTAAAATATCATCGTAGTTTAAAGTTTTCTTTCTGCCATCATAATCTTCAACTTCTATAAGTAAGCCTGTGCATTCAAGTTTGCCGTCTTTGTAGACTGCTTTTCCTCTGTTTTTAACTTTCCAAGACTTGTAAGCTTCTTTTACGGCTTCCTTTGTTTCTATGTTTACATTTTCATTGGATCTTGCATTTTCTTCTGCTATCTTCGCCTTTTCCAATGCCTTATCATATTTTATTTGTGCCTTTTCTTCTCTTTGTCTTCCTGCTTCTATTATTGTATTGTCTGGTTCTTTTTGTGGAGAACTTTGTTTTGCAGGAACTTCAAGTATTGTTGTGCCCTCTTTTTTTGCTGGCGTCTCTTGAATATTTTTTGTTTCTTTCTTTGGTGTCTCTTTTACACCAGGACTATTAAAAAGCCCTTCGGCTGCACTGTTTTTTGCCCTAGTATTTTTGCTCGTATTATTGTTTGAATCATTTTCAAAAGAGTAAGTCACTCTCTCTTTTTCTGCTTCTGGAAGCAAAGCTGCTGATACAGCAACTGGACTAAAGACCTCCAAAACCATTAATAATGCCAATATTAAGCTCATTATTCTTTTCGACATGTTATTCATAATTACTCTCCTATCTAAATCAGTCTTTGTCTATACTAGGATTTTATGTATACTCTAGTATTGTTATATTCATTTTAATACAACAATAATAAAGTATCAATACTTTTTTATAAATTACGGCTGGAAAATGGCTGTGTTCTGTCATTTCTTTTCAGTTTTTCTTGCTCGATTTTTTTAGTCATTTAT
>OKEE01000545.1_pt1 | contig 15206 bp, 13 predicted proteins | sample 1611071 | NCBI WGS metagenome assembly OKEE01 (sample SAMN04436708, study PRJEB24849) | human gut metagenome | biome: human gut; feature: NICU; material: stool | host: Homo sapiens | place: USA: Saint Louis, MO | collected 2010-09-07 | reverse complement strand
ATACTTATTTAACACTATCTTAGGACTTTATTCACAGATAATTGGTCTAGGTAACTACATTATAATAGCCATCTCATTTTCTCTAGGAGGATATTTTGTAATAAATGGGAAATTAACAGTAGGTGGTCTTATTGCGATAACACAAATCATAAATATGATGATGGGTCCAATAGGAGAATCTACAACAGCAATTATGGAAATTAAAGGAGCCAGTAAAATAAAGGATAAAATAACAAATTTACTAACCTACACAAAAGCAAATGACTTTTATATTACTGAAAATACCTTTGACTATATAAAACTAGATAATATGTGCTACAAAAATGATGATTCTGAGTTTTCGTTGAATAATATAAATCTCAAAATTGAGAAAAATAAAAAATATGTAATACTCGGTCATAGCGGTAGTGGTAAATCGACATTGCTAAAAATTTTGGCAAATATTTTATCAAATACTTCTGGAAATCTGTACCTAAATGAAAGTGAGTACTCAATTCATAAGAACATATCGCAGATGATTTCTTTTGTATCCCAAGAAACATTTATATTCAACGATACATTGAAAAATAATATTACGTTATACAACGAGTATTCAGATGAAGAAATAAATAAAGCGATAGAATTCTCCTTGCTCGAGAATTTAAAGGATAGAAAGATACAACAGGAATCAAACTTGCAGGATACCTTGTCAGGTGGTGAAAGGAAGAAAATTGGTCTTGCAAGAGCAATTCTTAATGATACAGATGTAATTCTATTAGACGAATTGAACTCGTCTCTTGATTCTACTAGTTCAAAAATTTTAGAGGATAGAATTTTTGATTTGAAAGACAAAACCATCGTCATGGTTACTCATAAGATTAATTATCATAATTTAGTTAAAGCAGATGAAATAATCTGCATGGATGATGGAGAGATTGTAGAAAACGGAAACTTGGAAGAATTATTGGAAAAACAGGGTTATTTTTATAGAAATTTTGGAGAATTATATGGAAAATATTTTAGAGATTAATAATTTAAGGAAGTCTTACAAAGATGTGTTGATTTTAGATGATGTGAATTTTAGTCTTAAACCTAAAGAGATTGTAGGATTGGTAGGAGCAAATGGAGCAGGGAAAACAACTTTGATGAAGACGATATTGGGATTTATTTTTAAAGATAGTGGTGAGATAAAATTTTTAAACGATCAATCTTATAGCAATAAACATGAATTAATGAGTAAGATAGGATTTTTAGTCGACACAAGACTTTATGAGAATTTAACAGCAGAGGAAAATATTCAAATTCAAATTCTTTACAGAAATTTGAAAAATGAAAAAGAAACTTGGGATAGAGCTAACTATTTATTAGAACTTGTGGGGCTAAAAGGTGTCAAGAAAAAGGTGTCTGATTATTCGTTTGGGATGAAACAAAGACTAAGTCTAACTTTGGCGCTACTTGGAGATGTGAAGTTGCTTATATTAGATGAGCCGTTTGTTGGACTTGATCCGAACGGTATAAATGGGGTGAAGAAATTTATTAAAGAGATTGTTGAAAAAGAAGAGATTGCACTTCTGATTTCTTCGCATCAAATGAAGGAAATAGACGAATTATGTGATAGGTTTTTATTCTTGGAAAACAAAAAGATAAGAAATCACAACTTAAACAAAGAAAAAATGTTTATAATAGAAATTTCAAACAAAACTCCAAACTTAGAAATAAATGACAAGATCATTGTCTTAAAAGACAATAAAATACTTGTAAGTGATAAAAATCAATTAAACAAAACCTTTAAGATATTGGCGGATAAAAATATTGAGATAAAGGACATTTTAATTGAATCTGATTCTATAAACAAGTTATTTGATGAGGTGCAAAATGAAAAAAATAGTTAAAGCAGAATTATTCAAGCTTAAAAAGAGCAAGGCTTTCTTGTTGATTTTATTATTGAATCTTGTTTCCATATTATATGGAGCTGGTGTTAAATTTGGATGGAGTTTTGTGGCGTTTAAAGGTCAATTTGATATATGCAGATACGTGTTTTCAATATGGCAATTGTATTTCATATTGGGAGTTCCAATGATAATTTTGATGTATGCTGGATCAAAAATATTAGGAGATGAAATTCAAAAAGGTCAAATCATTCTGGAAGTAGCTCCTGTAGCAGATAGAAAAAAGCTTATCTGCGGGAAATTTATATCTATGATTTGCATGACTCTTTTTTATTTCATCACGAATATAGCATTCACTGTTTTAGCTTATTTAATTTTTGTGAAGGGGACCAATTATGCTGTAAGTGGAAATTTGTTTACTACAGATAACTTCGAGATTTTAGTTCAGATATTGTTTGGGTTTTTAGAAGTTTATTTTTTGGTAATCTTTGCGATGTTAGTTTCCATTGATAAAGGAGCGATAGTCGCAACATTAAGTTCAATGGGATTATATGTTGTTACATCGCTATTAATCAGAGCAAAGACAATAGACAAGTTTATCATAGGATATTTTAATTTAAAATCAGATAATATCATAAATCCAGAAACTATAATGATTCAATTAGTAGTATTCGCAGTATGTATAAGTTTAATAATTTATGTTTCCATTCGAAAATTTAGGCAGAAAGATTTATAATAAATAACTAACAATAAAGTAGTCCATCGCATTAAATTTTATTTAAAGATTGATGCGATGGATTTTTTGATGAGCGATTTACGAGTTTTTGTTTTTTTAATATTTAGATTTTCTTTGTTTTCGCATAGTAATGAAATAAAAGCAGATTACCAGTTTTGCTAAGAATATCATACGGAGAAAATAATCATAAAATCAAGCGAAGTGAACCGTTAAAAAATTGTGCTTTCTGAGTGTCAGCGAGTTCACAATTTTAGGTTCACAAGTGATGATTTTATTTATTTTCGTAGTCTAGATATTCGTGCAAACTGGTTTTCTGCTTTCTTTTTTTATGAAACTACCTTCCACAATCAATCAACCATTTTCACATCGACAACCTAAAATACTACTAGAAAAATTTGACAATGATGGTATAATTAAATAATTGGGTATAAGGAGTGGTTTTTTATTTTTTTAGTTACGTTACAGCAGATTTTGATTATGTTTGTATTCATGGCGATGGGATATATTTTTGCAAGAACTGGGTTTTTCAGCAGAGAAACCATTCGTGAAATGACTGGTTTTGTAATGTATGTGGTGGGTTCAAGTGTTATTATCAACGCTTTTAACAGGCCTGTTACACCTGAACTTTTGAATAATTTTGGTATGACTGCCTTTGCTGCAGTGGTCTTGATGGGTTCATCTATTTTGATTTCTCATTTTTTGTTCAAATTCGATAGATTTTCCAAAAACGAAAATTTAAGTACGTACAAGTTCGCATCTGTTTACAGCAATTGTGGTTTTATGGGAATTCCTTTGATTGAAGCGTTGCTTGGTGCGGATGGAACTTTTTTCGCTATTCCTTATTTGGCGGTGTTCAATATTTTGTTGTGGAGTCATGGAATTGGTTTGTACGAGATGACTGGAAACGGCAAGATTCAATGGAATAAGGTCGTGAAAAATCCATGTATTATTTCTTCTGTTTTGGGGTTTGTTTTGTTTTTCTTCGGGGTAATTTACAAAATGCCGAATGTTGTGACAAAACCTGTTTATTATTTGGCTAGTATGAATACTCCTCTTAGTATGATAATTATCGGGGCGAATTTCGTGAGTATTACAGAGCCTTTTCACAGGGACAAAATGGCGTGGGAAGTTTCTTTTATCAGAAATATTTTGTTTCCTTTGATTTATATTGCAATTTTGTTAATTATTCCGATGAAAACAGATGCAAAGATTGCAACATTGGCGATGGCATCAGCTCCTATTGCAGGTGTGAGTGTGCTTTTCTGTTTGATGTTTGACAAATCGACGGATTTTCCATCGAGGGCTTTGTGTCTGTCGACGATTTTTTCAGTGGTGACTTTGCCGGTTATAATTTTGATTGGTAGTTTAATCCTTTAAATTGGCAAAATTTTTTGAAACGCATATATAATCTAATGTAAATATATGGTAAAATAAGGTTAACAATACTTTTGTTAACCAATATTTTTTTGTAAAGAGGTGATAGTTTGAGCGATTTAATAAAAAAAGAATTGATACGAATTGAAGATCGTGCAAATGATTGGAAGGATGCAATAAGAATTGCAGCAAAAAGTTTGTTGGACAATGGTTACATTAACGAACAATATGTTTCTGATATGATAAAAAGCGTTGAGGATGCTGGCCCATACATTGTGCTTGCTCCGAATATTGCGGTTCCTCACGCGCGTCCAAACGGCAATGTAGACAAAATGGCGATTAGTTTGACAAAATTAAATGAGCCTGTAAATTTTAGAAACGAAGAAGAAGATGAGGACAACTGGGTAAGAATTTTATTCTGCTTGGCAGCTGTGGATTCTTCATCACACATTGTAGCACTTCAACAATTGGCAGTGCTTTTGGATTCAGATGAAATTACAGATGAGCTTATTGATGCAAAAACTGAGGACGAAATGTTGGATATTATTAATAAAAAATTAGAGGAGGGAAATGATGATTAATATTGTTACTGTATGTGGTAATGGAATTGGAAGTAGTCTTCTTTTGAAAATGAAGGTTGAAACTATTTGCAAGGAAATGGGAATTGAAGCGAACGTTGAATCTTGTGATTCTAACGCAGCTGTAGGAAAAGGCGCTGACCTTTTCGTAACTGTTAAGGAATTCAAATCAATTTTTTCAGATGATCAAAAAGTAGCCATTGTAAAAAGCTACACTAACAGAAAGAAAATCGAAGAAGATTTGGTTCCTGTATTAGAAGAATTCAAATAAAAATTTAGGAGGAATTTATGGGATTTTTAAACGTAATAAAGGATATTTTATCTGAACCTGCGTTTTTGATGGGTCTTATCGCGATGGTAGGTCTTATCGCTCTTAAAAAACCAGCTCACAAGGTAATGACTGGTACATTAGGTCCAATCTTAGGATATTTAATGTTGGCTGCAGGTGCAAATGTCATCCCGACTAACTTGGATCCATTGAGTCAAATGATTCAACACGGATTCAACATCACAGGTGTTGTTCCTAATAACGAAGCTATCACATCTGTTGCACAAAAAGTTTTGGGCGTAGAAACAATGTCAATTTTGTTAGTAGGACTTATTTTTAACTTATTAATAGCAAGATTTACAAGATACAAATACATTTTCTTAACTGGTCACCACAGCTTCTTCATGGCTTGTCTATTGTCAGCAACTTTAGGTGCAATCGGATTTAAGGGCGTGGCTTTGGTATTGGCTGGTGGATTTATATTGGGAGCTTGGAGTTCAATCTCTCCAGCAATCGGACAAAAATACACTTTGAAAGCTACTGACGGAGACGAAATAGCTCTTGGTCACTTTGGTTCATTGGGATATTATTTATCGGCGTTCATCGGTTCATTAGTTGGAAAAGATTCCAAATCAACTGAAGATATCGAAATTCCAGAAAAATGGGGTTTCTTGAGAAACACTACAATTTCAACAGCGTTGACAATGATTGTGTTCTATTTAATCGCAAGTATCAAAGCTGGTCCAGATTTCGTTGGCAAAATGTCTAACGGACAAAACCCATATTTGTTTGCAATCATCTCTGCATTAAACTTCGCAGTTGGTGTAGCAATCGTATATGCCGGTGTTAGAATGATTTTAGCAGATTTGATTCCTGCATTCGAAGGTATTGCTACAAAATTAATTCCAAACTCTGTTCCTGCAGTTGACTGTGCAGTATTTTTCCCATACGCACCAACAGCAGTTATTTTGGGATTTGCATGTAGTTTTGTAGGCGGATTAATCGGTATGTTTATTTTGGGAGCTATCGGTGGAGTATTAATCATTCCTGGACTTGTTCCTCACTTCTTCTGTGGTGCAACTGCTGGTATTTACGGTAATGCAACTGGTGGTAGAAGAGGAGCTATGATAGGTTCATTCATCAACGGATTATTCTTGGCATTCCTTCCAGCATTCTTACTTCCAGTTTTAGGACAATTAGGATTCAATAATACAACATTCGGGGATTTTGACTTCGGAGTTTTGGGAATTTTATTAGGAAAAATCGGAAATGCTATGGGTAATGTCGGAGTGTATATCATTATCGCAGTTTTATTAGTAGCGTTAATCGCTCCATCAATAATTACAAAGAAAGATACTGCAATTAACAACGAACAATAATTCACATTTAACTACACGAAAAGAGAGGTTGAAATGGAGAAAATTAATACAAAAATTTATTCAGACGGTGCAGTCTTAGAAGATATGTTAGAATCATTGGCATCAAAAAAAGTAACAGGATTCACAACTAACCCATCATTGATGAAAAAAGCTGGAATCACTGATTACGTTGAATTTGCCAAGAAAGTTCTAGAAGAAATCATAGAATATCCAGTATCATTTGAAGTATTTGCAGATGATTTAGAAACTATGGAAAAAGAAGCAGACAAAATCTCTTCATTGGGAGATAATGTTTACGTCAAAATTCCAGTAACTACAAGTAATGGAACATCAACTGCTCCATTATTGAAAAAACTTAGTTCAAAAGGAATTAAACTTAACGTAACAGCAATCTTCACAGTGGATCAAGTAAGAGAAGTTGTGGACAACTTGACTGAAAATGTTCCAAGCATTGTTTCAGTATTTGCTGGAAGAATTGCAGACACAGGGGTTGATCCAATGCCAATAATGAAAGAAGCTTTGGAAATTTGTAAAACTAAAAAGGGTTGCGAATTGTTGTGGGCATCTCCAAGAGAAGTGTTCAACATTTACCAAGCAAATGAATTGGGAGTAGACATCATCACATGTACTCCAGCCATCATCAAGAAACTTTCATTGATGGGAAAAGATTTGAACGAATACTCACTAGATACAGTGAAGACATTCTGCAAAGACTCAAAAGAATTAGGATTTTCAATTCTTTAATAAATACAAGAGCTCACAAATGTGGGCTCTTTTTGCAATTATCGGCATGATTAGTAGAAATACTAGTTATGCCGATTTTTCTATATTTTTATTGATATCAACCACTCCGATAAAGTTTTACAGTATCCAGATGGTTTGCTTTTTTGTCCTTGAACCTTCTACTAGGTAGCCTTAGGAGATGCATCAAAAGGACGTTTTGAGACGAAAAAAACATAAAAAATCTCCTGCGATTATACGAGATAGCTGCAGAAAAATTCATAAATATATGCTATACTAATGCTATATAATTGATATATAGCTTATAAAGGAGATTGAAATATGACTTATTCAGAAGAAATCAAAAAAATCCGTCAGAAATGTTTCTTATCACAGGAAGCATTCGGACGAGAATTAGGCGTTTCTTTTTCCTCAATAAACCGTTGGGAAGGTGGAAAAAGCAAACCTAATATGTCAGCTATGAAAAAGATTATGGAGTTCTGCGAAGCGCACAACCTCGATTTCAGTGCATTAGAAGAACAATGGATAAACAGCGAAAAGGATGATAAATAATATGGCTAAAAAAACTTCAAAAAAGGCTGCTGATAAAGCCTTGAACATAGACAATATTTTATTTAACTGCCGTGATATTCTGCGTGCAGCAAGAAACTCAGGCTCATTCTTTGAAAAGAGAGATATGATGCTTACACTCGTATTCCTTCGCTTCATTGGAGAAAAATATGAAGACGGAATTGAAAATCTTCGTCAGACTTTAATTGAACAAGGGCTTGATCCTGATGATGAAGATATCAGAACTGCATTCTTTGACGATGCTACATTTGCAGATGGTACATATAATCTACCTGTCGAGGCTCGCTGGTCAACAATTATTAACACACCTGCACCAAGCCTTAATGTTGCACTTGATACTGCTCTTCACAGTATCGCAACTACTTCTAAAGATTTAAAAGGCTGCTTTGTTGAGAGTACATTTACTACTCGTAATTTAGGTGCAAATGACATCAAGAAGCTTGTAGATGAAGTTAACAAAATCAGCCACAAGGCTTTTGGTGAAGAAAAAGACCTTATCGGTCATGTATATGAATACTTCCTTAAGGAATTTGCAGTTAATGCCACTAAAGAAGAAGGCGAATTTTATACTCCTCATGACGTTGTACAACTTATCGCATCTATGATTGAACCTTATGATGGAACTCTTTATGATCCTGCTTGTGGATCTGGTGGTATGTTTATTCAGAGTGCTGAACTTGTGAAATCAAAGCAAGGAAGTATATCGAGTGTAAATGTCTACGGACAGGAAAAAGAGGAAGCTACATATCGACTTGCAAAAATGAACCTTGCACTTCGCGGTATCAGTCACCATCTTGGTGGAATGTTTGATTCTTCATTCACTAACGATTTGCATAAAGGTTTGTACTTTGATTATATTATGGCAAATCCACCATTTAATCTTAAGGGGTGGTATGATGATAATTTGAAAGATGATGCTCGTTGGGCAGACTATGTAACACCGCCGGCAAGCAATGCTAACTATGCGTGGATTTTACATATGCTTTCTCATCTTAAAAAGTCAAATGGTGTTGCAGGATTCCTGCTTGCTAATGGAGCACTCAACGACAGTGATACTTTGGAAATCAGAAAAAGATTGATTCAGAATGATAAGGTTGAGGCTATTATCGTTCTTCCAAGAGAATTGTTTATTACTACTGACATCAGTGTTACTTTATGGATTCTTAATCAGAATAAAAAAGGTGGTAATTATCATGGTAGAAATCTTCGTAACCGTGAACACGAGGTTCTATTCATGGACTTGCGTAGATGGACTGAAAACCCTGTAAGGCGTCAGAATAAAAAGAAAGTATTTCTATCTTCAAATGATTCCAAGGGTACTGATGACATAACAATTAACCTTACTGGTCAAATTGAAAGAGCATCTTCAATCTATCATACTTGGCAGAACGAAGGCACAGACGGAACAAATTATGAAATGCCAGAACTTTATCGTAGTGTTGGAATCAAAGAAATTGAAAGTAAAGATTGGGCATTAACTCCAAGTAAGTACATCGAGTTCATTGACCACGATTTGGATATCGACTATGAAAAGGAAATGTCACGCATTCAGGCAGAAATGCAAGAAATTATGAAGGCTGAAAAGAAATCCCAACAGATGTTGGAAGATGCATTTAGGGGGATTGGTTATGGCATTGACTAAATATAAGCTTGGAGAATTGATTGAGCAGTCTGATGAAAGAAATTCAGATAACAAATTCACTCTTGATAATGTTAAGGGGATTTCAATTCAGAAAATTTTTATTGAAACAAAGGCAAATATGGAAGGAGTATCTTTGACACCATATAAGTTAGTAAGACCTGATGATTTTGCGTATGTTACAGTTACTTCCCGTAACGGAGAAAAGATAACACTTACTCATAATACGACTGAAGATACATATATTGTGTCTTCTTCGTATATTGTTTTTTGTGTAAAAAGAACAGACTTATTACTATCTAATTATTTGTTTATGTACTTTAATCGTACTGAATTTGATAGATTTTCACGTTTCAATTCTTGGGGTTCTGCAAGAGAAACTTTTAGCTGGGAAGATTTTTGCGATATAGATATTGACCTACCACCAATCGATATTCAGCAGAAATATGTGGATATCTATAATGCCATGATATCAAATCAACAATGCTATGAGCGTGGCTTAGAGGATTTGAAGCTTACTTGTGATGCGTTTATTGATACATTGAAACATAAACGTCAAGGGGTACCGATTGGCGATTATATTACTGTGACAGATAAAAAGAACGTTGAAAATAAACAGTATAGATTTGCTGGATTAAGTATGGAGAATTATTTTATTGATTCAATTGCTGATGAAAACAACCTAGATTTTACTAAGTACAAAATTGTTGAACCTGGAGAAATAGGATGCGTGCTGATGAAGGTTGGTAGAGATGCAAGAATTACTATTGCGAGAAATGAATCAAGTGAATGCTATTTAATATCTCCAGCATATTATACGTTTTCTATTAATGGTATTAATTCTGATTACTTTATGTTAAATGTAAATCGATCAGAATTTGAAAGAAGAGGATGGTTTTCTTGTGACTCAAGTGCACGAGCAAGCCTGCCTTGGATAGAATTTTGTAATCTGACTATTCCAAAGGCAACTGAAGAAGAGCAAGAGATTGTTGGATATATTTACCAATCTTTATTGCTTCGAACAAACATTAACAATAAACTCAAAGCTCAAATTAAAGATATCTGTCCTATTTTGATAAAAGGCTCTATCGAAGAGGCAAGAAAGGAGGCATAGACTATGGCTAAGTTAAAAGACTATAACGGTCATTTTTGTGAGTCTGATTTTGAATATGCTTTCATTGGCTTTCTTGAAAAAGAAGGTTGGAATTATCTTGCAGGCAACAAAATAAATCGTGTCACAAAAAATGATGTACTGATTGCTGATGATTTCAAGGCATTTATTTCAAAGACAAATAATGATCTGACTACAGATGAGATTACGCAAATTTTTGATAATGTTCGTCTTGTAGGTGCTGAAAGCGACTTTGCCACACTTCACAAAGTATATGGATGGATGGTTGACGGTGTTCAGTTCACACCACAAGACGGACTTCCTAAAATGGTAAGCCTGATAGACTTTGAAAAACCTGATAATAATATTTTCAGAGTTGTAAATCAGTTTACTGTTGAATACACAAATAACGGACAAAAGGAAAACCGCAGACCTGACGTATTGTTGTTTGTAAATGGTATGCCTCTTTGTGTGGTTGAACTTAAAAATCCAGGAGACGCTCATGCGACAATATTCAATGCATGGGAGCAGATCAACATTCGTTACTGGAGAGACATACCACACTTATTACATTACTGCCCACTTGCCTGTATTTCTGATGGAGTAAAGACAAGACTTGGTACAGTACGTACTCCTTATGAGCATTTCTATGCTTGGCGTAGAGTTAATGATGGTGATGAACTATCTACTATGCCATTTGCAGAAACAGAAACGATGATTAAAGGTGTTTATAGTCCTGCACGTTTCCTTGAATTGTTCAGAGATTATATTTATTTTCAGGATACCATTTATGACCATGAAGAGGTTGAAATCGTATGTCGATATCCACAGTTTTTTGCAGCAAAATTATTAAAGCAAAGCATCATTAATTCCATTGTTGCCGGTAGTGGTAAAGGTGGTACATATTTCGGTGCAACAGGATGTGGAAAGACTTACACAATGGCTTTCCTTGCTCGCCAGCTTGCACTTCGTTGCACGGATATCCCCGCTATCGGTTCACCAACGATTATACTTATCGTTGACCGTGAGGAGTTGCAAAAGCAAGGTAAAAAACTTTTTACAAAGAGCAAAGAGTTCTTGAACCTTGGCGAAGTATCTGTTGTTAAGAATAGAAAACAATTAAGAGAAGAACTCGGTGCAAGACAGAGTGGTGGATTTTATATCTGTACCATTCAGAAATTCTGCGACCGAGAAGATGACAAAATTGGTCTTATCAATGACCGAAAGAATATTATATGTTTTTCAGATGAGGCTCACAGAACACAGCTTGAACGCTCAAAGAAGATTCAGTTCAGCAAAGATGCTGACGAAAATATGAAAGCCATGGTGTCCAAACCTTATGCAAAGGTGTTAAAAGAGGCATTTCCACAGGCTACATTTGTAGGCTTTACAGGAACACCAATAGCAGAAACTTATCAGACATTTGGTGAAGAAATTGACCGTTACACAATGGATCAGGCTGTTGCCGATGGACTTACTGTGCCTATCAAGTACCATCCACGTATTGCCAAGGTATTACTTGATAAAGAAAAGGCAGCAGAGATTGAAAACTACTATAAAAAATGTGCCGATGATGGTGCTACATATGATGACATTGAGGCAAGCAAACGTGCAATGAGTTCTATGGAAGTTATACTTGGTGAACCATCAAGACTTGAAAGACTTGCTACTGATATCCATGACCACTATGTTTCTGCATGTGACCAGGACCCTGACAGAACACAGAAAGCTATGGTTGTATGTTCCAGCAGAGCAATTGCCTATGCACTTCTTCTCAAATTCAAGGATAAATATCCTGAATGGTTTGAAGAGAAGAAAGTGCCTGATGGTGTTGTTGTGTCTGATGAGGAATTAAAAAAATTAAAGCCTATGCCATTTATAGCTATGGTTTCAAGTGTTGGAAGTAACGATGAACCAGAAATGTACAACTATCTTGGCGGTGTTAAGAACGACAAGCGTTCAGAAGATCTTGACGCATCATTCAAACAGGAAAAATCCAACTTCCGTATCGTTATCGTTGTTGATATGTGGATTACAGGTTTTGACGTTCCTTCACTTACGTTCTTATATAATGATAAGCCTTTGAAGAAACATCTGCTTATTCAGACTATCAGCCGTGTAAACAGAAAATTCTCGGGTAAAGACTATGGAATGATTATCGACTACATTGGTATTCGTGACAATATGCGTGAGGCCATGAAAGTTTATGGTGGTAACACATCCGTTGCTCCAACTTCAGATGACGTAGAACAGGCTACTATGATATTCAGAGAAGAACTTGAAGTTCTCAAAACTCTTTTTATTGATTATGACTTAGCACCATTCCTTAATCCCGAATGTGACCCTGTAGAGCGTTATATGTTGCTTGCAAAGGCGGCTGAATTTGTATTTTCGTCAACACAGGAATTAAGCAGTGAAAAGGGAAAGGTATCATTCAAGACATATTTCTTGCAAACTGTGAAAAGAATGCGAACTGCGTTTGAAATCTGTCAGCCTTCTGGTGAACTTGGAGAAGAAGAATCTGCACTTGCACAGTGCTTTATGGCTATTGCTGGATTTGTTCGCAAAATGAGTGGAACAAGTGATGTTGATGCAGATACAATGAATCGTGCCGTATCAAAAATGGTTGAAGAGGCTCTTAAATATAATCAGGTTGAAAGTGTTCTTGAAAGTGGCGAGGAAGAAGATATCTTCTCTCCTGAATATTTCGAGAAATTGTCTGATGTTAAAATGCCTGCAACAAAGCTTGAACTTCTTATCAAAATGCTTCGTAAGCAGATTAAAGAATACGCAAAAGTAAATCAGATTGCCGCAAAGACTTTCCAGGAGATGCTCGAAAAGACCATTGAAGAATATCACGAAAGACGTAAGCACATTACTGCCGAAGAAGCTGGTGCAACACAGGAACAGGCATCTGAAGATATTATTAAGGCAGCTACCGAACAAGCACTTGCTATCTTACATCAGATGAATGAAAACCGAGAAAGTTTCCGTAAAATTGGTTTGACTTTCGAAGAGAAAGCCTTTTATGATATTTTGATTGCTTTGCGTGATCAGTACAATTTTGAATATGGTACTGATAAGGAAATTGACGGTGTAATTGTGAATGACAAATGCAGAACTCTTGCAAAGAAGGTTAAAGAAATAATTGACACAAAATCATCTTTTGCAGATTGGCTTAACAATCAGAATGTGCGTAATCAATTAAAACTTGACATTAAGATTTGTCTCGTCAAAAATGGCTATCCGCCACAATACAGTCCTGAAGTATTCAATAAGGTTATGGAACAGGTAGAGAATTTTGAAGAGAATGCAGGTGATGTACGTTCCGAGACAAGTACGTCTTCAGGATTCATAAATCAAATCCCACAGACAAGTCAACCACTAATGGTAGCTGATGATACGGATCCTTACGGAACAAAGAAGGATGGTGAGTAATATTCTATTTGATGAAAAAGATTTTAGAGTGTTTGATAGTGCTGACTCTCGAAATTATTTTAAAGAGATACTTCAATCATATTATAGCCAAAACTATCGAGCTACCATTGTTTTGCTATACTCATTTGTCATTTATGATTTGTTTATAAAACTTCAAACCATGGCAAACGAAGGTGATAAAAAAGCAGATGAAAAGTTAAAAGAAATCAATACGATGATAGCAGATGATGAAAAGTATTCTAAAGTTGAAAATGAAGTGGTTCAATTTTTCAAGGATAATTCCCCTTTATATTTTGACAAATTTATCGAGGATATAGAATATTTGAAAAATTGCAGAAACAAATGTGCACATTTAAAAGTAAATGATAATACTCTTTTTGTTCCAAGTGATTATCATGCAAGAATGCTTATATGTTCTATGTATGACCATATTCTGTCTGTGAAAGCACCTTTTATCACGGATTTGTTTTCTATTGCTCAAGCCGATGTGGAAGGATATGCCGAATCAATATCTGAGATAACTCAAAATGGTCTGGATAATTCAATAAAGAAGTCAATCGTTGAAAAATACTTAAAACGAATGACATATGATTCGTTCAAAAAATCTTATAAAACATTTATTCGTTTGTTATTGGTTTCTGATGCAGAAGAATGTATTAAAAATATTTATGGATTGTATGCGTTTGCATTTTCTATGACAGATTATGCAATTAAAAATGGTTATAATAGCTTATTTACAGAAGATACTATTGTAGATATTTTCTCAAAGATTAGTGTAGATATACTAAGAGATAGTTCATCAAGAATGAATTCTCTTATTTCCATCATTACGTCATATCCGATAATAATGGATATTGTAAGGGAAAATGAAGAAGTCTTTGATTATATTAGTAAACGAGTGTTAAACAAACCTCATGGCTTAATTCTATATCGTGCCTTCTTTCCTCGTGAGAGTAAAAGTGTATATAGCTATTTTAAGGAAAATACGAGTGTTCAAGAAACTTCATATTCCAAAACGATATATGAAACTGTAAAAGAATGCGACGACTTTGATTTGTCAGAATTTGCTGTTATCATGGCTAAAGCAATACCAAAATATAATGGATTCTGTGATGCAGATTGTTTTATGAGTTTTTTCAAAGAACATTTAGAGGAACTTTCTACAGAGAACATAAATGAGGTCTTGAAAATTTATCGCGGGAATGATCAATGTACAAACAGGTTACGTCATGCTGCAGATATGGAGAAAATCAATAAATACATTAAGGAACATGAAGAAATAGAAGATGTCACAGATGAAGACTGAAAATATGCTCAAATACCATTTCGGTACCTGAGATAACAAAAAAAACAAGCAAACGACCACGCAGGAGTATTACTCTTGTATGGTCGTTATTTTTTGCCCGCAAAAAGGCTTGACTGTTCAAAAAATTTTGCATATTAAAAATAATTTTACTAATTTCTCCTAAAATTATATGCTCTGTAATTTATTGGAAAATTTTAT
>OKEE01000535.1_pt1 | contig 15625 bp, 20 predicted proteins | sample 1611071 | NCBI WGS metagenome assembly OKEE01 (sample SAMN04436708, study PRJEB24849) | human gut metagenome | biome: human gut; feature: NICU; material: stool | host: Homo sapiens | place: USA: Saint Louis, MO | collected 2010-09-07 | reverse complement strand
CTTAATCTGAGCATGGTCGATTACATCCCCGTCGGTAAGGATCAGCTTGTCCATCTCGGCCCACTTACGATAGAGCTCTGCCATCTGGCGTGAACACTTCTCAAGGCGTCCCTCCGGCAGCCAGAATTTAAAATCCGCATGAACGTGTCCACCTGGCGCGCGCCAGACTTTAGCGGCTGCACAGATATCAATTTTGTTTGAAAGGTCAACGCCCACCCAGGAGGGATAGGTTTTAAGTTCGTGCTGCGGGGCGATACACTCGCATTTTTCCCATTTCATCATGTCCATCCAGGCCGACTCAGCGGTAACCCAGATATTCATGTGCTTGGTGAAAAAGTTAATCCTGGCCGAAACCTGCTCTTTCGCCTTTTTAGCCAGGCGGCGCAGGTCATCCCAGCGCTTACAGATACCCAGCCCCGGATTCGCCTTCTGCCAGACTTTTTCATCAAAGGGATCGTCACCTTCGTCTAACGTGTAGATGATGGCAAAAAACGTATCGTCTTTTACCAGACCACGCAGGACCTTGATGGCGTAATCACGCAGCTCGTAACAGATACCTTCTTTGTTGAAGCCGGCGGTGGTGATACCGAAAAGCAGCGATTGCAGGCGCGCGCCGGTGGCCGTCTCAAGAACGTCCCAGACGTCACGGGTTTTATGAGCATGCAGCTCGTCGACGATGGCGCAATGAATGTTCAGGCCGTCCAGGTTGTTCGCATCTGATGATAAAGGCTCGAATTTGGAGGCCGTTTGCTCCTGGTAGATAGCGAGCTTGTTGAATTCGAAGATCCGCCCAAGAGTGGCTTTCGCCTTCTTGACCATATTTTTCGCGTCTTCAAAAACAATTCGCGCCTGGTCACGGGTGGTTGCAGCGGAATAAACCTCCGCACCACCCTCGCCGTCAGCGCCAGCCATATAGAGCCCAACGCCGGAGCAAAGTGTTGATTTGGCATTTTTACGGGCCACCTCAACATCTGCTGTACGGAAACGCCGAACCATCACCGGCCGACCGCTGCCGTCGTTACGCAGAACGGTTTCCCCCGTCTCTTCGTTAACCAGCGGGATAACAAAACCAAAAATATTAATCAGGATGAAAACATGCCAGTCCATCAGCTCAATAGGCTGGCCTGCCAGCGCGCCCTTTACGTGAGGAACAAAATTATAGAAATTCAGAATGTGCTGCGCGCGTGGCTCACTGAAGAAAATACCGCGCTCTTCGCCGTGTGCCAGATCGTCAAGAAAACGCTGGCAGGCAAGGCGCACATACTCACAGGCAATTATTTCCCCCGCCACCACCCTCTCGGCGTAGCGGATGCCTTCTGCAACCTTAGCCATTAATCCCTCGCTTTCATAAACTCGGCCAGCGGGTCAACCGCATCAGGACCTTTTGCATTCACTTTCGAGCGGCTGGCTGGTGTCATCCCGAACTCTCCGAGCATGGCGCGAAGGCGTTTCCAGGCATCAGCTTTCATGATGGCTGCCGGGTGAGCTTTGATCATCACATCCCCGCTCTGTGTTTCGGTCCGGTAGGTGTACCCCTCAATTTCAAGCGTGTCGCAGTGGTGCCGGTATTCGGTATAAGCCTCAACCAGCAGCTCAAGGGCTCTGGCGTCCAGTTGAGACATCACACCGATAGCATCGAGCTCGTCGGCCATCCGTTTAAACCAGTACTTCCCCTGCTTGTCGAAATGCTTCGGCGTTGGGGGTACCCCTGCAGCTGGCTTAGGTTCGTTTTCATTAATCGGGCGTTTTGATGGGTTACCCCTCACCAAACGTAGATGGGTCGGGGTTTTCGGTGGTCCAGACATAATCGAAAACTCCTATTAATCATCGAGTGGGGGACCCCTAAAAAAAGTTTTCTAACCTGCGGCGATGTGAAAAGAGGTTAGGCGGCGGTCCTTTGGCGCGTCGTTCCTGAACTTTCAACCCGCCCTCCCTCTCTGTCGATTCAAATGAGAATTGATGTCATTTGAGTCTTTCGACCGCTGTCTTCGCCCTGTGGCAAGGCTTGCAGAGGCTTTCGAGGTTGGACAGGTCATCGGTCCCCCCATTTGCTTTGGCGGTGATGTGGTCCACCGTCTCAGCGGGTGTATACCGTCCATTTCGCAGGCATTCCTGACAAAGGTGTTTGTCTCTGTCGAGAACGATTGGGCGCAGCCTGTCCCACTTGCTGCCATAACCTCGCTGATGCCTGCTCTGTCCTCGCTGATGCTGCTGCCAGCCTTCGTTAAGGTGCTTGGGACAATAGCCTGAGCGGTCAGTGGTTGTGCCAGGGCAGCCACGCTTGCGGCATGCTCTCGGTATTAACGCAGGCATCAGGCTAACCTCCACGCCCTGCGGCGTTCTGTGCGTGGCGCTGAGTCAGGGTGACGCTCAACCGGTTCGCCGTCAGCATGGTCCACCAGCGAGTAACACGGATAGATCACTGAGCCACCCCATGCATCACCCACAGCGTAATCGGCGGGCTTGCTGTTATCCCAGCGGGATAGCACGCGCTGCACATGCTCAGGTGGGACGCTATAGCAAACGCCATGAATGAGTCTCGATAGCGTGATGTAATCAGCACGTGTCTTATCAGCCACGATTAGCCGCTCAGCAATCTGCATCTGATACTGTGGAGGCCGCCCGGTACCGAGGTAAAAACTCAGCATGTGACACGGGAACCTCGCCAGCCAGACAGCAACCTGATCCATAAACCCACGGACTGGCAGGGCGTCGTCCTCCAGCACCACTACCCTGCTGGATTGCTCAGCAGCCCATTGCAGCGCGCGGTGATGATTCCAGTTCGCCCCACGGTCACTGTTATCAATTAGCAGGAAAGCACCAAGGGATTCAGCCAGACGCAACGCCTGCTTATGTCGCGAGTGGTGACCTACCACAACAAACTTCACTTGTGTTTCCACCATGCGCTCTCCTTGCCGATACCATCAGTTTTGAAAACGGTGTGAACCAGAGGGCCGGTGACAATGCGATCGCCAAAAGACTTAGCGACAATGCCAAAAGCGATCATATCCCCCACCGCGGCGCCAGCCTGTTCTTTCTTCCAGAAACGATAACTCTCGATCCGGTAGTAAAGACGGATGATGCCGTGAGCGAACGCCATTACATCAGCGCGGGTGCCACCCAGCAGACCAGCGTTAAGCATCACATCGCCGCGGTGCGCTTCAATGAATTCCTGATAGATACGCTCTGGATGGTTCTGTTTCGCCCAGGTGTCGGCGTAGGTCTTCGGTTCAGAACCGACATACACCTTTCCGGGTTCCATTTCTTCCCACGGCGCGCGAAGCATTTCGACATCGGTACCATCGGTACACCAGACGAACCGGTATTCAGGGTGCTCTCGCAGGTGCCGCCAGATGTGCAACCAGCGACGAAAGTAGACATTCATCTTCACGTCAGGAACGCGACATAGCTCAACATCTGCCGGGGCCGTCAGTAATTCATCCACCAGCGCTATACGACCACACCGGCGAAGTGATGAGGCCCATTTGCTCAGCATGTCAGGCGAGGCCGCCATTTTTGTGCCGCGCTGCGGGTCAGGATGACTGGTAAGCAGCGTTGTGATAACCACGTCACGCTGCTGGCGGTATTCAACGTAACCAGTAAACCCGGCATCACGCCGTTCGTTGTGGATCTTCACGTTACGTTCCACCAGCGCCTGTCGGTCGGGACGCGGTACCGAACGCTCTACGGCTTCATGCTCATCGAGAGAATGGATTAGCTTTTCTGAACCGACCACATCACCGTAAGCCCACGTCGTCAGGCCAGCGTTATGGATACGTAGCGCGAGGTCACTGTGTTCGTACATGCCGCGTCCGTAAACCGGATCGAAACCGCCAACCTTCTCGATAGCGCTACGGTGGTAATACAGCATCACGCCGCGCTGCCCGGTGTTAGCCACATGCTGATCGTCACGGTAAAGCTCCGAAAGGTCATTCAGCTTGTTCGTGCCAGCAAGATCGAGAAACTGGTAAGCCAGGTGCGGTTCGGGTGATTCGATGTATGGAAGGTGCCAGTTATCAACGATGGGCCAGGCGTCATCGTCCCAAAGGAAAAGATGCTCACACCCGGCGTCCATCAGCGCGGTTAAACTGGCGTTCTTCGAAGCAACAATGCCGAGTGATGTTTCATGGCGAAGCAGCTGCACGCCGTCAGGCACTACTGCTGCAGGGTAGGAACCATCATCGATAACAACCACCAGCGCACCGGCTGGCAGATGTTTCATGTGCTGCTCAATGGCGCGCTTTAAAACGTCTGGCCTATTGTGGGTAGTAATGGCAATGCCAACCCGTGACGCTGAAGCACACGCAGGAACAAACGGGACACCATCAATAGTGACCTGCATAAAACCTCCCGTCAGAATCCACGCTTCAAGGAATTCCAGATCGTGCCGCCCGGCTGAAGATTTTTTTTCAGTTCCGCAGAGACAACATCTGAAATCGCTTTTTCCATTTCTGGGGATAGCTTCACGCTGGTCTTAATTGCGTTACCGATGAAGGCATCCTTGATAAATGCCTGTCCGTCCTTCACGAAATATGGTGATGATTCAGCCATCGCCTTTTCGTCGGCTTTCTGCTTCCTTTTCCGCTTGATGTATTCCGCGGCATCACGTATTTCGTCTGGAGTATATCCCCCCTCAACAGCAACCCAGCGATCAGCCAGGAACACTACCGCTGTTTTATCGGCTGGAGCCCCTCCAAACTCTTCACTAAATCTTTGCTTGGCTTCGTCAAGAGCATTAGCAATCAGCTCCTGTCTCTTCATGTAGCTACTAATTTTATAACGTGGAAGAGTGTAAACAGCCGACAGCTCACCTAATGCAGCATCAGGCGTTTTTATAGGTTCTTCGATCTTACCCATTCGCCAGGCCACAGAACCATCAGCCCGATGAGCAACGATTTCGTCATTGCCGAAACTGACGTGGCCACATTTCGGTTTGCGCTTATCTTTAACGCGTAGATGTTCAGGAAAGAAAGAAGCATCACCCCATACTGTATGGCGACGTCCTTTCAAATCGTAATGTGCGCTACCTGCCGGACTTTTCAAAATGAGGCCATCGTCGGTCATGATGACTCGCATGCCGAGCATCGCTTGCTGTAGCGATAAATATTTCATGTGGTATTTCCTTTTAGACGTGAGCCTGTCGCACGGCAAATCCGCCGAAAGTTAACGGTTTGCCCAGGCTCACAGCTGAAAGACTTTCTTTGGTGTGCGCGTGCGATGCGCATAAAAAAACCACCAGCGGATGCCAGTGGCTTGGATAGGTTGTGGTGGCCGGTGCTGGATTTTCCGGCTTAGCGACCCCGGCTACTTACTGCATTGCAGTGTGTGAGCTCGCCTCGTGTGTCGCTGGGGCATGTCTTTCCGCGCATCAGCCTGCGCATTCACCACAATTCGTCATTATCACAGGCACTCAGTGAATGCCTGCTGTAATGCCTATCCCTTTTAGTGGATAAAGGTTGTCATCCCCTCGTGCTGGTTGAAGTTGTAAAATTTAAATATGCATTTTGTTTGCATTATTTGAGCAAGATGTTAATGTCCCACAGCCTTAGAGCAAGAAGCACAAAAACATAACAAAAGATTCAACTCATAATTGCCCCGTAACTGGGGCTTTTTTTATGATCGAGCTCAACTCAAACCCACCAACTGGTAAGCTTTGGTTCCGATAGGTTGTGGTGCCGGGTGCCTCCCGGTGAGCCTTTTGGTTAACCAACCTTGACCCGCTTGCTCCAGAAATTCACGATGCCCTCATGAAGAAGAGTCGTCAGGTTAATTAGCCCCGCCGCTTAGGGGGATTCACCACGGTTTAACTGTAACACATGAATGCTGAGCGAGTGTGGGGCTGTGAGAATTTGCTACGGTTAAAGTCCAGAGGAGAGACTGTGTAAGAGCCTCATGGATGAGGTTCTATTTTGGATGGCAGTTCGCCTGCCACGCTTTGTTATGCGCCAGGATGTCTCGCTTCGTCTGGCGGTCAAGAACATCAATGTCGTGATCAGTAAGGTAGATTGGCTTTACCCAGTCACAACCGGTATCAATCACCACCGGGACGCTTCCACGTGTCACGCAGCTCGCGATCAACATCGTCATCAGGCATGCGGTTAACAGTCTGTTGTACATTGCTGGCCTCTTTCGTTGTCTCTACCCGGCGCTCTGCAGCTGCGACCGTGGCCGCTGCGTTATCTTCGGTGCGCTGCTGGTCTGCTTTCGCTTCCGCTTTGCTGGTGCCGCGTGAATGACCTAGGCCAAATGCGGCGACAATAGCAGCAAAAACCGCGACAACGAGTCCGGTAATCATCTCAAGCGTCATATAACCACCCGCTCCTTTACCCAGCCATAAACAAACGTTTCGTTCGCGCTGCGCTGTTCTGCCAGCTCAAGATAACGCTGACCCTGGCTACAATTCAGGGCCCGAAGCATTACCAGCTCACCCTCTTTTCCGCGCCGGGAAAGATAGCTTTTTAACGCGCTGATAGTTCGCGGACCAATAAAACCATCGGCAATAAGATCGGGATAGAGTGTGCCCTGAATGTTGAACACGTTCAGCCAACGCTGAAACCATTTGGTCTGCACCGATGGGCCCATGTTTACGCCTGTGTCGCAGAGTTCGGCAGCGATGGCTGGTGATACCTCTGAAACAAGGTCGAAACGTGGCCCTGTCCAGTAGTCAGCAGTCAGGATATCCAGCGCCTGCTGGCGGGTAAGGTTACGCATATCACCGCTGTAACCGTGGGCGCGTGCTACCTCTTGCGTGATTCCCCAGTTTGTTGGGCCACCTTTATCGTCGGAGTGATTAACGTAACCGCCCTCTTTGCCAAGAATGGCGTCAAAAATTTCGTCTTTTGTCATTAGTGCCTCAGAAGATCGACCAGACGTGCCAGATTTCCCCGGACCTTCATAACAGCTGCGCATATCAGGAGGTTTGCCACCACCACCAGCCAACTGGAGTCACGATAGAGGCCGAAGATGAATTGCCACGGGATTACTGCGTAAATCAGGATGGTTATATACGCCAGGATTGATATAAAAGGACGGTGCCGGGCACCATGGCGCTGGTAGAACATCAGAACGACGACGATCACCGAGCAGATAAACGCGTTTAAGACAGCTGACGGGTCAATTACCATTTCCCCCTCCTCCGCGTAACCGTGAGAAAAAACCGAACAGGGTGTTCAGGTCCTGGTTATTAAGAAAAGTTAGGATTTTTATACACAGTGCAGACAGAATCACTGCACCGAGTGCATCCAGTGGTTTTTCATAATTCGATGCAGCATTTAGCCATGAGCCAACAAACCCGGCGCCAAGCACTCCAACAATGAATGAAGTCAGGAAATATGCAGCCAGGCGAGCACGCGTAAGGTTTGCAGCTGTAGCGACGTAAAACACCGCACCACCAAACGCTCCAAACACCACGCCGAAATCTGTATGAGTAAAGACACCGTACAGGACTGAGCCCAGCAGGCCGCCACCGAGAACTGCGCCAGTTCCGGTTAATGGATCGGACATTACGCCCCCTCTGTTATTGCTGTGAATCCTCTCAGAAAAATTGAGGGGAGATAAAAAAAGCCCGCTTTTAATGGCGGGCTAATGAGTTGACTATTTGTAAGGTAGGTGTGAGTAAGGCTTATGCTCAGAGGTGAAGCTGTATCGGCTGATTCACTATCGGTCCAGGAGAACCACCGGGCATTCAGTTACTTCCCACAACTCAAAGCGTAGCAGCAGTTTGCAAAACCATAAAAAAAAGCCTGCGTTTTATGGCAGGCTCTCAAGGAATTTGAAACTTGTATTGTTGTTGTCATGGTGCCGGGTGCCTCCCGGTGACTCTACCCCAGTCAGCAAAGCCGCGCGCATACCTGCAGATAGCAGTTGACTGGAACGCCCTTTCGCATAGAAAGGATTCACCACAAACACACTGTACTAACCACTTAACAGTTAGGTCAAATTAAACAGGGAGAGAATAGACTATTCATTTTCAGCGACTTAAAGTAAATTTTAAATTTTCCGTTGATTTTTAAGTTGCTAATATCCTAAATTCACTACCCGTTCTCGTCTAATCAAGAAGTAGAAGGGAATCTTTTGTCGAGGGATGTGATGTCGCCTGTAAAGTCCCTCGTCTTTTTTCTCATTTTAATTTCCCTTACCTAGCATGCCAAAGCCACTACATATCCAGGGATGGCCTTCCAAGCTAGGTATCAAGCACCAGAATCGCTAAACTGAATGAATTTGAGGCACCTCATCCAACAAACCACCCGAGGTTAACTGGATTTCACGAGATGCTTTTGGATGAGCGCTGAACCCAAAGGTCAGTATTTTCACACAGCAATTTTGCAAAAAGCAGCGCTCACGCAAAAACATCTAAGGAAGGTGAAGGAAATTGGCATCGGCAATGAAATCCGAGATAACATCAATGTAAATAACAACTCCAGCTATAAGGCTGGCAGTCAGTATCAGGGCAATCTTCCAGATGCCCATAGGTCACCTCTTCTGCGGTATTCCCAATACAATCCTTATTCATCACTACATAGAGATGAAAGTACATTGCACAGCTAACCACAAAACAGATCACTAAAGCCAGTATTTTGAGAGTCTTTAACAACACAATTACCCTGCTAGTTAATTGCAAGCAGGTTAACTTAAAGCGGCTCAACAAATTCTCAACACAAGACATAAGCCAGGTCCGTATCACAGCGACCTTCATATAAGATGTCGGGATTGAATAAATCAGGTGAACTCGACGATATTGCAGGGGGACTACTGGTGCAATGCACCTTCGTGAAAGCCCAGTTGCGAAGCCAAACATGCTGGCCCCGTCAGTCCACCATCAACTACCGTAGTGCCAGAAACAGGATAGGACATACTGATTACAAGTCAGTTGCTCTACCTACTGAGCTAAGTCGGCATTGGTCCGCCACCGGGGCCTCGAACCTCGTACTACAACATTAAGTTGCCGCTCTTCCCGATGAGCTAGTGGCGGTCTGGTGGCCCTTGCTGGACTTGAACCAGCGACCGGGCGATTATGAGTCGCACGCTCTAACCAACTGAGCTAAAGGACCGGGAGCGAGATGATACATAAGTCAAACTAACCACGCAATATCAGTGGTTTTTATGGTTGCCATCATTCCTGTCTGATATCGTGAAATCGCCTGAAGTAACCAACCCGACAAGGAGAAGTTCATGTCCGAATATCACAATCTGCTGCACGTTATAAGAGCGCGTATATGCGAAAACAGGAGCATGTCTCAATCTGCTTATTATCAAGGAAGCCAGCAAGACAACCAAATCAGAAACAGAACGGCTTTAATTTTCACTCTTGAGATGGTACTTCATCAGCATAGACTGAAATACGCAACGATTTTCAATCCCCTTGAGGGAAAGAGCGCGCTCTACCATATGATTTTTATGAAGACTCATTGGCTGCCATCCGATATCAGAAACTTGTCTCTTGAAGATGCTTTGTTTGTCATTCAGGAGGAGTTGAGAATTGATAATCTTAGTTCTGATGCTCAAGAAGTACTGCGGAGCTTCAACCTGCCGTCTGTTTCTTTCCTGTTCGAAGATTTTCCAGAAGAGGACTGGAATCATACGGAAAACTCAATATTCCTTCGAAGCCTGACGCAGAAAGTAAACCAATAACCCGGTTCACCTCTTCTAGCCGTTCCTCAAGGACGGCTTTTTCTTTTACCATGCGATTGAAGTGAGCAAGGTGGGTTTTCTGCTGCCCAAGCCAGTCTTCAAGCTGCTCAACTGTCATACCAGGGTTAAAGAAATATGGCTGCTGCGTACCGTCTTGCATTGCATACCTCCAGAAAAGCGAAAACCCCGCCAAGGCAGGGTTTCGATGATTAAGCTGTGTGTCGATGTGACCACTCTTAACACGTTACATCAAAAAATGCGGACCGCGCTAACATATTTCATCATTATTTATCTTACTATGAGCATCAGCCCTATTTCAGCAAAGGAGATTTTTGAAAGATGGTTGAGTGGATTCATGACAGACAAGGTAGAGCGGTCATCCTTTTTGATAATGATTGCCTGAGGGATCGCCAAGGCAGAGTGATAGCCTGGATATCAGGGAACAATTTGTATTCACTTCAAGGCCATCATATTGGATGGTTTGAAGGTAGAGTTGTCTATGACAGCCGAAATCGCGCATTGGGATTCCTTCGCAATCACACAGGTTACCTTCCAAGCCTACCGGGTTTAGGAGGACTCCCCGGTATTCCTGGTATGGCTGGTCGTCCCGGCCGACCAGGTCTTGGCGGAGTACCTGGTCGCCCTGGATACGGAGGATGGTCAGAAACGCCTCTTGATAATTACTTTTAGTCAGGCAGCAGACTGGCTTGTATTGCTAGTCTGCATTTCTACTACAGCATCCATTTGCAGTGGTATATCAAGCATAGCCAGACAACCATCGATAAACCCCTCTGCCATCTGAATCTCAATGCGTATTAGCTTTTCATCTTTCTTTCGCGCTTTCGCAATTTTCCGCTTTGATATGCCATATAGATAATGCGCAACTAAGAGCGAATGCTCATAGGGCTTACGCTTTTTCAGCCGCGCTAAACATCCCTCGATAATCAGTGCGTCATCATCAGTGCATGAAAGACGAGTTTTACTTGTTTGTGGAAGAAGTCCCTTGAAGCCGGCTGCGATAGGAGAGTAATCAACCCCAGAGCTATCACTTGCTGCCCAGCCGCCCCAGCGCTCCAAAACCATTTGGATATCACGCATTGTTCTGTACTCCTGTATTATTTACGCTGTCGCTGATCTGCATCCCCTGAGGGCGTTTTAGTGATACTTCGATTTTCATAAGGCTGCCCTCGTTGCTTTGATGTTTTTAATAGTCTGCATTGCTGGAATGCCTTTCTCTTGAGTAACGTCTGGTCTGGGCTTTCTGCTGTGGAGCAGAACGCTGCTTTGCTAACTCCTGGTCAATTGGCAGGAAATGCCCGTTATAGAATCGACGGTAGATCGTGCCCAGCTCACCGTTGCGCTGTTTGGTCACGTTAATTTCCGCTATCCCCTTTGCTGGCGACTCAGGGTTATAAACTTCGTCGCGATAAAGCATCATGATCAGATCAGCATCTGCCTCAATCTCACCCGAGTTTTTTAAGTCTGAGTTCATCGGTCGTTTGTTGGGCCGAGACTCAACGCCACGAGAAAGCTGGCTCAGGGCAAGCACTGGAGTTTTATTAGATTTAGCCAGACGCTTGAGTCCTTTTGACACCTCACCGACGGCAAGGTCATATCGTGCAGTGCTTTCAATTTTGATAAGTGCCAAGTAATCCACAACCACCAGCGCTATTTCCGGATGCGCCAGTTGTAGGCGGGTAGCTATTTGTTGAATCTGATCTACTGTCAGATCGGTGGAATCAACCATCCAGATACTGCGGCCTGTCAGGCGCTCTACACCGTTTGTCAGTCTGGCCCAGTCCTCATCTTCAAAATCAGCAGCCTTTTTCAGGCGTGAAACCGACATGCCACCAGCTGCAGATACCATTCGCTCTCCGATCTGGATATTTGGCATTTCCATGCTGAAGAACAGCACACCACGGCCCTGCTCAGAAACTTTGTCGATGATATCCAGCGCCAATTCAGTTTTACCCATCGACGGACGAGCAGCGATAAACACCAGGTCTGTTGGTTCAATACCGCCAGTCTTTGCATCAAGCTCTTCAATACCCGTCATGAGGCTTCTGGCTTCTTCGAGGCCGCGGTTGCGTGCATCTACCCGATCCACTACAGCAGGAAGAATGTCGTCGATATGAACTGGCTGAACGGTCTTTTCTTCGAGAGAAATTGCGGCAATGCTGTTCTGTGCAGCCCTGAATGCCGATAAAGCCGCATCACCATTGTGAGCACTCCGGAGATCAGCCAGCGCCCTTTCAATCACAGCTTCGGCATCACGAACAGCTGCATTACGCTCAAGCGTGGCAACGTATGACACAAGCGCCGACTTGGCCCATGCGATACGGCTCGAATCCATAATGATTGCGCTGTGCTTTGGCATGTTTTCGCAGAGCAGTACAGGGTCAATAACGCCAGCTCCACGCGCCTGACGGCAGATACCAGTATATATTTCCCGATACTGCGGTACCGAGAAAGCGGTAGCTGGCACCCTGGAAAGAATATCCAGTACCTCAGGGTCGGCTCCACGCAGAAAAATTGCGCCGATCACCGCACCTTCCAGATCTTCATTTTTCCAGACAGGAGTCATGCTACAACTCCTGACGCGATGGCACGGAAACTTCCCCAGCCAAATGCCAGACGGTTGCGGCCACCATCGGTAACCCGGTCCACGATTCGCTCTCCAATTGTCTCTTTCAGCTGGTCAAATGTGAGATTGCTGATCAGAATTGTTGGCAAAATGCTTTCGTACCGGGCATTGATAATTTCCTGCAGAATGGTCATTTCTGTCGGGCTGCCGAACTGAACGCCCACTTCGTCGATAATGAGCAGATCCAGTGAAGCGAAGCGCTCAATAACGTCTTCCTCGGTCATTTCGGCATTGTGGCGCCATGTGCTTTTTACCGCTCGGGTGAGGCGCATAACATCGGTGATTTCCACATTCGCAAGGTGATCGCGGATGATGCGCTTTGCCATAGCCACTGCCAGGTGGTTTTTGCCGGTGCCGCAATTGCCGGTCATAACAAGCCCGGTACCGGCATTCAGTCGCTCAGGCCAGCTGCTGGCATAACGCTGACAGGCTGCGAGATTCTTGGCAGCATCCGGGTTGATAGCCTGGTAGTTATCGAATTCACATGCTTCGAATCGTCTTGCTATGCCGGAATTGTCCATCAGGTCGGCTACCCGTAATGTGCGCAGACATGATTCAATGCCAGCAAGCTCCGCTTTCACACACTCCGGGCACTGGGAGTGCTTAACATTTTCAACGCCACGATAGGCTTTTCCAGTGAGGGAAATACGCTGATAATCACCATGTTTTTCACAGGCGGCGGCGTGGACGCTCCCTGACTCCCAGCTTCCCCACTGCCACGGTTTTTTGTGTTCCACAGCAAACACCAGCTCTTCACGAAGCCCTTCGCGCTTTGCCACCAGAGCTTCCCTTTCTTCGCGTTGTTTGATACTCAACATTGTGATTTCTCCTGCTTACCAGTTGCAGTCTGATTGGCCATAGTCTTGTTCACTAAACCCCGAAACCGGCAGTCCACCAGGTCTACCGCTTACCGCACCAGATGGCGCCTGCCATGACTCTTCGAAATGCCGATCGGGACCAAAGAACGTCGCCGCCTGTTTCACGTACTGCGTTCCGGCGCTACCTGTAGCACGGACATAACCTGCATAACGGTTTACACCAGCCAGCATTGCCTCAGTGTTAACACCGTCTTTGATTCGAGCTTTCCAGGCTTTCCAGGCGGCAGCTTTAGAATTACCGCCAGCACGTTTAGGGTATGCCTGCCATGCCTGCTCGAACTCGTTGGAATAGTTCTCTTTGGAAGAGCGATTTTCAGAATGGACTTTCCCACATGCGCCAATATCTTGTGATTCTTGTTTTGAATTTACTTGTGGATCATTTTTTGAATTTACTTGTGGATCTGGGGTCAGATTCTGACGGGTGAAAACACCATTTTTGTCAGATACTGAAGGGTGAAAACCGTTTGAACATCCAGAACCTGACGGTTCAGAATTTGAAGGTTCAGAATCTGACGGGTGAAAACCGTTAGCCCTGCGCTGCTGTTTCAGCGCTGCCACTTTGTCCTTCTCAATGCGTGCCAGAGCCTCGAGACGCTCGGCATTCAAATGATAAAGATTGGACGTGTTGCGATTACCTTTACGGCGCGCTTCACGACGCAGCCAACCGGAAGACTCCAGTTCTGCAATGGCGGTCCTGACCGTACTTTCCCCGAGCCCCAGCTGGCGGCAAATAGTTTCAACACTCGGATAGCAGACACCATCATCATTCGAGTAGTCAGCGAGGCGTGCCATAATCACAAGTTTGGCTCCCTTAATGTCATGCGCTGCGCACGCGTCCCAGACGTTACCGAGAATTTTGCTACTCATACAAACTCCTGAACTGGCGTGATTGTGTAGCCGCGAGCTGGCTCAAGACGAACTGCAAGCCCGGTATAGAGAGCACCAATTTTTCTCACTTTCAGGAAGCCTGCTCGTTCAAGGGCTTTGATCTCCTTAAACATTGCCTGCTTTGAGCAGCAACAGAATTCGTACAGTACCTGATGATCGATTACTCGCTCCCCTTCTCCATCCATAGATCCGCCCATTAAAATGCGAAGCATGACCAACCGCTGAAGTGGGTTATCGAATGAATATTTACGTACGAAGTCAGAGTGATTCATGATTCCTCCAGCATGCAGTGACATGTCACACCTCATTGCCCGGATGTGGGAAAACAAGCATTTCTCGCTTGAGGGTTTTTTTACCCACAAAAGTTCTACTTGCTGCTTCAATAGAAGTTGCAAGTTTTGGTGACGCATTTCTGTATCCGTAGGCAATAAGATTCAAATATCCTGTTGATGTACCGCTCTTAACTGCCAAAGCGTGCCACTCTTCTTTAGTGGAAGCACGACGCCAGGAAAGAAGTTCGTTTTCCATACCCACACCTCAATTTATCATTTTGGTAAAGTTTATCTTTACGATAACTATGAGGCAAGATAAATTTATCAAATTGGGTATTTATCATATTGCTAAAAAGTGGGAGTATTTGGTCATGGACATAAAAAACATTCGACGCCAGAACCTAAACAGGTTGATTGGTGAGTACATCGTGGAAGGTTATACCAAGGCACAAATTGCTGAAAAAATTGGTATACCCCCTTCTCAACTGAGTCAGTTATCTGGCTCTAACGCCTCTCGTAACATTGGCGACATAATAGCTAGGAGAATTGAGTCAAGTATGGGCCTGCCCCATGGCTGGATGGATTCAAAGAGAGCAGATGTTGATGCATCTGGTACCAAGCCTAACTTTTTCATAAATCCACTGACAAAAAATCAGCAACAATACCGAATTGAGGTGATGGACACTGAGTTCAGTTGCGGAAGTGGCAGGATGAACATGGACTATCCTGAAATAGTTAAATCGATTGAACTTGATCCAGAGGAAGCTAAAAGGATGTTTGGTGGGCGTAGCCCTACCTCCCTGAAAATCTGCACGGTTGTCGGAGATAGCATGCTCGGGACTATTTTCCCTGGGGATCTTGTCGTTATAGACGTTACGGTAAACCGGTTGATAGGTGATGGGATTTATGCGTTCGTTTATGGTGACAACTTTCATATCAAACGCTTACAGCTGCTTAAGGACAAGCTGGTAGTCATCAGCGATAATTCAACTTACGAAAAATGGTTTGTATCTGAAACTGATCAAAGCGAGTTTCACATTCAGGGCTTAGTTGTCGGTAGATGGCAAATGTCATACAACCGTTTGGGTTGAGACTCATACATATAAAAAACCAGCTTCGGCTGGTTTTTTTATGCCCTGCACAAAATAATTTACCATATATATCAAAGGCATAACTATTAATTTATCATAATTTATCAAAAAGATATTTACCAAAATTTATCTTTGAGATAAAGTTCATTCATCGGCAAACAATGGAACCAATGAAATGAATACTCAAATCACCGTAGCCAAAACCATCGGCAAAAGAATATT
>OKEE01000517.1_pt1 | contig 16237 bp, 19 predicted proteins | sample 1611071 | NCBI WGS metagenome assembly OKEE01 (sample SAMN04436708, study PRJEB24849) | human gut metagenome | biome: human gut; feature: NICU; material: stool | host: Homo sapiens | place: USA: Saint Louis, MO | collected 2010-09-07 | reverse complement strand
TTTATCAGAAAGCCATGAATCTTTTTTTAGTTGCACTTAGATTATAAATTCAAGAGATAAAAAGAACTCAATTCTCTGAATTTGTATAAATGATAGATGCAAAATGGGATTGATGGGTCCGAAAAAACGACTTTGGCCCTGCGGAGGCCGTAGGCCGGAGTCAGACCCGGCCGGTGGAGGCTTTTTCGGACCCATCAATCCCTAAGCATACGTATCACGGATACTGTTCAGAGAATTGAGTTCCAAATATCTATATTAAATTATTTTCCCCAAAGGGCCTGCATTACTTCTGCCCCTATTGTATCTTTCTCAATTTTCACAGGTTTTTGTTTTTCATTGCTACTCAACAACGGTACACCAGATTGGCTATACACAGTGGCGTTCACTTCTGTCCATGTGCTATCTGGGCGGTTAATTTCAACGGTGTAGATATAGGTATAACCTTCTACATTGTTGGCTTTCACCAAAATACGAGCCATAGAATCTGTTTTAAACACAGATGAGTTATCGATAAACCATGCGGAATCGTCTGTATCCGCATCAACGTAGTACCAATCAGCGGCATTGGCTACACCAAAGCCACCGAAAAATATACATCCTGCTGCCATGATGGCAGCTAACCATTTTTTCATCATTCTCTCCTATTCAATCCTTTATTCATTCAACTATATATGGGCATGATTGTGGTTTGGTCTCTACAGAACGTCAGGGCCTAATAGATAAAGCAACTGCTCGTCCTGTATAACACGAGTGGCGACCACTTAGGTGATCGCCAATTGTGCATATCTATGTTAGATATAGTATATTTTCGTTACTTTGCATATAGAATACAAACAAATCTATATGACATATACGATATTAGTCTTCGCTTTCGATTTCAGACGCAGGAATGACAGCAATGCTTGCTACCTTATCACCGTCGTCGAGGTTTTGTGTTTTCACACCAGAAATGGCTTTGCCTTTTTTCACAGCAATGTCATTCATGTTAAAGCGAATGATTTTACCTTGTTCGGAAATGAGCATCACTTCGTCATCATTGTGAACGACTTCAACGGCTACTACATCGCCAGTTTTATCGTTAATGCGGAAGTTCTTTGTACCGATGCCACCGCGTTTTTGTACATTGTACGCATCCGCTTCGTTGCGTTTACCATACCCCTCTTCGGAAATAGTAAACACTTGTGCTTCGCTTTCATCAGACTCAAGAACACCAGCGCCTACAACAACGTCGCCTGTTTTCAATTTGATACCACGAACGCCATGAGCCGCACGTTTCATGAGACGAACGTCCTCTTCGTTGCAACGGATGGCCATGCCAAGTTTCGTACCAATTAGGATATCTTGGTTGCCTGTGGTTACGATTACAGAAATCAAGCGGTCCCCATCGTCAAGGTTAATCGCATTGAGGCCAGAACGACGGATGTTGCGGTATTCTTCGATAGCCGTGCGTTTTACAACACCGAACTCAGTAACCATGAATAAGTTTACATTTTCATGGATGCGTTCAAGGTCAATCATAGTCGTAACGGATTCGCCTACAGCGAGTGGCAATACGTTGACCATAGCGGTACCACGAGAGTTACGGGAACCTGCTTCTGGCACTTCGTACGCTTTGAGGCGATATGTGCGACCTGTGGACGTAAAGAACAACAATGTATTATGCGTGCGAACATGCATAATTTGCGTTACGTAGTCGTCTTCCTTCGTCTTCATGCCAATAACGCCAGCGCCACCTTTATGTTGATTGCGATATACGTTGGCATTCATGCGTTTGATGTAACCTTGTTTCGTCAAGGTAATAACCATCTCTTCGTCAGCGATGAGGTCTTCTACATCAAGGTCGGACGTGTCGATTGTGATTTCACTGCGACGAGGGTCGCCGTATTTCTTCTTCATATCTTCCAGTTCGTCTTTGATGATTTGACGTTGACGCGCTTCGCTAGCCAAGATAGCTTTCAAGTCTTCGATCAATGCCAACAATTCCTTGTATTCGTCTTCGATTTTCTCGCGTTCCAAACCTGTTAAACGGCGTAAACGCATGTCGAGGATGGCTACCGCTTGTTTTTCTGAAAGCCCGAATTTTTGCATCAATGCGTTACGTGCGATTTCGTCAGTTTGAGAACTGCGGATTGTAGCGATAACTTCATCGATGTGGTCGAGGGCGATCAACAAACCTTCCAAGATATGAGCACGCGCTTCAGCTTTGTTAAGCTCGAATTGAGTACGACGTACGATGACATTGAGACGGTGATCTAAGTAGTAACCCAATACTTCTTTCAAATTCAATACGCGAGGATGACCGTCTACGAGGGCCAACATAATCACGCCGAAAGATTCTTGAAGTTGAGTGTGTTTATATAATTTGTTAAGAACGATATCTGGTTGCACGTCAGCGCGCAATTCGATAACGATGCGCATACCTTGACGGTCAGATTCGTCGCGAAGTGCTGTGATGCCATCAATAACCTTGTCGCGGCTCAAATTTGCAATCGTTTCAATAACACGAGCCTTGTTAACTTGGTATGGGATCTCAGTCACTACAATTTTATGCTTGCCCTTCGCCATTTCTTCAATGGTTGCACGAGCGCGCATTTTTACGCTGCCACGACCTGTGGAGTATGCTTTTTTAATGCCTTCCCGGCCCAAAATGAGCGCCCCAGTCGGGAAGTCTGGACCTTTGATTTGCGTCATCAATTCGTCCACAGTTACGTCTGGATTATCGATGAGCATGGTAAGGCCATTACATACTTCGTTAAGGTTGTGTGGCGGAATATTTGTCGCCATCCCTACGGCGATACCGCTGGAACCATTGATGAGAAGATTTGGGATCTTCGCTGGCAATACTGTAGGTTCTTGCAAGCTTTCATCATAGTTCGGCATGAAATCAACAGTTTCCTTGTCGATATCAGCGAGCATTTCTTGCGTAATTTTCGCCATACGTACTTCGGTATAACGCATCGCAGCGGCACTATCGCCGTCGATGGAACCAAAGTTGCCGTGGCCGTCTACCAAGAGGTAGCGCGTATTGAAATCTTGCGCTAAACGTACAGTAGCGTCGTAAACGGAGCTATCACCATGTGGATGATACTTACCAAGTACGTCACCGACAATACGAGCGGATTTCTTGTACGGTTTATTTGGCGTCATGCCTGTTTCGTGCATCGCGTACAAAATACGACGATGTACTGGTTTCAAGCCATCGCGCACATCAGGAAGAGCACGCATTACGATTACGGACATCGCATAATCGATATAGGCGTTCTTCATTTCTTTATCAATCTGAACGGGATGAATATTCCCATGGGACCATTGTTGGTCTGCCACAATCTCACCTCATTTTACTAACACTGATTACAATTCATCATATTATTATAGCATTTTTGTGGGTTTAGCGCTATTGTTATCAGGATTTTTAGTGAAAGCATACTTTAATTCTTACAGATTTTATTTCACATATATATATTTAGGGATTATAATCCCAATTCCGCATCACTTTAATCAGTTTAAGGATTACAATCCCAATTCACCCGATTTTTTATCACTTTAAGGATTGTAATCCCTAAACACAATTATGAATATAAATCTAATATCCGACTATGAATTGAATACCTGCACCATAGTAATTACCTATTTAAAAATATATCTATCCTTGTTACAATAATTTTGTTTTTATTCATTATTCTATATTCTATGGACTTTTATAAATAGAATGTACAGAGAGGAGATACATATGGATAATCAGAATTCAAAATTTCACTTACCCAAGATTCCAGCCATTATCTGGATACAATTATTGCTACTAGCTATAGGTTATGCCTTTTATTCAGCAAACCGTTTATCCTTTGGTGTCGGTTTAAAAGCCATCGCTGCGCAATTAGCATTAACGCCAATCCAAGTCGGTACATTAGGTACTATTTTCACATTAGGCCAAGCGCTCATCGATATTCCCGCTGGATACCTAGCCGATAAATTTGGACGCAAACGCTTGCTTGTATCAAGCATGGTTTTCCTAGGTATCATGACCGCCATCGTAACAAAAGCTAGTGATGTCATTCAGGTTGGTCTAGCTCGTACTATTTTCGGCATGGCAGAAGGTATGTGGAATATCGTTATGTACTCTGTAGCTGGATCCATCTTTCCAGCTGCCCGGGCCATGTTAAACGGCCTCATGATGACCTTCTATGCCATCGGCGCCTATGTAGGCCCTACATACTATGGATATAATCTTTCACAAACAGGAGAATGGACACAAGGTCTATTTAACATCGGTCTCGTTACCATCGTATTCGGTATCTTGCTGTTCTTTGGATTCCGTAAAAAATACACCGACGTATCCACCGATGTTAAGGGCATGCATCTCGTTGAAGCTGTGAAAGCTGTCGGCACAAACAAGATCGTGTGGCTCGCTGTTGCCATTCAAATTCTAAATATCGTTCCATATTGGGGCTTTGCCTCTATGGGACCATACCTATTTATGACCTTCAAAGGTTTTAGTGCCGCTGAAGCAGGACAATTCTTCGGCATGGTGTATGGTATCGGCGGTTTATCTGGCGTTGTACTCGGTTTCTTCGCAGATAAATTTGGTCGTAAGCCAACTATTATCACCTTAGCACTATTAAATGCAATCTGCGGCATTCTAATTTTCCACTTTATCCCTAAAACAACCATGCTTCTTTATATTATCGGTGCTATTATGGGTATCGGTCTTCATGCCATTTATGTACTTGGATATACCATCGCACAAGATGGTGTTAGCCATAAACAAATTGGTCTTGCTACAGGTCTTGTAGGCGCTTCTAGTTATTTTCTCTCTTTCTTCTCAGGTCCATTCATGGGTTGGCTCACGAGCACATGGGGCCATATGATTGCGCTAGACATCGTCGTTGTTACTTTTGAAGCTGTACTCGTAGTTGTAGCAATCATTATGAAAGAAACGCAAAAGAAACATTCTACAATCATCGAAGAAAAATAAACTTCATATAGAGATTCCAATACCTAAAAAGGACGTGCAAATCAAATTGATTTACACGTCCTTTTATCATATGCACATCTAACTATACTTACACATACTGATTAAGACTTTCATCCTTTTAATAATTCACTACAGTCACAGGATCATTATTTCGATATTTACGACTCGTATGAGGATGATCTCGCTCTACCAAACCTTTTAAAGCTTCATCTAATAAGCGCCAAAAATCCTTATTATCATCTGCTGGTATTCCCAATACAATGGAGTTCCCTTTAGAATACGTAATACATGTGGATGTTATATCATCAATGATAGGCAAATATACAATAATAACACCAGATGCCGCTAGCATATCTTTAAGTGGCTCTTTAGCCACAGTCAAAGATTCTTGTGAAAGTTCTTTTATTTGAGGAATAAAGGTTTTAAGTAATTCACAATCATAAGGATTTACCTCCACAAATCGAGATTCACCTTTTGTAATTTGTACCAATGTATAAATAGCACTCTGTTTTGCTTTATCCATATCCTTTATATTCTCATATACCAAAGGCATAACCATTTCATCAGCCACAGTTTTCAAAGATGCTACCTCAAAAAACTTTTGTAAATTATTAACTTGTTCCGCTTTCTTTTTAGTTTCTGGTACAATGCCCAACCGAGCTAATTTAGCATACCCAAAAGGCTTGGCAAAATTTATTTCCTCATCAATAGAATTTTCATACTCTACCTTTAGTATTTTCTCTCTATATCCAGCTTCTAAACCATTCCAGAAACTTGCATCTACGCCAAATACACGTTCTAGACGTAACGCTACATCCTGTGTTAGAGGTACTTCACCATTAATCAATTTACTAATATGTTTCTCACTCATATCCATACGAGAAGCCAACTCTTTTTGAGTCATATGTCTATTTTCTAAAACTTCTTTAATAGTCATGCCTGGTGGAATCGCTATAAAGGTCTTACTCCTATAAATTTTCATATCATTCGTGCTCCTAATTAATGATAATCCACGATTTCTTGAATCTCTACAATATCTACAGTATCACCATACTGAGTAAAAATTAAACGATATGGATGGATTAAATCCATTGCATATTGACCTAATCTAGCACCGTATAAAGGATGACATCTTCCTAATCGTAAACAAATTAACATTTCAATTGATCCAGCATAAGTAAGTTGATCTAAACGTTCATTTATTTTCACTGCCATTCTAAGATTATATTTTTTCTGTGCTACATTAATGTCCGTACATACCTTGCGTATTTTATTATTCTTATATCGTATCTTCAATACCTCACCGACTCTCTATCTAACGAGACTAGATACAATATAAATGGCCATCTATAATAATTTACCTATTAGGTTAATTCTATTATACTCCTTTGTAACAAATTGTAAATAGGAATTTACCTAATAGGTAAATTAAAATATAGAATAATAAATTATACAAATTCAATACATATAAAAGACGTGCAAATCAAATTGATTTACACGTCCTTTTATAAGCATATCATCAGTAGTTGTTTCCATTTTGGAAATAACTGTTAATGCGTCTTAAATATGCTAATTTATTAATCCTCAACAATTATGGAATCCAGTTGATTCATTCTAAATTCTTCTACCACGTCCATAAATTTCTTATTATGTATTGGATTTTCAGTCATACCAAATAAATGGCTCGTGCAATCACAGTCGGAGCAGCCAAATTTTGGCACGTCCCACTCGGAAATGGCACGTACCGCATCAGCTAAAGCACATTCGACTCTCACGTCTACATCATCAAGGTCTAGCATGCTCGGCATGGATGGGTATGGCTCATGAGTGAGAATCCAGCTTTCAAGGGGCAATCCACTTGTGCGAATGGGCACGGCCGCTATCATTTCGCAGTGGCCGCGGAAGTAATCGAGGTGCCAATGCATTTTCTTGCGTTTTCTCTTATGACGCTCAATGCGTTTCGTAAGATTCGCCTTGGCGGAGCCGACATACATGTAATAACCTGCATTAAAATGCATCATGCCCTTAGATCCGATTTCAAGATCTAGCTCATGGTCAAGGTGCATCACCATGATGTATACGCCGCTGTCGTGCGCTTCGCTGTCGAGAACATAGCTCGGATAGGTACAAGTGCGTGTCACGGTAGGTATTGTGAAAGTCTCATCCCACGCCACAGCAACGGCTTTCCAGTCGAGAAATGGTGCCACTTCTTTAAAGGTCCTGGCGAATTCTAAATCCGTATGATAATCTGGCAAGAACCATTGAGCTTGGTCCCATTGTACAAGGAATAATACGCCCGTATGGTAGCCTTCATCTTGAAGCTCCCGTAAGTGCAATAAATGCTTGCGTCCCCGTTCTGTAATAGCATCGGGGAACATGGCACCGGTCTTGGAGAACAAGGTACAGGACTTAACCTCTAATAGGAATTCTTCACCATCATCGTTAGTGAGGAGTAAATCAAAGCGTGATGTCGCCCCATGTAGTTTTACCGTATATTCACGCCGTGCAACGCGCCATTGTTCCCAGCCAGGAATGAGTTTGTTTTCAATCAAATGCTGAGCCACATCATTGCTGTAGTTCGTATCGAGCATAATAACCACATCGTCACGCTCAATGCCTACAACGCGGTACTTCGTCTTCGCATCTGGCTTATCATGAGGCACGATGTACATCGTGACACCAGTAAATAACAATTCCCACATACGACCTGGATTTGGTAAATGAGCAAGTACGCTTTCACCATTAAGATCCAAGGTCACCACAAAACGATTGGGACGACCTGTATAAGTTGCTTTCAAAATTGTATCGTATAGAACCTTCATCGTTCCTCCTACATCAAGATAATTCTAGGTTCATTATACAACAAAACGGGCCACTCCGAAGAGCGGCCCGCTGGGAGGCGTTATATGACAGGTTCCGAGGCTATCATATGACCAGGGATAAGATATTCATCGCATAACAGCGATAGTTGTGCTAAGCACAGATGGGATAGAATTATCTATGCATTAGCGATATGTTGTTTTATTGCAAATCTTTACTTTGCGTAGATACTTCACTGGCAGAGGTAAAGCTTGCCAATGGAGCGTCGCCAGAGCCTAAGATTACCTTGTTCGCTACTAGCGCATTAGCTGCCGTTTTAGCTTGTTCCAAAGTAAGGCCAGTGCGAGGTCCACTAATTGTGATCGATGCGCTTTTACCATCGACTGTAGCAAATTTAAGATATACCACACGTTTATCAGCCATGTTGGGCACTCCTTTCTAATTCATATACATAAGGATGGGAATGATCGCGATAGGTCCACAGGGTTTGGATTACTACGAACCTTCACGCAGCCATTATGTGCTAACTATTATGAGTGAAAACACATTAATGACCAAGGGATACTTCGTTGACGCGTATTACGTCAGCAATGGTGTTCTCATAGAGACCAGCCAATGCGGTACCGACGATTTTAACCGCATCATCAGTAGCTTCTTCAGCGACGCGTGTGAAAGTGACGTCTTTGTACTTCGGTTTTTCTTCCGTACCGATATTAAAACGTAACACTAACTTTGTGCGTTTTAGTTCAGCCATCTGATCACCTCCTTTCACCTATATACATTCCAAAAGGAGGCTCGTGACAAGCAAATTCGTTTCAAAAAGAGGAATAATATTTTTACCCCTGAAAAAACGACCCCAAATCAAGGTTTAGGGCCGTACTTTTGTATTTAGTTTCACGTGAAACAGTGCCAAAAATTTTTGCTTTTTTGTAGCTTGGGACACATTATTTTATTGTAAAATGAATTATACTAGTATATGTAATTTGGAATGATGATAACAATCATTTCATAACGGTCTCTTACTAGCTCTCTAGAACATACATCGTTTGGACGTACATTACCGTCGAAACGCATCATCTCTAGCATGTGCTAATAGAGACTTTCACAGTGAAAATATATGATAGAATATAAGTAGTTCATTACAATTTAGAGGGGATTACAATGGCTCAAATCGCAGGAAATTTACAACGAATTAAAAACGGCCAACGCCGTTATGCTATTACACCGCGCATTCCAGCGGGTTTTATTCAACCAGATCAATTGCAAAAATATATTGATGTGGCGAACAAATTTGGCGCTGTTCTTAAACTAACTGGCAGCCAACGCATTATGATTACGAATTTGAAAGCTGAGGACGTAGACGCAGCGTGGGACATGCTCGGTATGGAACCGGCGTACATGGTGTCCAACCGCGTGCGCAGCGTCAAGATTTGCCCAGGCACAACGTTTTGTAAACGGGCTAAACAAGATAGCGTGCATCTTGGCATGCAATTGGAACGCAAATATTTGTCCCAAGAAATGCCTAGCAAGATGAAGATCGGCGTGTCCGGCTGCATTAATTCTTGTACTGAAAGCCGCATGAAGGACGTTGGCGTAATCGGTACGGTTGAAGGCTGGAGCATCTACGCTGGCGGCAGTGGCGGTGCGCATCCACGCATTGGCGACCTCATTGCAGAGGTAACAACAGAAAAAGAAGCCCTTGCACTTGTGGACCGCATCATCGAATATTACAAAGCAAATGCACAAATCGAACGAATGGGTGAATTCATCGACCGCATCGGCTTAGATGCTTTCAAAGAAGCTGTACTAGGCGACCTTGAAGGGGCTCCTACAGAAGCGAAAGCAGCAGAACCTATTGTTAACTTGCCAGGTCACGGCAATGATCCAGAGGTTGAGACGCCACGCCTTGAACCAGGTCAACCAATTACACCGGATACAATCATCCGCGATATCGTGGACATCTATCCAAATACAGTACCTGTACTACAAAGCATCGGCATGGGTTGCCTCGGTTGCCCATCCTCTACGATGGAACCACTATGGCAAGCCGCTGAAATCCACGGCGTCAATGTGTATGATTTACTTAACAAACTAGAAACTGCCCGCAAAGGTGCATAATTAATATAAAGGAGTTTCACATGTCCGCATTTTTAGGTCACATTCACTACTGGTTATACCGCAAAATCCAATTGCTCGTAGAGCGTGAAAACTTAATTCTTGAAAAAACGACAAAGGTCGTAGACGATCTTGCTGAGGAATTACATTCCATCTCCGTAGATACATACGGCGAACCAATTAACCCTAGCATTCCATTGGAAAACATTATCGACCACAACAACATTCACGGTTGGCTCTCCAACCAAATCAACATAGCATCCGTCCGCGAAGCGGCTTTCATCAAAGACATGCTCGATACAAATGCTGATGAAAATGCTATTCACGTAGTAACCGCTATTCTCGATGCCTTCGCTGTACAAGGTCAAGCATGCGGCGTTGTGGCCCAAGATAGCCTCGAAGAACATACGGCGCCAGCCATCTACAACGCCCTTCAAAACTTCTATGTAAACGGCATGCCTTGCGACGGCGGCGACCAAATCGTTGAGGACAGCGCTGACCGTTTCACATGGGTCGGCGACCATCGATTACAAGCTGGCTACTGGCGCACTGCAGGCGTTGATCCTAAATTCATGATGCTCGCATACCAAACATGGTTCGAGGCCTTTGTGAAAGCTATCGATCCTGAATTCGAGCTTATCACCACCGAAGACAATGGCACACGATTATATACAATCGCTAAAAAATAAATACCATTTCGTTCGCTAAAACGGACGAAAAACGAACGAAAACGCGAACGTAAAATTTTACGCTCGCGTTTTTTATTTCTAATGATCCAATATATGTGCCTAAAAAAATTAGAACAGGCGTGTTCTATTTCTGGAAATCTAGTATATGTATCTAAAAAAATAGAACAGGCGTGTTCTATTTCTAGGCACCTAGTATATGTATCTCAAAAATTAGAACAGGCGTGTTCTATTTCCGGGGATCTAGTATATGCGTCTAAAAAAATAGAACAGGCGTGTTCTAATTCCGGGGATCTAGTATATGTGTCTAAAAAAAATAGAACAGGCCTGTTCTAATTCTGGAGATCTAGTATATGTGTCTAAACAAATAGAACAGGCGTGTTCTAATTCTGGAGATCTAGTATATGTGTCTAAACAAATAGAACAGGCCTGTTCTATTTCTAGGGACCTAGTATATGTGTCTTAAAAATAGTACAGGCCTGTTCTAATTTAAAATTTCTTATAAAAGTGTAGCTATAGACACAGAATTGATAAGAAATATCAGTTATAATAGAACCATAAGATAAATCATTACTCATATACTTTCAAATATAGGAGGTGCATCATCATGGCAGGCACAGTAAAAAAAGAATTAGGTTTATTATTCCAAGGTCCTAATTATGTGATCGTAAAAAAAGGCGGTAAAGCAGGCGAAAAGGTAGAAAAACATAATCATCCTGAAGCCAATGTTATCTTTACTGTTGTAAAGGGCACTGTTCAAGTATTCCTTAACGAAACAGAGGAACATGTACTCGTACCAGGTGAAGTTCTCGAATTTAATGGCGATAACTACATTCAAGCAACGCTTGTTGAAGATAGCGAATTCATCGTAAACCTCGTTCATAAACCTGAATAAGATTATATAGATATGACCTCCTCCTCTCCTTAGTGTCTATATATAAAAAACACCTATAAGTGGTAAGTTATATAAAACAGTAACTATTACCATATATAGGTGTTTTTTTACATTCTTAGTCCTAATATCTTAATTTCATAACTGTATTTCTATAGAATATATTATTATCGCTTGCAGTTGCTTTCATAAGAGAATATACTAATTATGTAAGAGAGAAAGAAGGATTTACATGACACGCGAAGATTTAGAAACCTATATTCACAATCAATTTGAGGATACTACCACCAATACTCCTTGGACGCAGTTCCCGCATTACAAGGTGTACCACCATCAAAGTAATCATAAATGGTTCGCCCTAGTCATGAATATTACTACCGATAAATTAGGATGGTCAAACATTCGGCCTATCGATGTGTTAAACATCAAATGCGAGCCCACCATGATTGGTGCCTTTCGTAAGGAACCAGGCATATATGCAGCCTATCATATGAATAAGGCCAATTGGCTAACCGTTTCTTTGGATGGCTCTGTGCCTACTGAAAGAATAAAAATGCTCCTCGACATGAGCTATCGATTGACTAAATAAAATACTAAATTCTTTATCTGCCCATTTAGCACATAAAATAAAACGAGCCTGGATTCATTCTAAGCTCGTTTTTTCGCTTTCACGTATTGTATTGTTTAATATTTATGAAATAACTTTCACCTATACTCGTAACATCATAGATGCACTTATTAAAAGTACAGTATATACAATAGCAATGATAATAATATGCATTGATGTGGTCTTTAACATTTGGCGGTATAATCCAAGTGAACAAAGTATATAATATAGGGCCAATACAAACGTAATAAGGCCTAAAATAAATTGAACACCAAACGCAATCATACCTGCTCCAGCAAGACTCAATATAATAACAAGTACCGCACCGAGTAAGGACAATACAGTTATAGGTAAATCAAAGGCCATCGCATACGAAACGGCCATGAACGTATCCTTAAACATAAGATCACGATTACTAGTGGCTTTCACATAAAAATGGGCCAATATCAACCAAAGCCCTTTTAAAAAAATCAAGGCAAAAACAAAGCCTAAAATCGATACAATTGTATCTAGCACAGTTACAGGCGTGATAAGAAATATGATACCATTTTCCACCACCGACAAACCAAGCATAATGCCAAACAAACGCAACATAAAAACTAATGCTTGATCAAACGTACCATTCTCCATAATATACGGAATCCCCTTAGACCGCGGATACCGCATCAAACTCCAACAAACCTGCATAAAAGACATAATTAAACCCTCCTTGTCCCTTTCTCCTCTACAGTCTAAAAAAACTAATATCTATCTCTGATAGAGATAAACAGCCCCCTCTCGAAAATCGACTTCGGGCTCCGCGTAAGCGCAGTAGCGTGTCGGCTTTTCGAGAGAGGGCTGTTGGATTCTACCTCAAAGGATAGATATTATTTTTTTAGACGTTTAATTACTTCATCTGTAATATTTTCAACGTTACTATTTGCATCAGCTGCGCGGATTGTGTATGGGTCGTCTAATACAACGTCCATTTTCTTTTCAACGCGAACGGATTCGATAGCGTTGTGAATGTTTTGCATCATAGGTTGTGCAATTTTATTCACTTCGTCATTTTCTTTTTGTAACAATGGAGCTACAGATTTATTAAATTCTGCTTCTGCTTGAGCTTGATCTTTAATTTTGTCAATTTCTTGCATTTTCTTTTCAATTTGTGGACGGTATTGTGCATCTACTTGTTGCATTTTCATGTCGAGTGCACCGTAACCAGGATAGCTATTTACAACTTGACTCATTTGCACCAAACCAATGTTAGCAGCGCTTGCCACAGCAGTGGTAGCGGAGATAGCACCAACAATAGCCAATGTTGTCAATTTTTTAGTTAATTTCATTTGAGATCCTCCTGAACAGTAAAGTTCCATTACACAAACATGTAATGCACTATTTTTACTATATCAAATCTAACTTGCTTTCACAAGTAAAAACCCTCAAAAATCATAGATGAGATATAGCATCTAATAATTAAATTGTATACTATTAAATAATAATAAGGGCCCATGAATTCATCATGAACCCTTATTAAAAATTTACTATCTATTATTGTTCGTCATTAAGATAGATGTATTTATCGGATTTCAATTTAGACACGAGGTCAGGCACCAAGCCGATAAGGCGATCAAAGCTGTTGCTGTAAGGATTGCCTTTAATGTTGAACAACTCGATGCGTTCGCCTTTAATCACGAGCACAGCACTTGGTTCCATGCGAGCGCCGCCGCCACCGCCGCCACATTCATGATTCTTGCCAGCTGTATTGTGGTTTGTGCCAGTGCCGAAACCAAATGTTACGTCAACAAATGGAACCAATGTAGTATCGCCGATTTGCACCGCTTCACCTACTACAGTTTCCACCTTAATCATATTTTTGAACTTCTCAAAAAGGACTTCTAAATTTTCTTTTACGTTACTGTTCTCCATCGTAGTACCTCCACTGATGTCAACTATGCGTTAGCGGCTTGTTCCGCTTTCAATCGTTCTAACTCTTTCTTTTCTTTGCGCTTAACCCAAACGACCTTGACCGTTTCAGCTATGAGTGCACGCATTGGTTGTGAAAGCACGAATCGCGTGCCGTGCCATGCCAACGCGCCTAGAATAATGCGCCCTTTAATGTGGCCGCTGCCTTCTAAATGCCAATTCAAATAATCAATCTCGATATGTTCAGCCTGTTCAGGCCAGATACTGTACAACATCGAAGCAAGCATGCCACCCTTAAAAGGATCACCGATGCCGATACGCCCTTCTACAGCGATATCTCGTGGTTTAGAATGGTCATAACACCGCTTAGAAACAAGCAACAATTGACGCCACAATTCCGTATTCGTCACATGTTTCATGAACCAAAAGGTCGGGATTTTCGATTTAAAGCTAGCCACCGGATCATTAGGATCTGGTTTTTGAAAGCGCGATTTTACGCTATCTTTCAAGCCGTCTATTTTCGTAAATACCTTCTCTTTTACGGTGCCATCACTATTGAAAGTAACCTTTTCTACCACTTCATCATCAGGTTTCATCGTCGGGTTATCGCGAATTGAATCATATTGTGCAGCCCGCGCTTCAGCACCCTTATTATCATCCTTAGATGTATCAACACGTTCAACGCGAACCTGTTTACCTTGTACATCTGATGTTTGCCCTGCACTGCGCGTAGCATCTAGGCTTTCACCAGAAGCACCAACGGTCGTCGGCTCAGTCGGTTCAGTACCGCCCTGGCCATCACCTTGCATGGCTTTCATCATCGCTTCCGCCTGCGCAGCCATCGGATCATTTTCAAATTCGTCAACAGCCTTCTGATATTCGTCATCAACCCGTTGTTGAATCCATTCGTCGTATTCTTTCACAGGGCCTATTTTCTGCATACCTAATAGATAAAGTTGTTTAAAAAAAGGTTTGCCCTGAAAATATGCGAGATGCAGCGACAATACGCGCCACAGCCATTTAACCGACAATTCTACGCGGTACGGCGTCCTGCCGTTCCATTCGATGCTATATGTGATTGGCGTTAGTAGGATAATCATGATCAGCGCTACGATGAGAAGCACTACGACGAGTGCCACAATAGCGACTATACTCAACCACATCACCTCCTTAGGTTATGGGATTTGTGAAAGTATACTCTAATTTTCAATGCCCTTGCGAGCCATTACACCTTGCATGTAATAATGCTTAACTTCCTTCATTTCCGTCACAAGATCGGCCACATCAAGAAGTTCTTGCGGTGCCCCGCGCCCCGTAAACACCACTTCGGTTTCCGGATTACGAGCCTCTAATAGAGCCTCCGTTTTTTTCCAATCAATAAGTTCAAAGAACAAAGCCATGTTATATTCGTCGAGAACCACCAAATCATAGTCGCCGCTAGATACAGCCTCTAACGCGCGTTCATAGCCCTTTTCAATAAGCGCTACATAATCCTTAGGCGGATTCCCCGATTCAAATACAACCACCTCATCACCCCATTTGGCGAGCTCATCCTTGCTCTTCATGCCTTCCTTGATGATAAAAAACGGTTTACCTACAGTTTCTAATGTAATATTTTTGAGGGTCGGTAAAATATTATGTTCACTATACACTTTAGACTTCATGAACTGTAAAAATAAAACCTTTTTGCCAGCGCCTATAGCTCGTATAGCGAGACCGATTGCAGCCGTCGTTTTACCCTTGCCTTCGCCGGTATAAACTTGTACATAGGCCTTCATAGATATACCTCCGTTCATATACCATAATTGTACAATATTTATAGACGAAAAGGAATAGATATCCTTATTATGCAATATAATACATAAAAATCTGTTCCTTATTACAATTACATACATAAACATAAGGGATGAGGGACCCGAAAAAACTCCACCGGCCAGGTCTGACTCCGGCCTACGGCCTTCGCAGGGCCAAAGTCGTTTTTTCAGGCCCCTCAACCCTTTTTATTAGTATACAAATCATATATGAGGAACAGATTTATTACCTGCCTTAATTCACAAAAAGGATATCTATTCCCTCCCCTATACAGTAATCGTAACAATTATGGTATATGAATTACTACCAACTCAGCCGTTTGGGAAGAGATGTAATGAATACTTGTTAGATAGGTTCCTTATAATGTGTCTCAAAGGGGCTGTAACAGAATGCGGTTTTACCGCATTCTAGTTGCAGTCCCTTTAAAA
>OKEE01000513.1_pt1 | contig 16431 bp, 10 predicted proteins | sample 1611071 | NCBI WGS metagenome assembly OKEE01 (sample SAMN04436708, study PRJEB24849) | human gut metagenome | biome: human gut; feature: NICU; material: stool | host: Homo sapiens | place: USA: Saint Louis, MO | collected 2010-09-07 | reverse complement strand
CGCAGGGGCTGGTTTCGGTGCTGATGGCGCCGATTGCCGGGCTGTACGATCCGGAATCCGGCCAGGCCGGGGCGATCGACGTGGCGCTGTTTATTCTGATCATCGGGGGATTCCTCGGGATCGTCACCAAAACCGGGGCGATTGACGCCGGGATCGAGCGTGTGACCACCCGACTGCGCGGACGCGAGGAGTGGATGATCCCGATCCTGATGGCGCTATTTGCCGCAGGCGGCACGATTTACGGTATGGCCGAAGAGTCGCTGCCCTTCTATACCTTACTGGTGCCGGTGATGCTGGCCGCGCGGTTCGATCCGGTTGTCGCCGCCTCTACCGTGCTGCTCGGGGCGGGGATCGGCACCCTCGGCTCCACCATTAACCCGTTTGCCACGGTGATCGCCGCCAACGCCGCCGGGATCCCCTTCACCAACGGCATCGCCCTGCGCGTGGCGCTGCTGGTCATCGGCTGGATCATCTGCGTGGCGTGGGTGATGCGCTACGCCCGCAAGGTGCGTAAGGATCCCTCGCAGTCCATCGTTGCAGACAAGCAGGAGGAGAACCTCGCCCATTTCCTCGGCAACAAGGGCGAACAGTCCCTGGAATTCACCCCGGTGCGCAAAATCATCCTGGTGATTTTCGCTCTGGCCTTCGCGGTGATGATTTACGGCGTGGCGGTGCTGGGCTGGTGGATGGCGGAGATTTCAGCGGTATTTCTCGCCAGCGCGATCATCGTCGGCCTGATTGCCCGCATGAGCGAAGAGGAGCTGACGTCGACGTTTATCAACGGCGCGCGAGATTTGCTGGGCGTCGCGCTGATTATCGGCATCGCGCGCGGTATCGTAGTCATCATGGATAAGGGCATGATTACCCACACCATTTTGCACAGCGCGGAAGGGCTGGTCAGCGGGTTGTCCACGGTAGCGTTTATCAACGTGATGTACTGGCTGGAAGTCGTGCTGTCGTTTCTTGTGCCTTCTTCATCCGGCCTGGCCGTTCTGACGATGCCGATCATGGCGCCGCTTGCTGATTTCGCTAACGTCAACCGCGACCTGGTGGTTACGGCTTACCAGTCGGCCTCCGGCATCGTTAACCTCGTCACGCCGACCTCTGCGGTGGTCATGGGCGGGCTGGCTATCGCCCGGGTACCTTACGTGCGCTACCTGAAATGGGTGGCGCCGCTGCTGGCGATCCTGACGGTGGTGATTATGGTGGCGTTAAGTCTGGGGGCGTTGTTGTAATTTGCCGGATGGCGCTGCGCTTATCCGGCCTACGGATCGGTGCGGTGTCACCGGTTATTTCGGGAACTGATATGGGAAACATGATGGATTACGAAGAGTACTCTCCCAAAGAACAGCTGCAGCTCACGGTGTGCCAGCGTTTGATCGCCGAAAAGAGTTACCTTTCGCAGGAAGAGATTCGCCGCGACCTGCAGGAGAGAGGGTTTGACAGCATCAGCCAGTCGACCGTTTCGCGATTGCTGAAGTTGCTCGGAGTCATAAAAATTCGAAATGCCAAAGGGCTAAAGATTTATTCGTTGAATCCTCAACTGCGCCCTGCCCCCGACGCCGCGCGTACCGTTTCGGAAATGGTGGTCAGCGTTGAGCATAATAGCGAGTTTATCCTTGTCCATACCGTCGCCGGATATGGCCGCGCGGTGGCGCGTATTCTGGATTATCACCAGCTTCCGGAAATTTTAGGCGTGGTGGCCGGCAGCAGTATTGTCTGGGTCGCCCCCCGAGTGGTGAAGCGCACTGCGCTGGTGCATAAGCAAATTAATTATTTACTCAGAACGCATTAATATTCACAAAGAACCGTTTGCATTGAGTAAAGCGTGCATTAAATCGCTTGATCCGAAAAGCGAGCTGCGTATAATGCCCGACAATTTGCCGGGAGGAAGCATGGTCAAGCGTGTACGACATAACGTCTTACCGCGTCTGAAATCAGACGCTGGCCTGCCGTTTTTCTTCCCGTTGCTAAACCTATTCCCAGAGCCCCTCATTTGAGGGGCTTTTTTTTGCCCGGCGTCAGGAGATAAACATGAATCCGCTTTATCAAAAACACATCATTTCCATAAACGACCTCAGCCGCGAAGAGCTGGAACTGGTTCTGGAAACCGCGGCAAAACTGAAGGCCAATCCGCAACCGGAGCTGCTGAAGCACAAGGTGATTGCGAGCTGCTTCTTTGAAGCCTCGACCCGCACCCGCCTCTCCTTTGAGACCTCCATGCACCGCCTGGGCGCGAGCGTGGTGGGCTTCTCTGACAGCAGCAACACGTCGCTGGGTAAAAAAGGCGAGACCCTGGCGGATACCATTTCAGTGATCAGCACCTACGTCGACGCGATTGTGATGCGTCACCCGCAGGAGGGCGCGGCGCGCCTGGCGACCGAGTTCTCCGGCGGCATTCCGGTGCTGAACGCCGGTGACGGTGCCAACCAGCACCCAACGCAGACGCTGCTGGATCTGTTCACCATTCAGGAGACCCAAGGCACGCTTGAGAACCTGAACATCGCCATGGTTGGCGACCTGAAGTATGGCCGCACCGTCCACTCCCTGACCCAGGCGCTGGCGAAATTTAACGGCAACCGCTTCTACTTCATTGCCCCGGAGGCGCTGGCGATGCCGCAGTACATTCTCGACATGCTGGACGAGAAAGGCATTGCGTGGAGCCTGCATGCCAGCATCGAAGAGGTGATGAGCCACGTGGATATTCTGTACATGACCCGCGTGCAGAAAGAGCGTCTGGACCCGTCCGAATACGCCAACGTGAAGGCGCAGTTCGTGCTGCGCGCCAGCGACCTGGAAGGCGCGCGCGACAACATGAAGGTGCTGCATCCGCTGCCGCGCATCGATGAGATCACCACAGACGTGGATAAAACGCCGCACGCCTGGTACTTCCAGCAGGCCGGGAACGGCATCTTCGCCCGCCAGGCGTTACTGGCACTGGTTCTGAATCGCGAATTAGCTCTGTAAGGGGAGACGACCATGACACACGATAACAAACTCCAGGTTGAAGCCATCAAGCGTGGCACCGTGATTGACCATATCCCTGCGCAGGTGGGCTTTAAGCTGCTGACGCTGTTCAAACTGACCGAAACTGACCAGCGCATCACCATCGGCCTGAACCTGCCGTCGGGCGAGATGGGCCGCAAAGACCTGATCAAAATCGAGAACACCTTCCTGACCGACGAGCAGGTTAACCAGCTGTCGCTGTACGCGCCGGACGCCACCGTCAACCGCATCGACGAGTACGAAGTGGTCGGCAAATCACGCCCGAGCCTGCCAGAACGTATCGAAAGCGTGCTGGTCTGCCCGAACAGCAACTGCATCAGCCACGCCGAGCCGGTTTCCTCCAGTTTCGCAGTGAAAAAGCGCGCGAATGACATCGCTCTCAAATGCAAATACTGCGAAAAAGAGTTTTCTCATTATGTGGTGCTGGCCAACTAATTGAGGTTGGTAATGAAATCCCGGCTGTTATAATGGCCGGGAACATTCTTAACGCTGTAATTCTGGAGAAAACATGAGCAAAGTACTCGCGACGGAAAATGCACCAGCCGCTATCGGCCCTTACGTTCAGGGCGTTGATCTGGGCAGCATGATCATCACTTCAGGTCAGATCCCCGTAAACCCAAAAACCGGCGCGGTGCCGGAAGATGTCGCGGCGCAGGCGCGTCAGTCGCTGGAAAACGTGCAGGCTATCGTGGAATCTGCCGGCCTGAAAGTGGGTGATATCGTGAAAACCACCGTGTTCGTGAAGGATCTGAACGATTTCGCGACCGTTAACGCCACCTACGAAGCGTTCTTCACCGAGCATAACGCCACCTTCCCGGCGCGCTCCTGCGTGGAAGTGGCGCGTCTGCCAAAAGACGTGAAAATTGAAATCGAAGCGATTGCCGTTCGTCGCTAATTCGCTTTGGCGATGAAAAAAGGCAGCCCAGGCTGCCTTTTTTGTTGCTTGCTACTGATTCCGCGTGGCGCGCAGCAGCGTCTCCAGCGGGTACACCGCCGCAATCACCACTTCGTCCTGCACCTTCGCCGCGTTATCCAGCTCGCTCTGAATCGAGGCGATCTCTTTGTCATCCAGCGTGCCCTGACGCGCCACCAGGTCGGTGAGCCGCAGGCCAATCGAGGCCAGCTTATCCACCTCCTGGATCACCGGCTTCATCGCCTTCAGCTGATAGCTGTTTTCGCTTAAGGCCAGCGCGTCGCTGGTGTTGCTCTGCCAGCGGTTAAAGACGTGGCGCAAGGCGTCGGCGCTTTCCGTGTCTTCCGCATCGCTCACCAGACGGTCCGCCCATTTGTGCATCTGGCGCACGGTGGTGCTTTCGGCGTTCAGCGCATCCGCAAAGCGGTTGAGCGGCTCGAACTGATGGTAGTTTCCGGCCCGGAACTTCAGGTGCTGGCGGGTGTAATACTGAGCCGGTTCAATCGCCTGCGCGAGGACCTGCAGCGGCAGGGTGTCGGCATTACCGGCGAGGCGCGTGAACTGCACCTGCTGCTGGGTATGCTGCTGCAGCCCGACCGACACCGTCGACCAGCTGTCCATCGCCTGCAGGCGGGTGTACATGTTGTCGACGTCGTTGACGTCCTGCGCGGACCAGAGCCGCTCCGCCACCGCAAACGTACGTGGCCACAGGCGAATATCCAGCACCGGCGCCACCACGTTTTCCGCCCACAGCGCCGCTTCGCCGCCGAGCAGGTTGGACTGGTTCGCCACGTCCGGCACGACGGGCGGAACGCCTTTCGGCACGTCGTCCAGACGCGTGCCGCTAATCGGGTAGCGCGTATTCCCGACGAGGAAATAACCGGAGAGTTTGTCGTTATCAACGGTGACAACCGGGCGCGTTTCGCCCATCCAGGTATCGACGGTGAAGGTCACCTGATTGTCATCCCGCCATTCAATATCCTGCACCGCGCGGCGGGATTTCCCGGCAAAATCAATAAACCCGCGCCAGCCGGCATCCCCTTTCACCAGCGTGAAGCTCCCCTCCACCGGCTTGCCCTTCAGGCGCGGCATGGAGAAGGCCCAGCTCTGGGCGCTGTCGGTGTCCGCTATCACATCCACGCCGTTTAACCCCTGCGGGACAATCTCGTTGCGGTAGTGATAGGCGGTGGACTGGGGCTGGTCGAGATAAAAGCCGGTCGACAGAATGCCCCTGTAGCCGTTCTGCGCCACCTGCCCCAGCGCGTCCTGGCCCTGCCAGGACTGGATCAGAATGCTTTTCGGCAGATCGGGATGGTAGATCTCATCCCAGCCGACCATCTGGCGGTGATGCTTCTCGAGGATCGTTTCCAGCTTGCGGTTGAAATAGGCCTGCAGCGCGTGGCTGTCCGCCAGCCTGTTGTCGCGCATAAACTGCTGGATGGCCGGATTCGCTTTCCACTGGCTGTCGTCCACCTCGTCGCCGCCGATATGCAGATACGGATCGGGGAAGATCGCCGCCAGTTCGCTGACCATCGCGTCGGCAAAAGCGTAAGTTGCGTCTTTTGTCGGATCCAGCACCGGCTTCAGCACGCCCCAGTGGCGTTCCATGGCGTACGGTCCCGGCGCGCTCATTAGCTCCGGGTAGGCCACGGCAATCGCCGAGGCGTGGCCCGGCATGTCGATCTCCGGCACCACGCGAATGCCGCGCTCGGCGGCGTAACGCACCACCTCGCGCATCTGCTCAGGCGTGTAGAACAGCCCGTCGCTGGCAAGCTGCGTCAGCTTAGGGTAGCGCTTCGAGCTGAAGCGCCAGCCCTGGTCGTCGGTCAAATGCCAGTGCAGCACGTTGAGCTTCGCCGCAGCCATGCCGTCGATCTGGCGTTTGATATCCGGCAGCGGGAGAAAGTGACGTGCCGAATCGAGCAGCAGCCCGCGCCAGGGGAAACGCGGCGAATCTTCAATGGTCACCCACGGCAGAGAGGTATTTTCCGCCCCGTTCTGCATCAGCTGGAGCAGGGTTTCCATGGCGCGCAAGGCACCGAAACGGGTGTTGGCAGAGATGTTCACGCCGTTGGCATCCACCGTGAGCTTATAGCTTTCGTCGCTGTCCGGCAGCGGCTGCGGCTTCACCTTTTTAGCGATGGCGATGCGGATAGTTGGTTTGTCTGGCTTTTCAGCCTGAGGCTGCAGCGTCCAGCCGGTTTGCAGGGCGATGCGCTGGCGCAGTCGGTTGACGGCGTCACCGAGATCGTCCCCGCTGACGCTTACAGAAACGTTGTTGCTAAGCACCAGTGCGCCCTGGGTCGTCGGGCGTTCGACCTTCGCAGGCCAGGGCATTAAGGGGAGATCCCCTGCCGGGGCGGCAAAGGCAGAGGCGCCGAGCATCAGCCCGGCGGTTAAGAGACTGTACCGTAACATGAATGTTCCTTATCTGACGGGCCAAATAAAGGCAAAACATTCTGTTAACATGCGCTCATTTTGTCGTCAAGCGAATGCGCCGACGGAGATCACAGGTTGTTGAATTTGGGAGGAAAGCTATTGCCGGGTGGCGGCTTCGCCTTACCCGGCCTACGTTTGGATCGTAGGCCCGGTAAGCGCAGCGCCACCGGGCTTGCCGTTACTGCCAGCCATACCGACGCGCATAGAACCCTTTCACCATCTGGGTCAGCACCATATAACCGGCGAGGATCGCCACCAGCCACGGGAAGTAGCTCAGCGGCAGCGCCTGCAGCTGCAGGTAGCTTGCCAGCGGTGAGAACGGCAGCGCGATGCCGAGCGCCATCACAATGCCCGTCATCATAATCAGCGGCCACGCGGCGCGGCTCTGGATGAACGGAATGCGGCGGGTGCGGATCATATGCACAATCAGCGTCTGCGACAGCAGCCCCACCACGAACCAGCCGGACTGGAACAGCGTCTGATGTTCCGGGGTGTTGGCATGGAACACAAACCACATCAGGCAGAAGGTCAGGATGTCGAAGATGGAGCTGATCGGGCCAAAGAACAGCATAAAGCGCCCAAGATCTGCCGGGTTCCAGTGCTGCGGCTTCTGGATCTGCTCGTCGTCCACGTTATCAAACGGGATCGCCACCTGAGACACGTCGTACATCAGGTTCTGGATCAGCAGGTGCAGCGGCAGCATCGGCAGGAACGGCAGAAACGCGCTCGCCACCAGCACGCTGAAGACGTTACCGAAGTTGGAGCTGGCGGTCATCTTGATGTACTTGAGCATATTGGCAAAGGTACGGCGCCCTTCGATCACGCCCTCCTCCAGCACCATCAGGCTCTTTTCCAGCAGAATGATATCCGCCGCTTCGCGGGCAATATCCACCGCCCCGTCTACGGAGATACCGATATCCGCCGCACGCAGGGCGGGCGCATCGTTGATGCCGTCGCCCATGAAGCCCACCACGTGCCCTTCTCGCTTAAGCAGGGTGACGATGCGCTCTTTGTGCATCGGCGTCAGGCGGGCAAACAGCGTGGTGCGCTGGGCCAGCTTCGCCAGCTCGTCATCGGAGAGATGTTCAATATCGCTCCCGACCACCACGTCACCCGCGTCCAGCCCCACCTCGTGGCACACTTTCGCCGCCACCAGCTCGCTGTCGCCGGTGAGGATTTTCACGGTAATACCGCTCGCCTTCAGCGCTTTGAGCGCCGGTGCGGTGGTCTCTTTTGGCGGATCGAGGAAGGCGATGTAACCCTCGAGGATCAGATCGGATTCGTCAATACGCTGGTAATCCCCCTCCCGCGCGGGCAGGAACTTGCTCGCCACCGCCACCACGCGCAGCCCCTGACGGTTGAGGTTGTCGGTGACGCGCTTGATGCGGCGCAGCATGGTGTCGTCCAGCGGCACGATGTCACCGTTATAGCGCACCTGCGTCGACACGTTGAGGATCTCCTGCAGCGCCCCTTTGCAGATCAGCTGATGCACGTTCGGCTGCTCGCTCACCACCACCGACATCCGGCGGCGCTCGAAGTCGAACGGGATCTCATCCACCTTCTGCCAGCGGCCGGAGAGCGTGCGGGCGGCCTCCTCGTCCACGCCTTCCAGCACGGCGACGTCGAGCAGGTTTTTCAGCCCGGTCTGGTAATGGCTGTTCAGCCACGCGCTGTGCAGCACGCGCTCGCTGGTTTTGCCGGAGATATCGGTGTGGTTCTCCAGCACGATTTTGTCCTGCGTCAGAGTGCCGGTTTTATCGGTGCAGAGAATGTCCATCGCGCCAAAGTTCTGAATGGCATCAAGGTGTTTGACGATCACCTTTTGTTTAGAGAGCTTCACCGCCCCGCGCGCCAGCGTAGAGGTCACAATCATCGGCAGCATTTCCGGCGTTAAGCCGACCGCCACGGAGAGCGCGAACAGCGCCGCCTCCCACCAGTCGCCTTTGGTGTAGCCGTTAATCAGCAGCACGATTGGCGTCATCACCATCATAAAGCGGATCAGCAGCATGCTGACGCGGCCAATCCCTTTCTGGAAGGCATTCGGCTCGCTCTCCTGCTCGCTGACGCGCCCGGCAAGCTGACCAAACCAGGTGTTGCCCCCGGTGGCGGTGACAATCGCCTGCGCGGTGCCGCTGACGACCGTGGTCCCCATAAAGCACAGGGTGTCGCACTCGAGCGGGTTCATCTGCTGCGGGTCGCGGCTGCGCGCCACCTTCTCAACGGGCAGGGATTCGCCGGTCAGGGAAGCCTGCGCCACAAACAGATCGCGCGCCTGGATGATGCGTAAATCCGCCGGGATCATGTCCCCCGCGGCCAGCTTCACCAGATCGCCCGGCACCAGCTGGTCGATAGGCAATTCCACCCAGGCGTTTTCGCCGAGATCGTTGATCACGCGCGAGACGGTCGCAGTGTTGCTGACCATCGCCTTCAGGGCGTCCGCCGCTTTGGTGGAGCGGGCCTCCTGAATAAAGTTCAGCAGCGTGGAGATGCCCACCATCAGGGCAATCACCCCTGCGGCAAACAGATCTTCCGTCGCGTAGGAGATGAGGCCGAGCACGGTCAGCAGCAGGTTGAACGGGTTGCGGTAGCAGAGCCACAGATGCACCCACCACGTAGAGGGCTTTTGCGCCGGAATGAGGTTATCGCCATGCACGGCGCGGATTTTTTCCACTTCTGCCGCGTTCAGCCCTTCCGGGTGTCCGCCAAAGGCGCGCCAGACTTCGTTTTCATCCATCGCCGCCACGTTCAGGCAGCGTTCGGTCAGGGACGCGGGGATCGCCGCCCCCGCCATGTTTTTGGCGTTTGGCAGCGGGTCGCGCTGAACAAGACGGTGTGGCAGGTGGCGGCTCAGCAGGGCCTGCAGCTGCCGGGTGATATTTTTAAACATCGTCATTCCTCCGCATCCGCAAAGGCGGACGCAGCATTTCCTTCAGGCGTGGCAAAGCCGTACCTGAGAGGCACTCAATTTTTCAAGCAGGAACGTTTGGAACGCTGCTGCCTCACATCACCGGTGAGTCAGCAACAGGCTGGCTTACCGGAAAGAACGCATTCTCCCGTTCAGGAGAGGTGTGGGATCGGGATCCATGAAGCCTCCGGTAAGTAAAAAGTAGGGTGTCGCCGCGCAGTATAAGGATTTAAGCGTACCCTTTTTGATGATTCGGGCGGTATTATACCCCCCTGCAAATAAACCGAACGTAAACCAGATTTAGCCCATAGCGAAATCGCGCTATAGCATTAGGCTCAATTCATTACATTGTCGTTGTTACAGGGAATACAGCATGCAGAACCGCCTTACGATTAAAGACATCGCGCGTTTAAGCGGCGTGGGGAAATCGACCGTCTCACGCGTGCTGAACAACGAAAGCGGCGTCAGCGAACGCACCCGCGAGCGCGTTGAGGCGGTCATGAATCAGCACGGTTTTTCCCCTTCCCGATCCGCGCGCGCCATGCGCGGGCAGAGTGACAAAGTGGTCGCCATCATTGTCTCGCGTCTGGATTCTCTGTCTGAAAACCTCGCCGTGCAGACCATGCTGCCCGCCTTCTATGAGCAGGGATATGACCCGATCATGATGGAGAGCCAGTTCTCGCCCCAGCTGGTGGAAGAGCATCTGGGGATGCTTCAGCGGCGCAACATTGACGGCGTGGTGCTGTTCGGCTTTACCGGCATTAAAGACGAGATGCTGAAACCCTGGCAGCCGTCGCTGGTGCTGCTGGCGCGCGATGCCCACGGTTTTGCCTCCGTCTGCTATGACGACGAGGGGGCGATTATCACCCTGATGCAGCGCCTGTTTGACGAAGGCCATCGCCACATCAGCTTCCTCGGCGTACCGCACGCGGACGTTACCACCGGCAAGCGACGCCATGAGGCCTATCTGGCGTTTTGCAAAAAGCACAACCTCTCCGCCGTGGCCTCCCTGCCGGGGCTGGGCATGAAGCAGGGCTACGAGCAGGTCGCCAGCGTCCTGACGCCGCAGACCACCGCGCTGGTGTGCGCCACGGATACGCTGGCGCTGGGCGCGAGTAAATATCTGCAGGAGCAGCGTATCGACGGTCTGCAGGTGGCGAGCGTCGGCAGCACGCCGCTGATGAAGTTTTTGCACCCGGAGATCATCACCGTCGATCCGGGCTACGCTGAGTCCGGCAGACAGGCCGCCGCGCAGCTGATCGAGCAGATCAACGGGCGCGCAGAGCCGCGTCAGATCGTTATTCCTGCCCACCTTTCATAACCCCCACCAATCGGTTTATTGTGATCTTCGCCCGATTTCGGGAACGTTCCCATTTTCGCCGTCACGCTGAAGGAGTAGGCTTGCGCTCAGGTCATTACACCCCCTCACCATCTGTCATGAGGTTTCATGATGAGTAAAGTCAAACAAGCAGATATTGATCAGCTGATCGTCCTGGTCGGCGGCCGCGAAAACATCGCAACCGTCAGCCATTGCATTACCCGCCTGCGCTTCGTGCTGAACGAACCGGCCAAAGCGAACCCGAAGGCGATTGAAGAGCTTTCCATGGTAAAAGGCTGCTTCACCAACGCCGGTCAGTTCCAGGTGGTGATTGGTACCGAAGTGGGCGATTACTATCAGGCTCTGCTGGCGACCACCGGGCACAGCGCGGCGGATAAAGAGCAGGCCAAGAAGGCTGCGCGCCAGAATATGAAGTGGCACGAGCAGCTGATTTCCCACTTCGCGGAGATCTTCTTCCCGCTGCTGCCGGCGCTGATCAGCGGAGGCCTGATTTTAGGCTTCCGTAACGTCATCGGCGACGTGCCGATGAGTGACGGCAAGACCCTGGCGCAGATGTACCCGGCGCTGAAAACCGTGTACGACTTCCTGTGGCTGATTGGCGAAGCGATCTTCTTCTATCTGCCGGTCGGGATTTGCTGGTCCGCGGTGCGCAAGATGGGCGGTACGCCGATCCTCGGTATTGTTCTCGGCGTCACGCTGGTCTCTCCGCAGTTAATGAACGCTTACTTACTTGGTCAACAGGTGCCAGAGGTGTGGAACTTTGGCCTGTTTACCATCGCCAAAGTGGGCTATCAGGCGCAGGTCATTCCGGCCCTGCTGGCGGGCCTGGCGCTGGGCTTTATTGAAACCCGACTGAAACGCATCGTGCCGGATTACCTTTATCTGGTGGTGGTGCCGGTGTGCTCGCTGATTCTGGCGGTCTTCCTGGCGCATGCCTTTATCGGTCCGTTTGGCCGCATGATTGGCGACGGCGTGGCCTTCGCGGTGCGTCACCTGATGACCGGCAGCTTCGCCCCGATTGGCGCCGCGCTGTTTGGCTTCCTGTACGCCCCGCTGGTGATCACCGGCGTGCACCAGACCACGCTGGCGATTGATATGCAGATGATCCAGAGCCTCGGCGGCACGCCGGTCTGGCCGATTATCGCCCTGTCTAACATTGCTCAGGCGTCCGCGGTGACCGGCATCATTATCGTCAGCCGCAAGCACAACGAACGCGAGATCTCCGTTCCGGCGGCCATCTCCGCCTACCTCGGCGTCACCGAACCGGCAATGTACGGTATCAACCTGAAATACCGCTTCCCGATGCTCTGCGCGATGATCGGTTCCGGTCTGGCTGGCCTGGTGTGTGGACTGAACGGCGTGATGGCGAACGGGATTGGCGTCGGCGGCCTGCCGGGCATCCTCTCCATCCAGCCCGCTTACTGGCAAGTGTTTGCCCTGGCAATGGCCATCGCCATTATCGTCCCAATGGCGCTGACCACCGTGGTTTACCAGCGTAAGTTCCGTCAGGGCTCGCTGCAGATTGTTTAACTTCATCTTTCGGGGCGCAGTTGCGCCCCTTCGCATTTGCAGGAACGCATTATGAATACCCTTCCTCACTGGTGGCAGAACGGCGTCATCTACCAGATTTACCCAAAGAGCTTCCAGGACACCACCGGCAGCGGCACCGGCGATTTACGCGGCGTGACGCAGCGTCTGGACTATCTGAAAACCCTCGGCATTGACGCCATCTGGCTGACGCCGTTTTATATCTCTCCGCAGGTGGACAACGGCTACGACGTGGCGAACTACACCGCCATCGATCCGGCCTACGGCACGCTGGATGATTTCGACGAGCTGGTCGCTGAGGCGCACGCGCGCGGCATTCGCATCGTGCTGGACATGGTGTTTAACCACACCTCCACGCAGCACGCCTGGTTCCGCGAGTCGCTGAATAAAGCGAGCCCGTACCGCCAGTTCTACATCTGGCGAGACGGCACGCCGGAGCAGTTGCCCAACAACTGGCGCTCCAAGTTTGGCGGCAACGCCTGGCGCTGGCACGCGGAGAGCGAACAATATTACCTGCACCTGTTCGCGCCAGAGCAGGCGGACCTCAACTGGGAAAACCCGGCGGTGCGCGCCGAGCTGAAAAAGGTGTGCGAGTTCTGGGCCGATCGCGGCGTGGACGGCCTGCGTCTGGACGTCATTAACCTGATTTCAAAAGATCAGGATTTCCCGGACGACAACATCGGCGACGGTCGCCGCTTCTATACCGACGGGCCGCGCATTCATGAATATCTCCAGGAGATGAGCCGCGACGTCTTTACCCCGCGCAACCTGATGACGGTAGGCGAGATGTCCTCGACCTCGCTGGAGAACTGCCAGCAGTATGCTTCTCTCGACGGGCGCGAGCTGTCGATGACCTTTAACTTCCATCATCTGAAGGTGGATTACCCCGGCGGCGAAAAGTGGACGCTGGCGAAGCCGGACTTCGTGGCGCTGAAAACCCTCTTCCGCCACTGGCAGCAGGGGATGCACAACAAAGCCTGGAATGCGCTGTTCTGGTGTAACCACGATCAGCCGCGCATCGTGTCGCGCTTCGGTGACGAAGGAGAATACCGGGTTCACGCCGCGAAAATGCTCGGCATGGTGCTGCACGGGATGCAGGGCACGCCGTATATCTATCAGGGTGAAGAGCTTGGCATGACCAACCCGCACTTCAGCCGCATCACCGATTACCGCGACGTGGAAAGTCTGAACATGTTCGCCGAACTGCGCGCCAGCGGCCGCGAGCCGGATGAATTACTGGCGATTCTGGCGAGCAAGTCCCGCGACAACGGGCGAACCCCAATGCAGTGGGACGCGTCGCACAATGCGGGCTTTACCGAGGGCGAGCCGTGGATTGGGGTCTGCGATAACTACGAAACCGTGAACGCCCGCGCGGCGCTGGACGATGCGGATTCGGTGTTCTACACCTATCAGTCGCTGATTCGCCTGCGCAAAACCCTGCCGGTGCTGACGTGGGGGGATTATGAGGATCTCCTGCCGGAACACCCTTCCCTGTGGTGCTATCGCCGCCAGTGGCAGGGGCAGACGCTGATAGTGGTGGCGAACCTGAGTCATACGCCGCAGGAATGGCAGACAGAGGCTCTCAGCGATAAGTCGCAGGTGCTGATGAGTAACTACCCGGCACCGCAAACGACGTCGCTGCGTCCGTTTGAAGCCGTCTGGTGGTTGCAGCAGTAACTTTCCCTGCCGGGTGCGGCTCAGCACCCGGCTTACTTTACTGTTTTTGTTGAATAATTAATCAGATTTTTCTCGCCCGCCTTTACAATCGCTGAAGCGCCCGTCGTTTGTACTCTCGTCTTTTTACTTTGTTCTGCATCAAATAAATCGCAAACATGTTTGATGCAAATCACTATATGTAGCACTTAAAATGCACGCCGACCCAACATCTTGTATTTATCGTCTACTATTCCAACAACAAGACGGCGCTTACGCTGGCCGGAATTGTGGATAACACGAGCTGGGAACGCGGGAAGTCTTTGGCCTGGCGGGAAATGCGTCCGGTGAATACTTCTCCACCTCTGTGGATAACCTGTTTTTAAAAATGGAGTGATCATGACACCGCATGTGATGAAACGTGATGGCTGTAAAGTGCCGTTTAAATCAGAGCGCATCCAGGAAGCCATTCTGCGTGCAGCTAAAGCAGCGGGAGTCGATGACGCAGATTACTGCGCCACCGTCGCAGAAGTCGTTAGCAGCCAGATGAATGAACGCAGCCAGGTTGATATCAACGAGATCCAGACCGCGGTTGAGAACCAGCTCATGGCAGGGCCCTACAAGCAGCTGGCGCGCGCCTACATTGAGTACCGCCACGATCGAGACGTGCAGCGCGAGAAGCGCGGCCGCCTGAACCAGGAGATCCGTGGCCTGGTGGAGCAGACCAACTCTGCGCTGCTCAATGAAAACGCCAATAAAGACAGTAAAGTGATCCCCACCCAGCGCGACCTGCTGGCCGGTATCGTCGCCAAACACTATGCCCGTCAGCATCTGCTGCCGCGCGACGTGGTCTCGGCGCACGAGCGCGGCGAGATCCACTACCACGATCTCGACTATTCGCCGTTCTTCCCGATGTTTAACTGCATGCTGATCGATCTGAAAGGCATGCTGACCCACGGCTTTAAAATGGGTAACGCGGAGATTGAACCGCCTAAGTCGATCTCCACGGCTACCGCGGTCACGGCGCAGATTATCGCCCAGGTCGCCAGCCATATTTACGGCGGCACCACCATTAACCGCATTGACGAAGTGCTGGCCCCGTTCGTGACGGCGAGCTTCAACAAGCACCGTAAAACCGCCGAAGAGTGGCAGATTCCGGACGCGGACGGCTATGCGCATTCCCGTACCGAGAAAGAGTGCTACGACGCCTTCCAGTCGCTGGAATATGAGGTGAACACGCTGCACACCGCCAACGGCCAGACGCCGTTTGTAACCTTCGGCTTTGGGCTGGGCACCAGCTGGGAATCACGCCTGATCCAGCAGTCGATCCTGCGCAACCGTATTTCCGGCCTCGGCAAAAACCGTAAAACCGCCGTGTTCCCGAAACTGGTGTTCGCGATTCGCGACGGCCTGAACCACAAGTTTGGCGACCCGAACTACGACATCAAACAGCTGGCGCTGGAGTGCGCGAGCAAGCGCATGTACCCGGACATCCTGAACTACGATCAGGTCGTCAAAGTGACCGGTTCGTTTAAAACGCCAATGGGCTGCCGCAGCTTCCTCGGCGTGTACGAGGATGAAAACGGCGAGCAGATCCACGACGGGCGTAACAACCTGGGCGTGATCAGCCTCAACCTGCCGCGCATCGCGCTGGAGGCAAAAGGTAATGAAGCTGAATTCTGGAAACTGCTGGATGAGCGCCTGCAGCTGGCGCGTAAGGCGCTGATGACCCGCATTGCGCGCCTCGAAGGGGTCAAAGCCCGCGTGGCGCCGATCCTCTATATGGAAGGGGCCTGCGGCGTGCGCCTGAAGGCGGACGATGACGTGTCCGAGATCTTCAAAAACGGCCGCGCCTCGATTTCGCTGGGCTATATTGGCATTCACGAAACCATCAACGCCCTGTTTGGCGACACGCACATGTACGACAGCGAAGCCCTGCGTGAGAAAGGCATCGCCATCGTTCAGCGCCTGCGCGACGCGGTAGACCAGTGGAAAGAGGAAACCGGATACGGATTTAGCCTCTACAGCACCCCAAGCGAGAACCTGTGTGACCGCTTCTGCCGCCTGGACACCGCCGAATTCGGGATTGTGGAAGGCGTGACCGATAAAGGGTACTACACCAACAGCTTCCACCTCGATGTGGAGAAAAAGGTGAACCCGTACGACAAGATCGACTTTGAAGCACCGTATCCACCGATCGCCAGCGGCGGCTTCATCTGCTACGGCGAGTACCCAAACATTCAGCACAACCTGAAGGCGCTGGAGGACGTGTGGGACTATAGCTACCAGCACGTGCCGTATTACGGGACCAACACGCCTATCGACGAGTGTTACGAGTGCGGCTTTACCGGTGAGTTCGAGTGTACGAGCAAGGGCTTCACCTGCCCGAAATGCGGCAACCACGATGCGGCCCGCGTCTCCGTGACCCGTCGCGTATGCGGCTATCTCGGCAGCCCGGACGCCCGTCCGTTTAACGCCGGCAAACAGGAAGAAGTGAAGCGCCGCGTGAAGCATCTGGGAAATGGGCAGATCGGTTAATCCGCTGCCACATTAATGCCCGGTGGCGCTGCGCTTACCGGGCCTACGGACCGCTCTCTTTTGTAGGCCGGGTAAGCGCAGCGCCACCCG
>OKEE01000511.1_pt1 | contig 16501 bp, 10 predicted proteins | sample 1611071 | NCBI WGS metagenome assembly OKEE01 (sample SAMN04436708, study PRJEB24849) | human gut metagenome | biome: human gut; feature: NICU; material: stool | host: Homo sapiens | place: USA: Saint Louis, MO | collected 2010-09-07 | reverse complement strand
TACGGAATGATGTTCGTCACCACCGCCAGGTTGACCAGCACGTTAAACTGGCTGTTCAGTGACGGGCTGATGGTCATCAGCGACAAACCGCTCTGGAAAATCACAATCGCCAGCATACCCTGCACCGGCGCATCCGCTTTGGTGACGCGGGAGAAGATTTTCGGGAAATAACCTTCGTCAGCGGAAGATTTGAATACCTGGGCGATGGTGAACTGCCAGCCCAGCAGCGAGCCGCAGCAGGACATCACCATCAGTCCCATGATCACTTTCCCTACCTCCGGCGTAAACATCTGCGCAAACGCCAGTCCGAACGGCGCCGTGGAGTTAGCCAGATCCATGTTGGGCACAATCCCCGCAATCACGTTGGTCGAGACGATATAGATCACCGCCGCCCCCAGCGTCCCGCCGAGTACCGCGATCGGCACATTTTTCTCCGGGTTTTCCACCACTTCCGCATTCGCACAGGCCGACTCCAGCCCGAGGAAAGCCCACAGCGTCATGGCGATGGACGATCCCACGGCGGTGAAGAACGGTACGTGATGCGGATTCCAGGAGTTGGCGTACAGCGTCGGACTGAACCAGAACCAGCCGATGATGCACAGGCCGACAACCGGGATGATGACGCCCCAGACGGTAATGCTGCTGAGCTGTCCGGTGATGCGCGCGCCGCCAAAGTTGGCGACGGTGCAGATCCACAGCACGCCGATGGTCGCCAGCCCAATCTGCACCGGGGTAAGCGTCGCGCCAAACAACTCTGTGCCGTAACCGACAGCGGAAATGGCAATCGCCACGTTGGCGATCAGCAGCGACACACCGTAGGTATAGTTCGCCATAAAGTTGCCGGACTTACCAAACGCATATTCGGCATAGCCACCCATCCCGCCGGACTTGCGGCTGAACATGCCGCACTTGGCAAACGCCCACGCCAGCGCCATCGAACCCACGGCGGTGACAAGCCAGGAGATAATCGAAATCGTCCCCACTTCAGCGAGCTTGGTGGGCAGCATGATGATCCCCGAACCCATCATATTCACCATGGTGAGAATAGTGAGTTGCACCACGCCCATCTTGTTGGCCTTACTCATAATTTTTCTCCTTTCAGCAGCGATGGCTGAGCGGCAGGTTGTTTGATGACGTAGCAGCGCACCTGTTTACGACCGTCACACTCTTCGACGTAAACCCCCTGTAACTCCGGCGCAAAGCCCGGCAGCAGATTGATCCCGTCTTCCAGCGCGGCGAAATAGCGCAGCACGGAACCGCCCCAGACTTCTCCCGGAACCACGCACAACACCCCCGGTGGGTAAGGCAGCGCGCCTTCCGCGGCGATACGGCCTTCCGCGTCGCGCAGGGACACCAGCTCGACCTCACCGCGCAGATAGGCATAGTTCGCCTCCTGCGGGTTCATCATGACGCGCGGGAAGTGAGACTTGCGGAACATCTCTTTCTGCAACTGCTTCACGTTATGGCGGGCGTAGAGGTCATGCATCTCCTGACAAATCTGACGCAGGGTATAATCCGCATAACGTTCCGGATGTTGCTTATAAAGAGAGGGCAGAACTTCTTTCAGCGGCACATCGCCCTGGAGCAGTTTTTCGAAGCGCACCAGCTGGGCGACGAGCTGCTGCAATTTGCCCATGTCCTCCGCCGGGGTGAGCAGGAACAGAATGGAATTGAGGTCGCATTTTTCCGGCACGATGCCGTTTTCACGCAGGAAGTTGGCGAGGATGGTCGCGGGCACGCCGAAATCATCGTACTCACCAGTGCGGGCGTTGATGCCCGGCGTAGTCAGCAGCAGTTTGCAGGGATCGATAAAATACTGATGCTCGGCATATCCCTCAAAGGCGTGCCAGCGTTCGCCCGGAACGAAATGGAAGAAGCGCAGATCGGTCGCAATCTCTGCCGTATCCAAGCTTTCCCATGGACGGCCATCCACCGTCTCCGGCACGAACGGACGAATAAACTGACAGTTCTGAAGGATCAGTTTCCGCGCTTCGATACCCGTCACCACGCAGTCCATCCACATGTTGCGCCCACTTTGCCCCTCGTGCATGCGAGCGTTGATATCCAGGGCGGCAAACAGTGGATAAAACGGGCTGGTGGAGGCGTGCATCATAAAGGCGTTGTTGAGGCGCTTATGCGGGACATAGCGCGGCTGGCCTTTTATGTGGCTGTCCTTCTTATGGATTTGCGAGGTTTGTGAGAAGCCTGCCTGCTGCTTATGCACCGACTGGGTAACCAGAATGCCCGGATCGTTTTCGTTCAGCTCCAGCAGTAGCGGCGAGCAGTCGGCCATCATCGGGATAAACTGCTCGTAACCCACCCAGGCGGAGTCAAACAGAATGTAATCGCACAGGTGACCAATCTTATCCACCACCTGACGGGCGTTATAAATGGTACCGTCGTAGGTGCCCAGCTGGATCACCGCCAGACGGAACGGACGTTCATCCCGCGCGCGGCCAGGCGCGACCTCCGACACCAGCTCCCGCAGGTAGCTCTCGTCGAAACAGTGTGCATCAATACCGCCGATAAACCCGTATGGGTTGCGCGCCGTTTCCAGATACACCGGCGTCGCGCCCGCCTGTAACAGCGCCCCGTGGTGATTAGATTTATGGTTATTGCGATCGAACAGCACCAGATCGCCTGGCGTGAGCAGGGCATTGAGCACCACCTTATTGGAAGAAGAGGTGCCGTTCAGCACGAAGTAGGTTTTATCCGCATTAAAGACTTTTGCCGCATGCTGTTGGGCGATGCATGGCGCGCCTTCGTGGATCAGCAGATCGCCCATTGCCACGTCGGCATTGCACAGATCGGCGCGGAAAAGCGTTTCGCCAAAGAAATCGACAAACTGGTTTCCGGCCGGATGGCGGCGGAAGAACTGGCCTCCCTGATGCCCGGGGCAGTCAAACGCGCTGTTCCCCTGCTGGACGTAATCGACCAGCGCGCGGAAGAACGGCGGGCGGAGCTGGGTTTCGTACTTCTGCGCAGCCGCTTCAAGCTGGCGTCCGTAGTACGCATTGCTGGTGTCGGAGTACTCAAAAACGCCGTGTATACGCGACAGAAATTCAGCCGGAACCCTTTCTTCTTTATGCGTGGCAATAAACACCGGAATACCGAATCCCGTAGCTTCTATTTCTTCTATGGCGCCATTGAAAATATCGCTGACGGCCAGAACCACGGCTGCCACATCAATATAATCCGATGCGGTGATATCCACGATGTCGCGCGAAGTGGTAAAGCATTCAGGGCAGGTACGGCTGACGGCAATTTTTAACGTTTTCATCTTTACCTCTTTATTTCAGGCAATATGGGGCCCTCGACTTCTTGCGGTAAAGAAATCGATTTTTTCCGGAAAAAAAAGCAAAGCGTGTCCGCTGATACGAAATCAGTTAATTGCTTTTTTGCTGAGTAGAATTCAGTCCGCCCGGTTGCGGAGAATCTGAATTACAAGGAATGAGCGCAGGTGTTCACAGGCAATAGCCTGTAAAATAACGCGTTTCAGGATAACCTGTAAGCAGATGCGCCAGAAGTCGAAGGACTACCGGGCGTTAAAGAGATGAAAGTCAAAACAGTTACGGTGGGCAAACATCATGATATGTGTTGTCCGCCTTATATGGGGCATTAAACGATTATTGTTTTCCATGTTCAGTTTCCTTTCAGTAATTGAAAGCACGGTCATTTTATCCAGGAAAAAGGGATTAACCGTGAAACAGATCACCAATAACCGATCATTTCAGAAATAATTAGTCGTTTTGAGTGAATAACGCAGATCAAAATGCTGTTTTGTTGGTTCGGTGTTAAATTGATGTTTTATTTGTGTTTAAGGCGGGCGAATATAGCCACGAAAATACTCTCATCGTTATTTTCATGACTATATTCAGGCTGGTATGTTTTTTATTTAAAATTAAAGTGAATACTTATTCAGATCATAAACCGATATCCGATACCGGTTTCTGTTAATAAATGACGAGGACGCGCGGGATCGGCTTCAAGTTTCTGGCGAAGGTGTCCCATATAAATGCGCAAATAGTGACTATGTTCGACAGCATTCGGTCCCCAGACCTGGCTTAACAGCTGTCGCTGCGTTAACACTTTGCCATGGTTATTGAGCAGCACGGCCAGCAGACGAAATTCGATAGGCGTAAGGTGGATCTCTTCTTCCCCCCGCACGATGCGGCGGGCAGCAAGATCGACGCGGATATCGCCAAAGGCGTACACCGGATCGGAAGGGGACGTGGCACTGTGTCGACGCAGCGCCACACGAAGCCGGGCCTGTAACTCGCCAATGCCAAATGGTTTGATCAGATAATCATCCGCTCCGGCATCCAGCGCGGCGATTTTATCCGTCTCTTCGGTGCGGGCAGAGAGCACCAGAATGGGCATCTGGCTCCACTGACGCACCTCACGAATAAAATCAATGCCGTCGCCATCCGGAAGTCCCAGATCCAGGATCACCAGATCTGGCTTGCGGGTGGCGGCTTCAATTAACCCCCGTTGAAGCGTACCGGCTTCATGAACGCGCAAACCGTCGCCTTCCAGCGCGGTACGCAGAAATCGGCTGATAGCGAGCTCATCTTCAACAATCAGAACGTTAATCACACATCCTCTGGTAATTCATCAAGTTCTGGTGGGGTTTCAAGAGGAAGTGTAACACAAAAGCGTGCCCCACCTTCCGGGCGGTTCTCTGCGGAAATGGTGCCGCCATGCACGTCGACAATCGCCTGGCAGATCGCCAGCCCCAGCCCAACGCCCGGAATGGCGGATTCCTTATTACCGCGCGCAAATTTTTCGAATATGGCGCGCTCCTGACCGGCCGGAATACCCGGCCCGGTATCCCAGACGTCGAGCCGCAGCACACGTTTATCCACCCAGGCAGCGATCCCCAGCCGGGCCTTTGCCCCGGCGTATTTAGCGGCATTTTCCAGCAGATTAATCAGCACGCGCTCAAACAGCGGGCCATCCACATGGATTAACGTCAGGGGGGCCGGCATGTCCAGCTCGATATGGCGCCCGCCGAGACCCGGCTCCAGCATCTTCAGCGCGCTGCCGACAACCTCCTCAAGGGTGAGCCACTCTTTTTTGAGGTTAAACCCGCCGGACTGAATGCGCGCCATGTCCAGCAGATTGTTCACCAGTCGCGTGGTATTCAGCACATGCTGGCGAATTTCGCTGGCCTGCATCGCGTGCTTTGATCCTTCTGCCGCCAGATCCAGCGTCAGAATTTCGGACTGGCCAAACAGCACGGTAAGCGGGGTCCGCAAATCGTGAGACAGCGCTGCCAGCAGCGAATTGCGAATACTTTCACGCTCGCTTGCCAGCCGCGCCTGCTCTTCGCTGGCGGTGAGCGCCAGCCGTTCAAGGGCGCTGGCGACCAGTAGGGTAAAGGTTTCCAGCAGGCGCTGCTGCTCGGGGATCATCAGCTGACGCAGGTTAGACGGCTCGACGATGACCAGCCCGTGATTTTTATCCGCGCTGCGCAGCGGCAGGATCTGGTAAGGCACGCCGGGCAGCGTGTCGGTGCCGGCACCGGCAGGTAAACCCTTATCGAAACTCCAGCGGGCAATCGCTTCATCCCAGGGCGTCATCCCCGAAGGGGAGGTCAGCGGGCGAAGGCGCCCTTGTTCGTCGGGGAGCAAAATCAGGTTGCTGGCATGAAAGGTCGAACGGATAAACTGCTCGCTGGTCTGCACGATATCCCGCTGCGTGCGGCCAACCGCCAGCGATTTTGACATTTCATACAGATGGCGCGTGCGCTGTTCGCGATAGCGGGCAATGCGTGCCTGGTAGCGCACGCCTGCCGTCAGATTCCCGATCACCAGCCCGACGGTAAGCATTACGGCAAAGGTCAGAATGTACTGCACGTCCGAGACAGCAAGCGTCCCGCGCGGAGCGATAAAGAAGAGATCGAAGCTGATGACGTTGATCACCGTCGCCAGCACCGACGGCCAGCGGCCATAAAAGAGCGCGACCACCACGACGCCCAGCAGATAAATCATGACCAGATTGGCGGCGTCGAAGGCGATGAGCCACTGGCTGGCAATCACCGTAATCAGGGCGCAGAGGACCACGGCCACCAGGCAGCCGCGGATCTGAATGCGCCATTTATCGCCAAAGGTGCGAGCGTCCGGCGTACGGTTGGGCAGGGGGGCGGGCTTGTCATCCAGCGCGACGATGACTAAATCAAGATCCGGCGCGCGGCGGGCCAGCCTGTCGGCAAAAGATTCGCGGCTAAACCAGCGGCGGTGCTGGCGACGTCCAATCACAATCTTGCCCAGGTTGTGCTCGCGCGCGTAGCGCAGAATGGCTTTATCTTCCTGCGGATCGGACAGGGTGGCGGTTTCGGCGCCCAGCTCCTGCGCCAGCCGCAGCGCGCTCAAAATGGCGCGACGCTGGTTTTCCGGCAGGCCATGCAGCTGCGGCGTTTCGACGTAGACCGCGTGCCAGACGCTGCCAAACTTCGCTGCAAGCCGGGCGGCGGTGCGAACCAGTTTTTCGTTGCCGCTGCCGTGACCAATGCATAACAGAATGGCGTCCCGCGTGTGCCAGACGCGCTCCTGCCCCTGAAGATCTCGCCAGGCGCGCATCTGGTCATCAACGCGATCGGCGGTGCGGCGCAGGGCCAGCTCGCGCAGGGCAATCAGATTTCCTTTGCGGAAAAAATGTTCGATGGCGCGTTCGGCCTGGCCGGCAATATACACTTTGCCTTCGTGCAGGCGCTGACGCAGATCGTCCGGCGGCAGGTCAACCAGTACGACTTCATCGGCAGAATCAAAAAACGGATCGGGGACGGTTTCCCGCACCTGGATACCGGTTACGCCGCTCACCACGTCGTTCAGGCTTTCCAGATGCTGAACATTCACCGTGGTGAAGACGTCGATGCCAGCCTCAAGCAGCTCCTCAACATCCTGCCAGCGCTTCGGATGGCGCGAGCCTGGCGCGTTGCTGTGCGCCAGTTCGTCCATCAGGATCAGGGCAGGGCGGCGGGCGAGGGCGGCATCAAGATCAAACTCCGTGACCAGCCGCCCGCGATGGCTGATACGCTGGGGCGGCTGCGTCGCCAGCCCCGTCAGCAGCGCAGCCGTCTCTTTGCGACCGTGGGTTTCCACCACGCCGATGAGAATATCAAGCCCCTGCGCCCGAAGCCGCTGGGCTTCCGTCAGCATGGCGAAGGTTTTCCCGACGCCCGCGCAGGCGCCGAAGAAAATTTTCAGCTTGCCGCGATGGGCTTCAGCCGTCTGTTCAAGCAGCCTGTCCGGATCCGGGCGCATAGGCTCGTCGGTCATTTAGTTCTTCCTTAGCGCATCCAGCGCCAGATTCAGCTCAACAATGTTCACTACCGGCATGCCGATGAAGCTGACCAGCGGCTTTTGCGTATGTTCTGCGACCAGCTGGCTCACCTGATCGACGGGCAGCTGACGGGCGGCGGCCACGCGTGGGATCTGCCAGACCACCGCGTCCGGCGTCAGGCTGTAATCCAGCCCGCTCGCGGAGGCGGTGACCAGCTCAACCGGCACCTCACGGCTGGCCTGCGGATTCGCGGCGCGCAGGGCGGTAACGCGTTCAGCAACGGCTTTGTCCAGGTCAGGGTTACTGCCCGCCAGATTGCTGCCGCCGGAGGCCATTGGATTATACGGGCTTTCGGCAGTGGCGGAAGGGCGTCCCTGGAAGTAGCGCGGGTCCGTAAAGTTCTGCCCAATCAGCCGCGAGCCGCGGTTTTCACCGTTCTGGATAATCAGCGAGCCGTTGGCCTGATCCTTAAACCACCACTGGCCCAGCGCGGTAGTCATCAGCGGGTAAAGCCCGCCGGTAATCAGAGACAGCAGAATAAACAACAGTATAGCGGGACGTAACATCGTCATTGGATCCACCTTTTAAACCAGCCCGAACAGCGTTAACAACATGTCGATAACCTTGATCCCAATAAAGGGCACCACCAGCCCACCCAGACCGTAAATCCACAGGTTACGGCGCAGCATGGCGGCGGCCGTCAGCGGCTTATAGCTCACCCCTTTCAGCGCCAGCGGAATAAGAAAGACAATAATCAGCGCGTTGAAGATCACCGCGCTCAGAATGGCCGAGGCCGGAGAGTGCAGGTGCATCACGTTCAGGGCATTCAGCTGCGGGTAGGTTGCCGCAAACGCCGCCGGAATGATGGCGAAATACTTCGCCACGTCGTTGGCGATACTGAACGTGGTCAGCGAGCCGCGCGTCATCAGCATCTGCTTCCCGATATGCACCACCTCGATCAGTTTGGTCGGGTTCGAGTCGAGATCCACCATGTTGCCCGCCTCTTTTGCCGCCTGGGTACCGGAGTTCATTGCCACCGCCACGTCGGCCTGCGCCAGCGCCGGGGCGTCGTTGGTGCCGTCGCCGGTCATCGCCACCAGACGGCCTTCCGCCTGATACTGGCGAATGAGCGCCAGCTTCGCTTCCGGCGTCGCTTCGGAAAGGAAATCATCCACGCCCGCTTCGGCGGCAATGGCCGCCGCAGTCAGACGGTTATCCCCGGTGATCATCACCGTTTTGATCCCCATCTTACGCATCTGGGCGAAACGCTCTTTAATACCGCCTTTAACGATATCCTTCAGAGCGATAACCCCCAGAACGCTTGCACCTTCCGCCACCACCAGCGGGGTTGCCCCCTGACGCGCCACGCTTTCCACCAGGTGGTCGACTTCCGGGGGGAAGTGTCCATTATTGGCTTCAATATGACGGCGAATGGCATCAACGGACCCTTTACGGATCATCCGGTCCTGAATGTTAATTCCGCTCATGCGGGTTTGCGCCGTAAAGGGCACGAACGTGGCGTGCAGGCTCTGAACGTCGCGCTGGCGCAGGTTAAAGCGCTGCTTGGCGAGGATCACGATACTGCGGCCTTCCGGCGTTTCATCGGCCAGCGAGGAAAGCTGCGCCGCGTCAGCCAGCGTTTTTTCATCCACGCCGGGAGCAGGTAGAAAGTCAGAAGCCTGACGATTGCCCAGGGTAATGGTCCCGGTTTTATCCAGCAGCAGCACGTCTACGTCACCCGCCGCTTCAACGGCGCGTCCGCTGGTGGCGATGACGTTCGCGCCCAGCATCCGGCTCATCCCCGCCACGCCAATCGCGGAAAGCAGGCCGCCGATAGTGGTAGGGATCAGACAGACGAGCAGGGCGATCAGTACGGTGATGCTGACCGCTGTACCGCCGTAAGCGGAGAAGGGCCACAGTGTCGCCGTTGCCAGCAGGAAGACAATGGTGAGCGCCACCAGCAGAATGGTCAGGGCGATCTCGTTCGGCGTTTTACGACGCTGTGCGCCTTCCACCATGGCGATCATCCGGTCGAGAAAGGTTTCGCCCGGGTTAACGCTGCACTGGATCACCAGCCAGTCGGAAAGAATGCGCGTTCCGCCGGTAACTGAGGCGAAATCTCCGCCCGACTCACGGATCACCGGTGCGGATTCCCCGGTAATGGCGCTTTCGTCTACCGACGCGCCGCCCTCGATCACCTCCCCGTCGCAGGGGATGATGTCGCCAGCTTCCACCAGCACCACGTCACCTTTACGCAGCTCATCCGCCGGAACGTGGTCCATCTGCGCGCCGTATTTAGGTTCGCGTAATTTGCGCGCAAAGGCGGTTTTTTTTACCCCTTTCAGGCTGTTGGCCTGCGCCTTACTGCGGCCTTCCGCCAGCGCTTCGGCAAAGTTGGCGAACAGCACGGTAAACCACAGCCACAGGCTGATGGCGCCGGTAAAGGTTGCATTCCCTGAAAGCTGTCCCGTTCCCATGGCAATCGCCAGTGCGGTGGTGAGTAAACTTCCAGTCCAGACAATAAACATCACCGGGTTGTGCCACTGCACGCGCGGGCTCAGTTTTTTTACCGCATCCATGAGGGCCTGACGAACTAACGTCGGTTCGAGCAGGGCCAGTTGTTTACGACTCATGACAAATTCTCCGCAAAATCAGCGTAAAGAGAGATATTCCGCAACCGGGCCTAACGCGAGGGCGGGGATAAAGGTCAGGGCACCCACCAGCAGAACGGTGCCAATCAGCAGGCCGACGAACAGCGCGCCGTGAGTCGGTAACGTACCGGTGGTGGTCGGCTGGATCTTCTTATTCACCAGTGTTCCAGCGATCGCCATGACGGGAATAATCACGCCGAAACGACCGATGAACATGCAGAACGCCAGCAGACAGTTCCAGAACGGCGAGTTGGCGCTTAACCCTGCAAAGGCGCTGCCGTTGTTGTTGGCGGCAGACGAAACGGCGTAAAGCACTTCGCTAAAGCCGTGAATGCCCGGGTTAAAGATGCCGCTGCGTCCGGCGTCGGTCATCAGCGCCAGCGCGGTACCGAGCAGCACAAGGGCGGGGGTGACCAGGATCGCCAGCGCGGTTAATTTCATTTCGCGGACGTCGATTTTTTTGCCGAGATACTCCGGCGTGCGGCCGATCATTAGCCCGGCGATAAACACGGCGAGCAGAACGAACAACAGCATGCCGTACAGCCCCGAGCCGACCCCGCCGAAAACCACCTCGCCAATCTGCATTAGCCACATCGGGATCATGCCGCCGAGCGCGGTGAAAGAGTCGTGCATGCCGTTCACCGCCCCGCAGGAGGCCGCCGTGGTGACCACCGCATAGAGGCTGCTGGCAAGAATGCCGAAGCGGCTCTCTTTGCCTTCCAGGTTGATATTGCTGTTAGCCCCCAGCTGCATGAAGTGGCTGTTGCCGTTCCATTCGGCCCACATCACCAGTGCAACGCAGACCACGAAGATCAACGACATCGCCCACAGCAGCGTACGTCCCTGGCGGCGATCGTTAACCACATCGCCAAAGGCGAAGCAGAGCGCAGCGGGGATCAGGAAGATCGCCAGCATCTGTACAAAATTGGTTAATGCCGTTGGGTTTTCAAACGGATGCGATGAGTTGGCGTTGAAGAAGCCGCCGCCGTTGGTGCCCAGCATCTTGATCGCTTCCTGCGACGCCACTGGCCCCATAGGCAGGAGTTCCCTGGCCCCTTCAAGCGAGGTGTAAGGGGTATAAGGCAGCAGGTTTTGCAGAGTGCCTTGCTGAATAAAGAACAGGGCAATAATCAGCGCAACAGGCACCAGGATCCAAAGGGTGATGCGCGTAACATCAACCCAGGCGTTGCCGAGGGTGCTGACATTCTGACGGGCAAACGCGCGCGTCAGGGCGAAGATCACCGCGATACCGCTGGCCGCAGAAAGAAAGTTTTGCACGGTTAACCCGGCCATCTGGCTGAAGTAGCTGAGCGTGGTTTCACCGGCGTAAGACTGCCAGTTGGTGTTGGTGACAAAGCTGACCGCCGTGTTCAGCGCCAGATGCCAGGATAAACCCGGTAACTGCTGCGGGTTCAACGGCAGACTGCCCTGGAGCATGAGCAGCGTAAAGAGGGCAATAAGCCCCAGGATATTCAGAAGCAGTATCGCCATCAGGTACTGGCGCCAGTTCATTTCCCGGTCGCTGATACCTGAAATGCACCAGAGCACGTTTTCAATATTTCGCGTGCCCGGCAATGGCACGTTGTTTATCAGACGCGCCAGCGCTGTTCCCAGCGGCCTGGCGAGCACAAACAGCACCAGTAAAAAGCTGGCAATAAGCAAAAACGCCTGAGCAGCCATCAGAATGCCTCCGCATTAATCAGGGCATAAATCAGATAACCCAATAACAGGAACACCAGCACGATGCCGGCAATCAGACCTGCACTCACAATCCACCTCCGGGTGACTTTTGTTGTTGTGCTAACGGTAAGATTTACGGCGCAAAGATTTCGCAAAAATCAGAAGGGCAGGTGTAAAAAAAGTATAAAAAAGGGAAAAGACCACAATTTAACTATTGGTAAGTAAACTGTTAACTTTTTTGTAACTTAATTACAGGCGGGAATGTAAATATTCACGAAATGGATGAAAATAAGTGGTCGGATGAGTAGTAAAATTACAAACAAAGCGGTATTATTTTAACCAGGTCACAGATTTCACATTTTCCGGAGACGGTTTCCGGCCAACTACAGGGGAGAAAATTATGGATCTTTATAAAGAGTTTCCGGCTCATATCATTTTCATGCGTCGCACTTTCGCCGTAGTGGCTGGCGTGCTGGCCCTGCCAGTGATGCTGTTCTGGAAAGATCGCGCACGTTTCTACAGTTACCTGCACCGCGTCTGGGCGAAAACCAGCGAGAAGCCGGTGTGGATGGATCAGGCCGAGAAAGCGACCTGCGATTTCTACTGATACGGTGTGACATCGTAGCCATAAAAAAACCGCCTACAGCAATGTGGCGGTTTTTTTGTCCCTCGGGATTCGCGGTCCGTTGGGTAATCTTGCAGCCCCTACCCGGGATTTTTATCATACCCTTCTTTAAAAAGTTCGCAATCCGCTTCACCTTTATAAATTCCTAATTTTACTGAAATAACTTACTTTTGGCGTTGGTGTTAATTATGATGCCACGTCCCTTTCCGCCATCTCGCAAATGGGCATCGGTCCTGGGAAAGGTGTATCCATAGCCGTAAAGCAGCCCGCCTACCCGGGCTTGTGTCCACCGATTTATCACCGGTGGTGATAGGTGGAGCGGTTAGCAGCAGGGACCGCATAGTGAAACGCTATTTATGCATCGCGTTCATTGTCGCCAGCGCACTCGTTGTAAAGCGTGATAAACCGGATGTGTTTATTGCCTTTACCCCGATAGCGCAGGACAAGTAGCGTTAAGGCCGCCTTGGGCGGCCTTTTTTATTTCATCCCGTCTACACTTCATGGCAAAGTAGTTCAATGCATGCCTTTTTCCTTTTACGGCATGCCCTTACGGACATAATGGACAATTGCCTGGAGTTTTATGCCCACCCATCTGGTTTGGTTTCGCGCGGATTTACGCATTCACGACAACTTCGCTCTCGCGGCGGCCTGCCGCGCTAAAGACGCGAATGTGCTGGCCCTGTTTATCGCCACGCCTGAACAGTGGCGGCAGCACGACATGGCGCCCCGGCAAGCGGCATTACTCAGCGCGTATCTGAATGACCTGCAACATTCACTGGCCGAAAAAGGCATTCCGCTGATCTATAAAGAGGTCCATGATTTTGCCGCGCAGCGCCAGACGGTGCAGGCAATCTGCCAGCAGCACGCAGTAACGCATCTTTATTACAACTATCAGTATGAATTCAACGAGCAACAGCGGGATCGTCAACTGGAGAAAACCCTTGCGGGCGTGGTCTGTGAAGGCTTTGATGACAGCGTGATGCTCGCCCCGGGCAGCGTAATGACCGGCAGTCACGAGATGTATAAAGTTTTCACGCCGTTTAAAAATGCCTTTATCAAACGCCTGAAAGAGGGGCTGCCTGAGTGCGTTACCGCCCCGGCCGTGAGAGGGGATACGATAACGGATCTGCCTGAGATCAAGCTGAATTATCCTCAGCAGTCGTTCGATGAAACACTATTCCCCGCCAGCGAGAAAGCGGCCATCGCCCGGTTGCGTCAGTTCTGCGCGCAGGGGGCGGCGGAGTACGAGGCGCGTCGGGATTTTCCAGCGATTGAGGGCACCAGTCGCTTGTCGGCCTGTTTAGCGCTGGGCGCGCTCTCTCCGCGCCAGTGTTTACATCGCCTGCTGGCGGAACAGCCTCAGGCCTTAGACGGGGGGGCGGGCGCAGTGTGGCTGAACGAACTGATCTGGCGTGAGTTTTATCGCCATCTGATGACGTATCATCCTGATTTGTGTAAACATCGGCCCTTTATTCACTGGACCGAACAGGTACAGTGGCAGTCGAATGAGAAGCTGATTAAGGCATGGCAGCATGGGCTCACCGGCTTCCCGATTGTTGATGCGGCTATGCGGCAGCTCAATGAAACCGGGTGGATGCATAACCGTCTGCGTATGATTACCGCCAGCTTCCTGGTGAAGGATCTGCTTATCGACTGGCGAACCGGAGAGCGTTATTTTATCTCTCAGCTGATCGATGGCGATCTGGCGGCGAATAACGGCGGCTGGCAGTGGGCGGCCTCCACCGGAACGGATGCGGCTCCCTATTTTCGGATCTTCAATCCGACCACGCAGGGGCAACGATTTGATGCCGACGGCGAGTTTATCCGTCGCTGGCTGCCGGAGCTTAAGGATGTCCCCGCCAAAGCCATTCATGAACCCTGGGTATGGGCGGATAAACAGCGTGTTACCCTGAACTATCCCCGTCCCATTGTCGACCATAAACAGGCGCGCGTCGCCACGCTGGCGGCGTACGAAGCCGCCCGAAAAGTTTGAGAGAATGATGATGAAAAACAGTGAACTGGAACGCATGATTAACGAAAAACTCAATACGGCTTCGTTTAGCGACTACGGCCCGAATGGCTTGCAGGTGGAGGGGCGCGAGACGGTGCAAAAAATCATCACCGGCGTCACGGCAAGCCAGGCGCTGCTGGATGAGGCGGTGCGCCAGGAAGCCGATGCGGTGATTGTCCACCACGGTTATTTCTGGAAAAACGAATCACCGATTATTCGCGGCATGAAGCGCAACCGACTCAAAACGCTGCTGGCGAATGATATCAACCTGTACGGCTATCACCTGCCGCTCGATGCGCATCCTGAGCTGGGGAACAACGTTCAGCTTGCGCAGCTGCTGGGGATTACCGTGATGGGTGAAATTGAACCCCTGGTGCCGTGGGGCGAACTGTCGATGCCAGTTCCGGGTCTGGAGCTGGCCTCGTGGATCGAAGCACGCCTGGGGCGTCGTCCGCTGTGGTGCGGCGACACCGGGCCGGATACCGTGAAGCGCGTGGCATGGTGCACCGGCGGCGGTCAGGGCTTTATTGACAGCGCGGCGCGTTTTGGTGTCGACGCCTTCATTACCGGCGAAGTCTCTGAGCAGACTATTCACTCAGCCCGTGAACAAGGCCTGCATTTTTACGCGGCAGGCCATCACGCCACCGAGCGTGGCGGCATCCGCGCCCTCAGCGAGTGGCTGACGGAAAATACCGATCTGGATGTGACGTTTATTGATATCCCTAATCCGGCCTGATGAGAGGTAGTTAAGTGCAGCGAGCGCGTTGTTATCTTCTGGGTGAAACCGCGGTAGTTCTGGAGCTTGAGCCTCCGGTGACGCTTGCCACGCAAAAGCGTATCTGGCGTCTGGCTCAGCGATTGCCCGAGCTACCCGGCGTGGTTGAAGCTATTCCGGGTATGAATAATATCACCGTGGTGCTGCGTGATCCGCACACGGGGGCGCTGGATGCCATTGAGCGTCTGCAACGCTGGTGGGAGGAGAGCGAGGCGCTGGAGCCGGAATCACGGACGATTGAGATCCCGGTTGTCTATGGCGGCAAGGGAGGTCCCGACCTTGGCGTGGTGGCCGAACACTGTGGATTAACGGAGAAGCAGGTTGTGGAGCTGCATAGCTCAGTCGACTATGTTGTCTGGTTTTTGGGATTTCAGCCGGGTTTCCCCTATCTGGGCGGGTTATCGCCCCAGCTGCATACGCCGCGCCGGGCTGAGCCGCGCCTGAGCGTACCGGCGGGCAGCGTGGCGATTGGTGGCGAGCAAACGGGAGTTTATCCGCTCGCTTCGCCGGGAGGCTGGCAGCTGATCGGGCACACGTCCACGCCGTTATTTGAACCCGGCCATGACGCGCCAATACTCCTGCGTCCGGGGGATACCCTGCGCTTTATCCCGCAGAAGGAGGGGGTATGTTAACGCTTATTCGTGCAGGGCTTTACACCTCGGTACAGGATGCCGGCCGTTTTGGACTGCGTCAGTCAGGCGTGAGCTACTGCGGCGCGCTTGATCGCCCTTCGCTGGAGATTGCCAACCTGCTGGTAGGTAACGCAGGCAGCACGGCGGCGTTAGAAATTACGCTGGGTCAGTGCGTGATTGAGTTTGGTCAGGAAACCTGGTTTGCCTTAACCGGCGCGGGCTGTGACGCGACGCTGGACGGCAAAGCGGTGTGGACCGGCTGGCGCCTGCGGGCGAAGGCCGGGCAGCGTCTGACCCTCAAGCGTCCTCTGCACGGCGTGCGCAGCTATCTTGCGGTGGCGGGGGGTATCGACGTGCCTGAGGTGTTGGGCTCATCCAGCACCGATCAGAAAGCGGGAATGGGCGGCCATGAAGGGCGGCTGCTGCGCGACGGCGATCGTCTGCGAATAAAGACCTCAACGCGCCATTTCACCACCACGCAGGGCGTGAAACAGCTGCTGTGGGGGAACGTGATCCGCGCCTTACCGGGGCCGGAATATCAGGAGTTTGATGAAGCCGCGAAAGAGTCTTTCTGGCGCTCGCCGTGGAAGATCAGCCCGCAGAGTAACCGCATGGGTTACCGGCTTCAGGGCCAGCCGCTGACCCGCACGACTGACCGGGAGCTGCTTTCCCATGGTCTGTTGCCGGGGGTGATTCAGGTGCCGGGCAACGGGCAGCCCATCGTACTGATGAACGATGCGCAAACCACGGGGGGATATCCGCGTATTGCCTGCATTATCGAAGCGGATCGCTACCATCTGGCGCAAATTCCTCTCGGTCAGCCCATTCATTTTGTGCAGTGTT
>OKEE01000510.1_pt1 | contig 16537 bp, 13 predicted proteins | sample 1611071 | NCBI WGS metagenome assembly OKEE01 (sample SAMN04436708, study PRJEB24849) | human gut metagenome | biome: human gut; feature: NICU; material: stool | host: Homo sapiens | place: USA: Saint Louis, MO | collected 2010-09-07 | reverse complement strand
TCACCGCCACAGGGACGGGCGAAGACCAAAGTGCGCAAGAGTTCGGGCACTACCACTTAACTTCAGTAAGCGGCTTATTATGAGCATAATTGTCATCTTATGGATGACGAAGAATCTTGATCTGCTCTGCTCCTACGGACAAATACATCAATAAGTATCAACGATGCGATGACTGCCATTTCAAGATTGGTGACTAGAACTGTTTTTAACTTGATTTCTGGTATCAACAGTCCGCTGATACCCAGAGCGGCGAATCCAACAATCCTGCTGAAGGTGGAATTAACGGTAATCATCGTACTGATACGTTCTTCAGAAATGTATAACGAATATAACACATCATATAAGTACTGAAGGAAGGGGCACACGGTTTGCGCGGTGGTGAGCAGTGAGTGGTGAGTATTGAGCGATGTACGGCGACTCACGTGCGCTCACACAGTGGTGAGCAATCCGCCAAACAACACCACGAGCAGGGCGATGGTTTCAATCACGAAGTACAGAATGAAGCTCGCCCAGCTTTTGGTCAGCACGTTCAGCGGCGAGGTCTTCCGGATAATCACCAGCAGACCAACAAACACCAAGGCATATACGGCGATGCCGATCGCCGCCCCCATAATGCCGAGGTTCGCGGCATTCGCCAGGCCGGCCTGCTTGCCGTAGACCACATACGTGGAATACCAGAAATTGAGATTGAGCATACTGAGCCCCGCGATGAACTGCTCGCAGGCCAACCCGATCACAAATACAATCAGCCACGGCCAGGACGGCGAGACGACCACCGCCATCGCCAATCCGACGTACGTGATCACCACGGCCACCCAACCGACCAGTGCGATACCTTGCGGGGACACTCCCCCGAACACTGCCACGATGGAGTCCGTATTATTCACCGCCAACGAACGGCCGAACCAGTATGGCGCGACGATGGCGCACAGTGCGGCAAGAATAATCAACACCCAACGCAACGGATGGGAGCGACGGCGCTCGATATCCGCCAGAGACAAATCGGTCTCGGGTATGGAAGCCTCGGGGTGCTTGGAAACCTCGACGGTTTCCACCTTGCCGCCCACAATTTCCAGCGCTTCGTTAGGTTCCTGCTCGTTGGGTTCTTGCTCCATGCACCGCCTCGCCGATTACCTGCTTATTGCCATGTATTGCCATGCCGATTATTGCGATGCCTATCTTAGCGCGCGTGTTGGGCAAGTACCTGATGTTCCCTGCGGTTTCGCGCGCTGATTGGATACAGACAGGCTACTGCTACCGCCCGTCTGTATCCGGCGACTTGTCCGCCGCTGTATCCGTCTGTTCCTCAGGCAACGTATTGGCAGCCTGTTCCTTACGCCGCCTGCCGTGCAGCAGGGCCTCGAGCATGTCGACCTGACGCTCCAGTTCGTCGATACGACGTACCTGCTGCGAAATCAGCAAGTCGCGTAGGTCATTGTTCTGCTCTTTGCAGGAGACGGGGAAGATGATGGCACGACGTTCGGGCGATACGTGGAAATCGGATTCGCTGCCGGTACCAGCCGGAAGTGACGATTCCGCCGAGTTGTGCCAAGCTCTCGCTGCTCGCGCACTCTCCGGAATGTTTGGTGCGCCCGCGGCTCCCGAGCGGAAAAGCTCCGAATCTGAAGCCCCCCCCCAGTGAACTGCCTCCCGTTTCTTGGACATCGAAATTGAAGTCCAGGGAATGGGAGGCTTTTCGTGTCTGTGGGTCTGGGGTTGAGGCATGATCGTTTGCTTCGGGAGCGGGCGGTGGAGTTGTTTGAGAGGGGGTGTGGCTATGGTTTGACCGCTAGGAGGCTTGGTGTGTCTGCTGAGACTGTGAGAGAGTGGCAGAAGATGTACCGCGCGATCGGGAGGGGCGGTTTTCTTGCCATGGGAGGAAAACAGAGAACATACGACTATGAGACCAAGGTCGCCGCAGCGAGGGCCGTGGTTGATGGTGGGATGAGTAAGCCTGAGGCGATGGTGCGTTTCGGTATTGCGAGCGCGGCACCGTTGAAGCAGTGGTGCAGGTTGTACCGTGAGGGCGGTGCGCAGGCGCTGAAGCCCAAGCGCAAGGGCAGGCCGAAGGGGTCGGTGCGGGCGGTTCCTCCAACGCGTGAGGAGGAACTCGCCGAGCGCGTGCGCAAGCTTGAGGCGCAGGTGGCGTACCTAAAAAAATCGATTGCCCTGAAGGCGCAGAGGCGCTCCCAAACCGGGACAAAGCCCTAGTGGTCGCACAGCTTTCAGGGCACGGTCACAAGCTGCATGATCTCCTTGAGGTGGCAGGTCTTGCCAGGTCGAGCTACTACTACGCGCTGGCTCACCCCCAGCAGCCAACCAGGGCGCATCTGTGGCCCAAGGTCGCACAGATCTTTTCTCGAACTGCCAACGGGTGCGGTCACAGGCAGGTAGCCATGTGCCTGCGCGCTGAGGAAGGGGAGCGCATCGCCGATAAGACGGTCTTGAAGATGATGCGTGAGATGGGGCTGCGCTGCGGGATACGCCGCGAGAGGGCCTATCACAGGTACAACTCCTACAAGGGGAACGTGGGGCAAAGCTTTGAGAACATCATCGGTCGCGACTTCAAGGCCGATGGCCCCTGGCAGAAATTGGGTACCGATGTCACCGAGTTCAAGCTCTCCTTCGGGAAGGCCTACCTCGCTCCGGTCTACGACTTTGCCAGCAAAGAGATTGTCGCCTACTCCATCTCTCTGTGCCCCAACCTCGCCCAGCAACAAGAGATGCTCCAGATACTCATGGACGCCAAACCAGCAGGGGCCGAGCCGATCTTGCACTCGGACATGGGATGGCAGTACCAGCACGAGACCTACATCCGCACGCTTGCCGACAACGGTTTCATCCAGAGCATGTCACGCAAAGGCAACTGCATCGGCAACGGCGCCACCGAGCAGGTCTCCGGTCACATCAAGGACGAATTCTTCCGCGGCCAAGACTGGCAGACCTTCGAGAGCTTCAAAGCCGACCTCGACGCCTACATCACCTACTGGAACACACAAAGGCGCCAAGTAAAGCTCAAGGGCCTGACCCCGGCAGAATACCGGGATCAGGCCCTACAGGAAGCCGCATAACGGCTACCATTAAACGCGTCCAACTTTCGGGGCGCAGTTCATCTCTCTTAGCGCCGGGGCTTTTCATATCAGAAACTTCCGATGATGCCATCATCATCCCTAGGGCTTTCGGGAGATCTCCCATCGAGGGGCTAGTACAACTAGGGTCCCTTACCGAAGAGGAGGCGAAGAAAGCCGAGCGCGGATACTCACTATCCGAATACACGACGCTTGAACTCAGTCAGGAACTTCTACGAAGAATCCAGGAAAGCGCCGCAGCATCTGACTATCCGAATAAGCCCATTGACCAAGCTGCAGAAGAAATCTTGTAAGAATAAACAAAAACACTCCGGTCGCTCGTTATGAGTGCCGGGGTGTTTTGTCATATCTCGTAGGCCTCTATGGTGAGGCTGGTGCAGTAGCGGCTAACGAGTATTTTCAATCGCTTGCCAACAAGTGGCTCAGATGCAAAGTATGCGGCCGTCGACCGCGCCGTGATTTCCGAGAGCAAGACACCTCCGCTTTTGAGTGCAAAGTGCGGTTTTGCCTGCGATCCTTCCGGCACCGGTAGCTGTTCGACAGTGGCCTCGAAAGCGATGAACCCTTCGTCGGGAATTCTAGGACCATTCCAGTTGTTCTCCGAGACGCGGAATATTGCCGTTGCGGCGACCACATCCGCTCCATATGCTTGTCGCTGTTCGTATTCCTTGAGCGAGGCGTTGCCAGTTTCGCCTTCCTTCGCCTCTTCCAGCGTTGGCACCATGACGTAGATTTCGGGAACGCCTGTTTGGTACCATCCTTGGCGCATGGCCACGAGTTCCACATTTTTCGCGCCAGATTCAAGGATTGCACGAATGTGGATTACCGCGATGTGGTTGAAGAGAACGCCGAACGGTTTCCCTTTGCATTCGACCGCATACCCATCATCCATGCCGCTGCGCCATTGTCTTCCGTTAAGTCGACTTTTCAGCGTTATCGGACGGGTAACAACGCTGATTTTTTCGGCACGCCCCTCTTTGAGCTTGAGTATGGGGCGTGGGTCGTAGACGTAGATTGTGGCAGGGTATGAACCGGAGACGGTTTCGGTTTCCCGAGTCGCCGACACTGACAGAGTTTTTGGCGGGATGATGATCGGCGACAGCGATATCGTCCTTGACAACGCAGAACTTTGTCCCGTTTCTCGACGAGCCGACGCCAACGCTTCGCCATCCTCCACCTCGACGCCGACGAGCGCAGGCGATGCTTCATCGTTGGGTTGTGCATGTCCGGGGTTTGCGCGTCCGTCCCAGTGACCATTGGCTGCTCGTTTTCGCTCGTGTTCGTTATCCTCGTCCAGCACGATGCTGAGGTCTTTTGCGGCTCTGGCAGCTCGCTGTTCGGCTCGAATCTTCTCGGGGTCGTGGATCATGTCGCCGACGACCCACAGCATCCATCCGACGAATGCGACGATCAGCGCGATTATGGTGCATGTCAGGAAATCAGTGCTCAATCCGCCAACGAAAATCAGCAGGGCGAATATCCATACTCCGATTGCCAGAATCCGGAATATGACCATACCGATAGTTCCGGGCATCGACACCTTCCGCTTAGCTTGGCGCTCTCCGGGCATCATGCCTCCAACCTCTTTGTTCGTTCAGCCAACTCGATGCGGCTTGATTAGATTCTACCGCCGCATATACGGAATCGCCCCGATCGCTCTCTGCGAGCGCCGGGGCTTTGGCTTGACGGAATCAGGGTATTCAATGCGATGATCAGCGCGACTATTGTGCATGTCAGGAAATCGGTGCTCAATCCGCCGACAAAAATCAGTAAGGCGAATATCCATATTCCGATTGCCAGAATACGGAACATGACCATACCGATGGTTCTGGGCATCGACGTCACATATACGCCTTTGTCTGCCGATCGATCGGGCATGAAAAAACCCCGTCGCCAGTGGCAATCGGGGTGGGTACAGTGGTAAATATACCTTGGTAGGCGTATGTCGTCAAGTATTCCAGCATGTCACCATTCTGCTGGCTTACGCGCAAACACGTATTTTCCGTCGACCATTCCGTTGACTTCATCGGGCAGTTGGTGAGCTTTAAAATCGGCTGGAGAGAGAGCTTTGTTCCAGCTGCCAATTCTGTTCTGCGCATTACGGAATGGTTTCAGACTGCCCGCGATCGGCCCTTTATGGGGATTCAACACTCCAACAGGTATACGTTCTCGCGCAATGCGTATGGGTTCCGACAGATCGGAGTCGTTAGTCAGAACGAGAGCTGCATCGATTGTGTTCTCGTACATGTCGCGCAACAGTCTTGAAGCCACATTTACATCGGAGCCCTTCTCCTCAATTCGTTGTATATCCACTCCGACATGGCCATTCCGGAGTGAGATGGGCCAATTCTGTGGACCTTGTGGCATTATCCTGCTGAACTGCTGCGCCGTTACGCTCAGCAGTTGAGGCACTCGGCTGCGTGATAACTTATCAACCATGAAGGCATAATTGCTGCGAACTACGTAATGCCCCAAAACGATTTCATCTACCGAACCAGACGCACGCAATGCTTTCAGATAGAAATTCTGGTCAATCGCCGCCGACTGCGAGGAAGAGGCGTTCACACGAGCGGTGCAATAGACCACCGTCAGAGAGGCGTTGGGATCCCAATACTGCGCATACGGCTGTAGCATTCCACGTATGTCAAACCATCGCCATTCAGGCGTCGAACGCCCCATATGCGAACGCATTCCGTAATACAGATTAAAGCCATCTATATAGGCTCCCACGCGAAATTGACTCATAGCTAACAATTCTACTGGTTATTATTCTAAAATTCATCTCCACTTTTTCCGGCTGGCGTCCGACGCAAAAACAACGGCCAGACGCTTCCTTGTCGTCTTATCATTATCCTGATTTTCTACCGGTTTTACATGCACTTGTTACACCATGTGCGAGTAATGGAGAACATTCGAATAGGCACATCCAGATCTTTGCCGTTCTGACTTGCATAACTTACTTAGTTGAGCTATAATTATTATGTAAACAAAAACGGAACAGTGGAAGGAGGTGAGACATGGATGAGGTCTGGAAAGCGATAGAAGCCATCGGCTCCCTGCTGGTCGGAATCGCCGCAGTCATCGCGGCGGTGAAATCCAAAGGCGATGAGCCGCCACCCGCACCGAAGCCCAAGCCGCCGCACATACGGCGAAGGCCTCGCCGGTAGTACAAGAGCCGCAGATTCCGAATAGTCCTAGTATCCGGAGCTGCGGCTCCCTATCCCCAGACTAATCCATGGAGCATCATGAACACAACAAACGCATACAGGCTCGTCTCGCTGATATGTGGCGCGATGTGCCTCATTCTCGCCATCGGCGGTCAGGCCATCGCGGCCGGAACCTTCGGCATGGCCGCCGGGGTGTTCGGCTATCTGTCGGGAGGCCGGAAATGAGCACCGCAAGATATCTCAGCCTCAAGGAGGTCGGCGAGCGCATCGGCACGAGCAATCCGGCAGCGAGGGGGTATCATCTGCCGGAACCGGACGCACTGATCGGCACGACTCGCGGCTGGCTTCCGGAGACAATCGATGCGTGGAACGCCGCCCGCCCCGGTCGTGGTGCGGGCGGTGGAAGGCCTCGCAAGAATCGCAATCAGGCCGATTCCCCCACCGCCTGACGAGCCCCTTGTCTGCGAGTGCCGCAAGGCTCGCGGCCGACCAGTGGGTGTATCCGGCCGTTGTGCTGATTTTGGCGTGGCCCATCATCGCTTTTCTCGCGTCTTCCGGGGCTCCGGCTTCGGCGAGGTGCGTGGAGAAGAAGTGGCGGGCGCTGCGGATGGTGACGTAGGGCAGTCCCGCGTCTTCGAGAGAGCGTTTCCAGCGGCGGCGTTCCACGGTGTTGGTGAGCGGGTGTCCCTCGCGCGTGAATATGAGCTGGCCGGGCTGGCATTGCCTGCGTCCGACGAGCGCCCAGAGTCCGAGCCACGTCTGGTTGCTGACGGGCACGAACCGGTTGCCCTGCTTGCTTTTCGGTTCGACGAGCCAGAAGCATCCCTCGTAATGGCGGGAGCGGAGCCAGTTGGGCACTTCTGCATCGGATCTGAAGCGTTGGAGCTCCCACATGATCTGGATTCCGTGCACGCCGTCGACGGTGGCGAGCTCTTCGGGCAGGATGGCGAATCTTTCGGCCTCTCTCATGCCGGTCTCGAACATGATGTTCCACATGAGGCTCCACATTTCGCGGTCGTCGTCGGTATCTGCCAGGTGGCTGTATTTGCGACGCTTGGGGTCGAGTGCGGCCTGCGCCGCCCGGGCCGGCTGTCCGGGTTCGAGGATTTGGGTGGCCTGCGACTCGTAGCGCGGCGGCGTTGCGGCGAGCGCCGGGTTCGATGGGATGAGGCGTTCGCGGACCGCTGCGTCGAGCACCTGCCTGAGTCTGAGATAGTGGTTGTGGACGATTTTGCTTCGGTGTTCCTTGGCGAGTTTGGCGCACATTCCGTCGATGGTGGCGGGGGTTATTCTGTCGAGTCGCATTCCGCCGATGACGCTGCGGATGGTGTTGCAGTCGGATCGGTAGGTTTCGAGGGTGCGGGGTTTGACATTGGGCGCGATGGTATTGAGCCATCGCTCCATCCATTCGTCGAGCGTTGGGGTTCCGGCCAGGGGCATATCGCCCTCGCGCTGCAGTCTTTTGATTTTTTCTTGGAGCCGTTGCCGCGCGGCGGTCTTGGTGGGGGCCTGCGCCTCGACCATGCGGCGTTTGCCGGTGCGCGGGTTTGGTGCGATTTCTTTGCGCGCGTGCCAGGTTCCTCGTTGATCCTGCCATTCGCTGCCGCTTCCCCGCGGCCTGCGTGGAGGTGTTTTGGACGTCGTTGTTTGGTTCTGTGCGGGCATCATGCCTCTTCCTTGGTCATGCTATGTATCAGCTGGAGGTCATGCTATAGGTCATGCTATCGAGGTCACAATCAGGCACGTTTGGCCCAAATCTTGCAATCACGATGATTCGACACCCGAATATGCGAAAGGCCGCAAACCCTTGGAATTGCTTGGGTTTGCGGCTTTTGTCAGTGGAGCGGATGACGGGAATCGAACCCGCGTAATCAGTTTGGAAGACTGAGGCTCTACCATTGAGCTACATCCGCGTTAAGCGTCGCTTTTGGCGACTTGAGTTATTATACATATTTCTTCGGGGATGGCAAACGCGTGTGGCTGCAGCAGGACCAGCCAATCTAGTTGATGGATTGCGGCTTTGCCGAGGACTCCCCTCAGTCGCCTACGGCAACAGCTCCCCTCAAAGAAGAGAGCTAGAAACCGTCGAAATCACAAATGGATGAGCTGGGACTCGTATGGTTGGAGGTCGGCGTCCATCGCGTTCAGAATCACGAACCAGCAGTTTTCGGGCAGCGAGTTGAGCTTGTCGATCTGGTTCTTGAGCAGGCGCACGTCGCGGCTGGCGAGCGCGCTCCACAGGTTAACCATGATGGAGACGTTGTACAGCATGTGGCACTCGGGGGCCTCGGGCGTGCCGAAGTAGGCGGCGAGGTCTTCGTTGGTGCCGAGCTTCGGGTCCACGGTGTCGAAATCCTGGACCGCATAGCCACCGTCGTTGTTCGGGTGCGGCATGTCAAGCAGCGGCATCAAGTGCAGGTAGGTGAGCTTCTGCTCCTTCAAGTACGGAATCTTGTCGGCAAGTTTCTTGAGGTCGCCGGCGAACAGGTCGGTGTACATGGTCATGCCGAACATATCGCCGCGCTTGTACCAGCCCGGGTCCTGCCTGTGCCGACTGGTTGCTTTGAGCCACCGGAAACTCCTTTGTCTCTATCTGCTGCCCGCGTCAATCGTTTGACGCGTTGTATTACACCACAACAAACCGGTTCGACAATCGCAACCCAAGACCCGCCGAGCCACCGGCGCTATTCCGCAGAAATCGTCACCACCGCGGAGGCAATCGGACCATCGTGGCTCAGGGAAATATGGGTATGCGGCATCGACCCCGCACCGAGAGCCGAGCGCTGCGCCGAACGCGCATTCCGCCGCTCCTGCATCACTGCATAAGGCCCGTTATCGGAAGCAGGGGAATAAGCAGAGGAATAGCGAGCGCCGGCAGCCGAATTCGCGTAATCAGTTTGGAAGACTGACGCCGCCCCCTTACCCAGAGACACATGCGGCACACCACGGGAATCATCCAAGATCTCGATTTCAGGCCACGGGAAATTATCAAGCGTGAACGGATAGGGGGCATCGCCAAGATAATCGCACCACGCTTTGAGGAACGCCTCCTTGCCTGCCCACTTGGCGGCCAGATGCACGGCCTCGTCATCGTTCTTCAGCCGTGCACGATCCGCCGCCTGACGTACCTCACGAACGGAAAACAGCGAGAGCATGCGCGAGCCGGGTTCAGACAGCTGCTCGACGAATGCGGCGACGTCAACCACGTCATGACCTAAACCAAATGTGCCCATAGCACCTATTATCAGCCATTCAACACGTTGACAACACATCCAGAATAACGAGGTTCACACGGAACGCGGCATCCACAAACGAAAACCCTCGGCCGCCCCGCAAGCCGAATCCTGAAAGTCAACACCAAGTCAAACTGTTGACTAACGGTTGACACGGCGTAAAATGGCGATATTCCGCCCGACACTCCGATACGTAAATCGATTGACGTCAAACGTTTGACTTTTTAGCGTGGTTAACACAATGATCCAATGAAGGATAACTTCACAACAACCAACCACAACCAGCCAATGAAGCCAGCAGGGAGGTAGAACCGTGGTCACGATGAAGCAAATCGCCAATCGCGCCGGCGTTTCCATCTCCACCGTCTCTCTGGTGCTCAACAACCGCGATATCGGCCGCGTCAGCCCCGATGTCGCCGAGCGAGTCCGCGACATCGCCGCCGAACTCGGTTACCTGACCAACCGTCTGGCCAGCGGGCTGCGCACCAGCAGTACCCGCACCATCGGATTCCTCAGCGACGAAGTGGCCACCACGCCGTTTGCCGGCCGCATGATTGAGGGCGCGCAAGACGCCGCCCGCATGCCCGCGTTCTTCGACAAGCACCCGGATGTTGACGGCTTCTTCTGCTTCAACGACACCCGCGCTTGGGCCATCTACACCGAGGTCACCCGTCGCGGGCTGATTATCGGCAAAGATATCGCGGTGGTTGGCGTCGACAACCACCAGGTTGTGGCCGAAGCGCTGGATCCGCCGCTTTCCACTGTGGAACTGCCGCATTACGAGATGGGCTACTGGGCAGTCGGTAAGCTGGTCTCGCTCATCGAAGGCGAGGCACCCGATCCCTTTCCTCGTGCCGGATACCCGGTCGAGAAGGTTCAGCCGCCGCCACTGAGCGAGCAGTCACCCCAGCTTGAATGCCAGCTGCGCATCAAGCAATCCTGGGTCCGGCCCCGCTCCCAGCGATAGCCTGCCCAAAAATCACGCATCTATCCTACTTGACCCGGTTTCGACTGTATGTCGAAGGCGCTATTGCTGTTTTCGTGGATGTCAGTTCGCCGTCTCTTACTCCCACAACGGTTCAACAACGAACCACCGCCCACGAAAACAGCAATAGCGCCAAAAAACAATAGGGTCGGGAAGAACGCCGTAAATGACGTTCTTCCCGACCCTAATCGCGAGACACTCCCCTCAGCCGGCATTCACCGACCGGGGGGAGCCAGAGGGGCATCAGGCCTCGTAGTAGCCGTCGGCACCGAGGCGGGCGTCCGGGTTGAGGAGCATCGCCTTTTCGACCTCGTGGTGATCGTAGCCACGGTGATCCTCGCGGAAGCGACGGTTGTCGATCGGCTCGTAGAGCGCGGCGCGACCCATCATGCCTTCCTCAAGGTGACGCTGGCCGGCAGCCAAACGGGCGTTGGCACGCTCACGCCAAGCTTCCAGTGCGGCCTCACCATCGGCCTTGGCCACGGCCGCCTCGAAGGCACCCGGATGGACCAGGGCCACGAAGCCGGAAACATGTCCGAAGCCGAGCGAGGTGGCCAGACCGGCCTTGACCGGGCGACCAGCGGTCTCGCGACCGAACTCGTCCTCGCCACCGCCGATGCGCAGGGGCTTCCTAACCCAGACCATGTGGTCGTCGCGCTGGAGCTTCGGATCCACGCAGTCGAGCGCCGCGTTCGCCGGAATCACGCCGGACTTGAACAGCTGCGTCAGACCGTTGACCTGGAAGATGCAGGCGCCACCCTTGGCGTGGCCGGTAAGCGTCTTCTGCGAGATCACGAACAGCGGGTTGCCGTCGGTGCGGCCGATGGCGTGGGCCAGCGTGTTGTGCAGCTCGGATTCGTTTGGGTCGTTGGCGTTGGTGGACGTGTCGTGCTTGGAGACCACGGCGATGTCGTCGGCTGAGACGCCGAGCTTAGCCAGGTCGTGCACGAGCTTGGAGTCCTTGCCACCGAGGCCGGCAGCCAGGGCACCGAGGCCCGGAGCCGGGATCGAGGTGTGAGCACCATCCGCGTAGGAGTGGATGAAGCCGACCACGGCCGCAACCGGCAGGCCGAGCTTTTCGGCGATGTCACCGCGGGTCACGAGGATTGTGCCGCCGCCCTGGGATTCCAGGAAGCCGCCACGGCGACGATCGTTCGCGCGGCTGAAGAAGCGCGCGTCGATGCCCTTACCGTACATTTCCTCCGAGTTGGCGGTGGCGTTCATGTTGCCGAAGCCGATCACGGATTCCACGCCGATGTCGTCGATCGCACCGGTGACCACGAAGTCGGCCTTGCCGAGGGCGATCTTGTCGACGCCCTCTTCAAGGGAGACGGCCGCGGTGGCGCAGGCGGAGACCGGCTGAATCATGTTGCCGTAACCGCCGATGTAGGACTGCATCACGTGAGCCGCGACCACGTTCGGCAGGGCTTCCTGCAGGATGTCGGTCGGGATCTCGTGGTTGAGGAAGCGGTCGAGGTACAGCTTGCGCATCGACATCATGCCGCCGAAGCCGGTGCCCTGAGTCGAAGCCACCAGCGAGGGGTGGATGGACTCGAGGATTTCGGCCGGGGTGAAGCCGGCGCCCAGGTAGGCGTCCACGGTGGTGACGATGTTCCACAGGGCGATCTTGTCCACGTCGCCGACCATCGAGGCGGGGATACCCCAGCGGGTCGGGTCGAAGCCCTTCGGGAACTGGCCGCCGACCGTGCGGGTCATGGTGGCGCGGCGCGGCACGCGGATCATCGAGCCGGTGTGGCGGGTCACGTTCCATTCGCCGGATTCCTCATCCGAGGCGATGGTGGTGTGAGCTTCGTCCAGCTTGACGTATTCGGCGGCGACTTCGCGGGTGGGCACGGAGAAGGTGACGTCGTGGTCAAGGAAGACCTCGGCTTCTTCTTCGTCGGCACCGTCCTTGTAGTCGTTGCCCATGCCTTCCTCGAATGGGCGGATGCCGGAGCGGGCCACGACCTCGTCGTGGTAGCGCTCGGCGATGTCCTCTTCGGGCACGAGGTTGCCGTCGGTGTCGTACCAGCCGGGCTTCGGGCTGTCGGCCCAAGTCAGCAGACCCATGTTCCACGCAAGTTCGAGCACTGCGCCGGCGCTCAGGTCGACGGTGCCGTCCGAGTGGATGCCGAGCTCGGCCTGGGTGCGCGTACGGCCGGAGCCCCACGGGCCCAGCTCACCGACGGAGACGATGACGATTTCGTCTTCCGGCTTGGCGGTGACGTTGGCCCAGTCGTTGAGATCGACCGGGGCCTGCTTGGTGACGATCGGGGTGGGCAGCGCCTTGATTTGCTGCCCACGCGAGGAGTCGGACAGTCCAGTGGACTGTCCGGCGACGGGGCCATCCGTTTCCTGAGACGAGGCCGCAGCAGCTTCCTTCTCGGCGTCGGCCATGGCTTCGGCACGCAGGGCCTTGATGTCGATGGGCCCGGAGCCGAGGCCACCGGTCAGGTCCACATCGAGCGGGGCCTTGAGGGCCTGCTCGCGCGATTCGGCAGTGCACAGGTCGAGCAGCTTGGCCGCAATCTGTGCGGTGGAGTAGGTGTGGATGCCGTGACGCTCAACGACGGCGACCAGCGGGTCGTTGCCGCCCATCAGGCCGGTGCTACGCACCCAGCCGATCTTCGGGTGAGCGAAGGTGACGCGGCTCGACCACACCTTTTCAGCGCGGGTGCGGTTGACGATGGCGTCAAAGGCGCTCTTGACTTCGCCGTAGGCACCGTCGCCGCCGAATACGCCGCGGTTCGGGGAGCCGGGCAGCACCACGTGGAGCTTGTGCTGCACGTTGGTGTCGGCACCGATGTGGCTGAAGCCGGCGATGGCGCGTTCCACGCCCCACAGCATCAGTCGGGCCTGCGATTCGAACAGGTCGCCGGAGTCGGCGAGCGTACCGTGGACCGGCGGAGCGGCGAACGGGAAGAACAGGGTCGGCTCCCACGCGGGCTTCAGAATCGTGGTGGTAGCACCGGAGGTCTTCTTCTGCTCGTGCCCCACCCAGTCGACCAGCGCGTCGACATCGCGGTAGCTGGAGAGGTTGGCCGGAACCAGCCACAGCTTGGCGTTGCCAGTGGCGTGCTCGCGATAGGCCTGCTTGGCCCAAGCCTTGATGGACGGCTTGAAGCTATGCGAAGTGGCCACCACGGTGGCGCCGCCCGCGAGCAGGCCTTCGACCACCTGAGCAGCGATCGAGTTCGGGCTCACGCCGGTGACGATGGCGATATCATTCGCGTAACGGGAGGCGTTCTTGTTGGACGCAACCTGTTCGAGGGCCTCGGAGCCGGCCTTCTGGAAGGCGGCCTTGAGTTCTTCGCTCTCCGACTCGTTGGCGAACCACTGGGCTTCGGCGGCGATGGTCTTGCCAAGGCCGATGAAGCTGCTGTTCAGTGCGGCGGGATCGTTGTCGTAGTAGGCGCGGGCGAGGTCTTCGCGGGCGGAGGCCCACCGATCATCGAAGAGGATGGCCTTGTTGGCGTCGAAGCGCGGAGCGACCTGCTTGGGCCAGTCGGAGCCAAGTTCGGCTTCAACCGCGGCCACGACGGCGACGTTCTCGTCCTCGGATTCTTCCGGAGCCGGAGCGGCCACGCCGAGCTCGTTCAGCACGAAGCGGGCGGTGGCGGCGAGCACGCCGTTGGAACCGGTGACCTTCTCGGCGAAGGCGTCTAGCGCGGCGGAATCGACCACAGCGCCACCAGCGGCACCACCGGCGGACGGCAGGGCCATGGCAACACCCTTGAGCTGGGCGACGACCTCAACGGCCGCATCAATCAGCTTGTCGGCTTCCGGCTTGTTCTGCACGGCGGCGGTGGGCAGCTTGGCCAGGTCGCCGCCACGGGAGCTGGCACCCTCGCGAGTGTCGAGCAGCAGTGCGGCGAGCACGCTGGCCACCCAACCTTCACCGAGCTGCCATACGTTGGTCACGCGGTCGCGGATGTACTGCTGCTTGACGCCGGCAGCACCGAACAGCGAGCGCAGGCGGTCGCGCAGCGCCTCGGAGAGCACGGCACCGAACGGCTTGTAGTTCGGGGCGGCCTTGTTGACGATTTGGGCGAGCTTGTCGAGCGTCGCTTCAGCAGCACCGTCCACGCTGGCGACTCCCAGCTCGGAGCTGATGTCCATGAGCAGCTGGTTACGGCGAGAAGAGACACCGTTGGTCAGGGTGTCGGTGGTGTCGTTGCTGCCGATCTGGTCGAGGCGCACCTTGGCGGAGTAGGCCATGAGTACGCCGATGGCATCGGAAGCCTTGAAGGGCAGGTCGGCGACGGCGGCACCGGACGGTGCGCCGGCAGCGGCCTGCCCTGATTGCAGGCCGCGCGAGGAGTCGGACAGTCCAGTGGACTGTCCGGCGACGGAGCCATCCGTTGTCTGAGCAGCCTCAGTCACGGCATTTGCCGAAGCGGCACCGGAACCGAGCTTGGCGACGGCGGAACCACCGGCAGGAGCGGTTTCGACCGGGGCCGGGGCCGCAGCCTCTTCCGGCTCATCGTCGGGAACCAGCGAATCGGTGTCGGTCATGTAGACGCGGCCTTCATCGCGGCCGACGTTGTAGACGACCGTATCGTTGCCGGCGAACTCGGGCAGACGCAGTGTCTTGGCACCGAGGTTGGCCAGGGTCGGAGCGTTGCCGAGGCCGACTTCGACGTATTCTTCCACGCCGAGGCCGCCCTGTTCGCGCTGACCGAAGAGCAGCGCCTGGGTTTCAATCCAACGCACCGGGGAGGCGAACTGCCAGGAGAGCAGTTCGGTCAAGAGCAGACGGCCGAGCTTCTGGTCGTCGGCGGCGTAGGAATCCCACACGGCCGGGTCGTCGAGCGCGGCCTTGATGCGCTCGGACGGCACGGCTTCGAGGATCTTGGCGGCGAATTCCTTGGTCATCTCGAACGGGGTGGCCACCAGGTTCGGGATGTAGCGGTCCACCAGACGGCCACGGTAGTCGATGTAAGCGGGAAGCAGCGCGTCGAGCTTGTCGCGGAATTCCGGCACGCCCTTGCGCAGCAGCGTGGAGTGGAACGGCACATCGATGCCGGGCACCAGCATGAACGCGGGCTTGCCACCGAATGCGGCCACGCGGCGGGCGGAATCGGCCTTCAGGGCCTTGAGTCCGGCGATCGTACCGGCGATGGCGTACTGCTGGCCGGCGAGGTTGTAGTTCACGATCTCCAGGAATTCGCCGGAGGCCTTGGCCACGGATTCCACATATTCCTTGACGTGAGCGTCGTCCACACCGAACTGGTTCGGGCGCAGGGCACCCATGCGGTAGTTGGAGCGACCTTGTGCGTCACGCTCGATGAGGTGGTGCATGGTGGAACCACGGTGGAACACGAGCTCCAGCACGGTTTCCAGCGGAATCACGTCGGCGAATGCGGACAGCGCGTTGTATTCGCCGAGCGAGTGGCCGGCGAAATAGGCGGGCCAGATGTCGGCGCCGGCTTCGCGCAGGCGCGCGGTCTGGGCAAAAGCAACCGTCGCGAGCGCCACCTGCGTGAACTGCGTCAGGTTGAGCAGGCCTTCGGGGTGACGGTAGGTCACGCCGTTGGCGGTGAGCTCCTTCGGGTTATCGCGCACGAGGCCCAGGATCGAGAAGCCGAGCTTGGAGCGGGTGAGCTTGTCGGCGCGCTCCCACACATCGCGGGCGGCGGCGGACTTGGCACGCTCGTCCAGAACCATGCCCTGCTTCTGGATGCCCTGGCCGGGGTAGACGAAGGCGGCGCGCGGCGCGCGGACCAGTGCGGTGCCGCGGGAGACGAGCTGGCCGTCGATACGGCAGGTGACTTCGAGGGTCATGCCGCCGTGGCGCACTTTGCCGACGCGCTCGACGGAGATTTCGACGGTGTCGTCAAGCTGGACCATGCCGTACATGTTGTAGGTCCAGCCGGCAATCTCATAGTGGGCACCCTTCTCGTCCAGCGCCTGCACGGCGTGCTGGGCGGTGGCGGACAGCCACATGCCGTGCACAAGCGGAGCGGCCAAACCGGAGATGCGAGCGCCACGAGTGGAGGTGTGGATCGGGTTGAAGTCGCCGGAAGTGCGGGCGAAGGCGGTCATGTCGTGTGGGGCGACGAC
>OKEE01000505.1_pt1 | contig 16756 bp, 15 predicted proteins | sample 1611071 | NCBI WGS metagenome assembly OKEE01 (sample SAMN04436708, study PRJEB24849) | human gut metagenome | biome: human gut; feature: NICU; material: stool | host: Homo sapiens | place: USA: Saint Louis, MO | collected 2010-09-07 | reverse complement strand
GTGGAGAAAGCTCCGACAGCATCCTGCGCTTTAAACATTACTTCAGATCGGCCTGCACCTGATGAATCGGCTTCGCCCACGGGTTTTTCGCCTGCACGTCGGCTGGCAGCGTGGAAACGGCACGTTTTGCTTCATCTTTGGAAGCATAAATACCACTCACCAGCACATACCACGGTTGACCGTTACGGGTCGTCTGATAAACCACGTAGTTTTTCAGATTCGATTTCTTCGCCCAGGCGTTGAGGTTGTCATAGTTAGACGAACTGCTCAGCTGAAGGGTGTAGTTGCTGGAAGAGGCCGACTGCAAAGAACCCACGTTACCCGTCGTTTTACCTGATGCAGCGCCCGTTTTGGCTGCGGGAGTCGCAGGGGTTGTTGCAGCAGGCGTTGTTGCAGCAGGCGCGGTTGTGGTCGCCGTTGCTTTCGGTGCAGTGGTTGCCGCAGGCGTTGGCGCTTTAACCGGCTGGCTCACCGCAGGTTTTGTCTGCGCTGGCGCTTTCGTTTCTGGCGCTTTTGCCACGGTTTGCGGTTTCGTCTCACGCTTCGGCTCAATCACAGCCTGCTTACGCTCCTGGCGTGGCGCAGTCTGCGTCTGGCGCGGTTTGGTTTCCGTTGTCGCCGTTTGCTGCTGGGCATTGCTGCCATGAACTGGCGCAACGGTGGCTGGTTCAGTTGGCAGCGTGGAGTTCACCACGGCAGCGTTAACCTGCTCCTGATTCTGCGGCTGCATCAGCGCGTTATTCAGATCGCCCTGAACTTCAACACGCTGCTGGCCTTCAGGCGTCGCAGGCGCCTGGCCCTGAGTCGGGGTGGCTGAGACAGGCGGCAGAGAGATATCCTGACCCGCGCTGGTGTTACCTGCGGTCTGCTCTGCGGAAGTGGTGCCCGGCGCAGGCTGAGCGCCATTCGCCTGGTTGCTCGCATCGTTACCAGACAGGTCGATGCTCTTCTCGGCAGACGCTGTCTGCTCGGTAGAATTGGTAGAAGGTGCTTTTAGCGCGGAACCAATGCCGACAATCAGCAAGACCAGCACCAGAACGCCAAGGCCCATCATGATGTACTGACGGGAGGCCGGTTTTGCCGCTGCCGCTTTTTTACGTTTGCGTGGACGACGTTCAACAGGCTGTTCATCCATTAACTCTTCTTCGGATTCATACTCCTCGTCTTCACGCTCATTTCGCGCGTTACGGCTACGCGAAGGGCGACGTTCGTCTGCATCCAGATCGACATCGTCAAAGTTGATCTGCGGCTCGTTATCACGTTCTGAAGATTGACGAGAACGACCAGTACGACGATCGCTGGGATCGGGTTTCAGCTCGTCTTCTGGTTTGAATTCATCCATTTAACACCCCACTCAAAGGCTTCTGCCAACGACTCTGCATTTACCTGAAGCTAAAACGACCACCTGTTACAGCGGTCTGACCTTTCTAGTTGTTACGCCTGCTGACAATCAGCAATAGCGCCAAGTACGACTTCGTGCGGCACTCCGCCGCGCACTTCACTTTTCCCTATTGCAAGCGGGAGTACCAGACGCATCTCACCTGCCAATACTTTTTTATCGCGCATCATGTGGGGAAGGTACGCCTGCGCAGACATTTCCTGCGGACCACTTACCGGCAAGCCAGCACGTTTAAGCAACGCGATGATACGTGCTGTCTCTTCCGGCCTGAACTGCCCCAGACGTTCAGAGGCCCGCGCCGCCATAACCATTCCGGCTGCGACAGCTTCACCGTGAAGCCAGTTACCGTAACCCATTTCGGCTTCGATCGCATGACCAAACGTATGCCCCAGATTCAGTAAAGCACGTAAGCCGGTTTCACGCTCATCTGCGGCAACGACTTCTGCTTTCAGCTCACAACAACGGCGAATACAGTAGGCCATTGCCTGCCCGTCGAGGCGCAGCAGCGCATCCATATTCTCTTCCAGCCAGGTGAAGAACTCCCCGTCAAGAATAATGCCGTATTTGATCACTTCTGCAAGGCCGGACGCCAGTTCGCGCGCTGGCAAGGTTTTCAGACAGTCGAGATCCACCACCACCGAGGCAGGCTGGTAGAACGCACCAATCATGTTTTTGCCGAGCGGATGGTTAACCGCCGTTTTACCGCCCACAGAAGAATCGACCTGTGAGAGCAACGTGGTTGGAATTTGAATAAAGCGCACGCCACGCTGGTAGCTGGCGGCTGCAAAACCGGTCAGATCGCCCACAACGCCGCCGCCCAGGGCAAGCAGTGTTGTATCACGACCGTGCGGTTTTTGCAGAAGTGCGGTAAAGACGGTATCCAGTACCGTCAGGCTTTTGTACTGCTCGCCATCGGGCAGAATCACACTGTCGACCTTCACGCCCGCCTGCTCAAGCAGGTGACGTACACGGTCGAGATAAAGCGGAGCCAGCGTCTCGTTGGTGACCAGCATCGCCTGATCACCCGCTTTCAGTGGTAAAAAGGAAGCTGGGTCGTTAAACAAACCAGCCGCGATGGTGATAGGGTAACTACGTTCCCCGAGAGTAACTGTAATCCTCTCCATGACGCGACATCCACCTTTAATGCTTTTACCCGCAGGCGAGTGTATATAAAGCCAGAATCAGTTGCTTTCCAGCATATGAATAATCTGGTTTGCAACCACTTTAGCGCTTTGATCGTCAGTACGAATGGTCACATCAGCAATCTCTTCGTACAGAGGATTGCGTTCATCGGCCAAAGCTTCCAGAACTTCACGTGGCGGTGTTTCAACCTGCAACAACGGGCGCTTTTTATCACGCTGCGTGCGTGCCAGCTGTTTTTCGATGGTCGTCTCAAGATAGACCACTACGCCACGGGCGGAGAGACGGTTGCGGGTTTCGCGAGATTTCACAGAGCCGCCGCCTGTTGCCAGAACGATGCCCTGTTTTTCCGTGAGTTCGTTGATCACTTTTTCTTCTCGGTCACGGAAACCTTCTTCGCCTTCTACGTCGAAAACCCAGCCCACATCAGCTCCGGTTCGTTTCTCAATCTCTTGATCAGAATCGTAAAATTCCATATTGAGTTGTTGAGCTAACTGACGCCCAATAGTGCTTTTGCCGGCACCCATAGGCCCAACCAGAAAGATATTGCGTTTCTCTGCCATTTTTTCGGTACTACTAAGACTATTCGTTAATGGTAATCCCCGCTGCGCAGACACCCGGCGTAGCAGGACATGAACTGAAACCTCATTTGCAATAGAGCGAGAGTCAGACGAAAAATTATCTCAATACTCCGGCTTGTTTGGCAACTGATTAAATCACCGTTCCCGGCGCATAAGGAAATAAGACGTAAGTCCAACTCAAATCGGTACTCCTTGTATGCTAATTCATGCCCCACGTCAAACATCTGCAACAAACTGAATGCAAAATCATTGCGGGGATCGTTACCCATTACTGAATACTGACCAGACGTGGCGTGATAAACACCACTAACTCGCGCCGTTCGTTATCTTTTCCGTCATGGCGGAACAGCTGCCCCAGCCACGGAATGTTGCCCAGCACGGGCACGCTGTCGCGTCCGGTTTTATTCTTTTGCGAAAAGATCCCGCCCAGCGCGAGCGTTTCCCCACTTTTTACCTCAACCTGCGTTTCGATCTCCTGCTTATCGATCGCCAGCGTTTCGCCGTCTGCCTGTTGCAGCACCTGGCCGGGCATATTTTCACTGATATGCAGTTTCAGGCGCACGCGACCGCCCGGCAGGACCACCGGCGTGACCTCCATGCCTAATACCGCCTCTTTAAATTCAACGGATGTCGCCCCGCTCTCGCCGCTGGAAACCTGATACGGAATTTCGCTGCCCTGCTTGATGCTGGCCGGCTGCATGTGCGACGCCAGCAGCCGCGGGCTGGCGATGATATCCACCTGCTGCTTTTGCTCAAGCGCCGACAACTCAAGATCCAGCATCCTGCCGTTGATGCGCCCGATGTTAAACCCTGCGTGGGTGGTTGCACTGGCCACCGACAGGTCCGCCCCCAGCGTCGTGACCTGACCCACCTTACCGGCCTCCGTTGCGTCAGCGAGGTTCCATTTCACCCCCAGTTCACGCAGGCTTTTTTCACTGATGGTCACAATCTGCGCTGCCAGTTCCACCTGCTCGACGGGCAGATCCATCTGCACAGCCCAGCGCTGGAGCATATCCACCACCGTCTGGTTATCCCTGACCAGAAAACGGTTGGTGCGCTTGTCGACGGAGAGACTGCCTTTCGGGCTTAAGAGCTTTTCCGCCGCTTTTTGCAATTCGGCCGCATCCGCATAAGCAAACGGAATGCTGTGAGAGTGCAGCGGGGCGTCGAGCAGACGCTGGGCCCGCTCCTGCTCTTTACGCGTCTGTTGCTCCCGTTGCCAGGCCGCCGTATGCACATAAAAAATGCCGCCCTCTTCCCGTAATACCAGCCCGGCGCTGTTCACTACCGTCTGAAGCGCCTGCCTCCAGGGCACCCGCGTTAAATTCAGCGAAAGCGAACCGCTGACATCCGGCGACACCACCAGATTGCGATCCTCCTGCGCTACCAGCGCCTGTAATATCTGCACCACCGGGACATCATCCACCAGCAGGGTGACCGGTTTTGGCGTCGCGGCCCACAGGGGCTGGCTGAGTGCCGCCAGTAACAGCCCTATCCTTATCTTCACTTTTTTTCGTTCCTTCTCGTTGCCATGTCCATCGCTTCGGCTCGCACATGTCGCCGACATCAACGGTCAGTTGTTGTTTATCTATCACACTCACCCGCCAGCCTGTCGGTAACAGCATCTGCGTTTTTACCCGGTACCAACGCTTCTGCCCGTCCTGCATAAGGCCGATATCCCTGCTGCCGCTGACTACCCCCTGATACCGCCATTGGCTGAGCTGCCCGGCTGCGCAACGCTCTTCCGGTACAGAGAAGGGATCCCGCATCCCGGTCAGGAAAAGCGGAGAAAGCAGGATCAGCAAACGGGCTTTACTGCGCATGACCGATCTCCAGTTGCAGGCTGAGGCGTAACTGTTTGCCCTGTGGGATGATGGAAAACGCACTCACCCGCACGTTCTCAAGCGCCAGCCGGGAAAAGAGCGCCGGAACCGCGCCCCAGGAGGCATCCAGCGCCAGCTCTCCCCCACTCTGCTGCGGCTTCCAGTACACCAGCCTTGCGTCCTCACGCTGAAATGCCAGGGGAGAAAAGGGCCGCGAGGGCGTCACTTGCGTAACCACTGCTCGCCGTCCGGCCTCTGGCCACAGCGAGGCGTTGATTCGCTTCGCACTGATGGCCTGCGCCTGAATATCGGCGTAACGCAGAGCAGCGGGCCTGAGCAGCAGTCCCCAAATTGCCAACGCAACAAGCCCCGACGCAATCAACCAGCAAAGGACGCGCCGGGAGGGACGTGCATCAGTCCAGCGTTGATACCAGATACCCACCTGCTACCTCCGGCTATGCAGTTGAAAAGAGAACATCCATCGCCCCTGGCTATCCTGTTGCAGTTCGCCTGCCGGTCCGGGGTTAAATCCCGTCACCCTTTTCAGGGCATCGGTCATGGCGGAGAGCGCTGGCAGTGAGGTGGTATAGCCGGTCAGGGTCAGCGAGGGTGGCTGATAACGTAGCGCCGTCAGCCACGCCTGCCGGGGCATTGCGCTGGCAAGGGACTCCAGCGCGGGTTGCCAGGCCGGATCGGACGGCGGCGAAGGGGTTTTCAGCTCCGCTGACTGCGGCTGACGGGCTCTCAATACCTTCTGCACCGCACGCGTCCCCGCCAGTTCGCTCTGCAACGCCTGTAACGCGAGACTCTGCGTCGCCCGCAGGCTTACGCCTCCCGCCAGCATCACCAGCAATGAGGCGGCAAACAGCAGCCCCCAGAAACGCAGGCGCTGATTACGTTGCTGCCGACGCCAGGGTAAAAGATTGGGTATGCTCATTACGGCGCCTCGCTCATGGCCAGCGCCAGGGCGACGGTGTAATCAGCACCGCATTCCGGCAGCGGCGGCTGACACAGCGTCACCGCTTCCCAGGGATCGCGGGCAGTATCAAACACGGCGATATCAGAAGGAGAAAGCGCAAGCAGCGCCGCCAGTTCATTCACCGTCGCCGCTTCTGTGGTGTAGCGCCGCCCCCACTGGTGACGCATCGCCCATAGCCACTGGTGTTGATCTTTCCAGGCGACGCACCGGGCAGGGGCAACAGCAGAGAGAAGATTAGCCAGTGCGCCGGCATCCGGGGCGATTGCTGCCAGACGCAAACGCAGCGCGTTCGCCAGCGTCAACAGGGTATCGACCTCTCTGTTTTGCGCTGCGGTAACCTGAAAAGTGTTGCTGAACGTATCCTGCGCGTAGTCAAAGCAGAGCGTATCGGCAGGCATCTCCAGCTCACGCGCTAATGCGGCGCCTACCCAGGTGAGCTGTTCGCTGTCACGCAAGATAACGGATGGACGGGGCAACGCGCGTTGCAGAACGCGCGTCGCCGGAAATGAGAGAAATACCCGATGCGAGTGCGGCAATGTTTTCCGCCAGCCACGTAATGCGTTAACCAGCTGTTCTGGCTTAAGTATTTTGCCTTCCCCGATAACGCCGTCCGACAGCGGCACCGCCCACCAGCGCCGTAAACGCCAGCCGGCCCGCTCTCTGGTCAGCGCTACCGCAACCACCTTATCCTGTTGAATATGAACGCCTGTCTGCCACGTTTTAAAAGCCATGCTTCACGATCTCCTTATCGCCCGTCGGAGTGACGGCTATATCAATGAATCAGGCTTGCCTTTATACTACCGCGCGATTGTTTAGAAACTGCCCAGGCTAAACCAAATGGGAAATCTCCGGTGAAGTTCGTAAAGTATTTATTGATCCTTGCAGTCTGTTGCATTCTGCTGGGAGCAGGCTCGATTATTGGTTTGTACAAATATGTCGAGCCGCAACTCCCTGATGTCGCCACGCTTCGTGATGTGCGGCTTCAGATCCCTATGCAGGTCTATAGCGCCGATGGTGAACTGATGGCGCAATACGGCGAGAAACGTCGTATCCCTCTGACCTTAAATCAAATTCCACCCGTGATGGTGAAGGCCTTTATCGCCACCGAGGACAGCCGTTTTTACGAGCACCACGGTGTCGATCCGGTCGGTATTTTCCGTGCGGCAAGCGTGGCGCTGTTCTCCGGTCATGCCTCTCAGGGGGCAAGTACCATTACCCAGCAGCTGGCGCGTAACTTCTTCCTCAGCCCGGAAAAGACGCTGATGCGTAAGATCAAAGAGGTATTCCTCGCGATCCGCATTGAGCAACTGCTGAGCAAAGACGAGATCCTTGAGCTTTACCTCAACAAGATCTATCTGGGCTACCGCGCCTATGGTGTAGGGGCTGCGGCTCAGGTCTATTTTGGTAAGCCGATCGATCAGCTCACGCTGAGTGAAATGGCGACCATTGCCGGTCTGCCGAAAGCGCCATCCACGTTTAACCCGCTCTACTCGCTGGACCGCGCCACCGCACGCCGTAACGTGGTGCTGTCGCGTATGTTGAGCGAAGGCTATATCAGCCAGTCTGAGTACGATAAGGCGCGCAGCGACGTTATTGACGCCAATTACCATGCGCCGGAAATCGCCTTCTCTGCACCGTATCTCACTGAAATGGTTCGCCAGGAGATGGTGAGTCGCTACGGTGATAAAGCGTATGAAGATGGCTATCGCGTCTATACCACCGTGACCCGCAAGGTGCAGCAGGCTGCCCAGCAGGCGGTGCGTAATAACGTGATGGATTACGATATGCGTCACGGCTATCGCGGCCCGTCCAACGTGCTGTGGAAAGTGGGTGAAGGCGCATGGGACAGTAAAAAAATCACGGATTCCCTGAAAGCGCTGCCGACCTATGGCCCGCTGCGTCCGGCGGTCGTCACCCAGGCCGATCCACAGGAAGCAGTGGCGATGATGGCCGATGGCACATCCGTTTCGCTGCGCATGGAGGGTGTCCGCTGGGCGCGTCCATACCGTTCTGACACCCTTCAGGGGCCTACGCCACGTAAAGTGACCGATGTCGTACAAACCGGACAACAAATCTGGGTGCGTCAGGTCGGTGATGCCTGGTGGCTGGCGCAGGTGCCGGACGTAAACTCTGCGCTGGTCTCCATCAATCCGCAGAACGGCGCCGTGATGGCGCTGGTTGGCGGGTTCGATTTCAACCAGAGCAAATTTAACCGCGCGACCCAGGCGCTGCGTCAGGTTGGTTCTAACATCAAACCCTTCCTGTATACCGCGGCGATGGATAAGGGGCTGACTCTCGCCAGCATTCTCAACGACGTGCCAATTTCCCGCTGGGATGCCGGTGCGGGCTCTGACTGGCAGCCGAAGAACTCTCCGGCGCAATACGCTGGCCCTATCCGTCTGCGTCAGGGCCTTGGCCAGTCGAAGAACGTGGTCATGGTTCGCGCGATGCGTGCGATGGGCGTGGATTATGCGGCAGAGTATCTGCAACGCTTCGGCTTCCCGGCGCAAAACATCGTTCATACTGAATCTCTGGCGCTCGGCTCCGCGTCCTTTACGCCGCTCCAGGTTGCGCGTGGCTACTCGGTGATGGCGAACGGCGGCTTCCTGGTCGATCCGTATTTCATCAGCAAAATCGAGAACGATCAGGGCGGCGTACTGTTTGAAGCGAAACCGAAAATTGCCTGCCCTGAATGCGATATTCCGGTGATTTACGGCGACACGCCAAAATCCAATGTCCTGGAAAACAAGGATATGGAAGATGTGGCGATCTCTCAGGAACGTCAGAATCTGGCGGTGCCGCAGCCTCAGCTGGAACAGGCCAATCAGGCGCTGGTCGCCCAGAGTGGCGCGCAGGAGTATGCTCCGCACGTGATCAGCACGCCGCTGTCGTTCCTGATTAAGAGCGCACTGAACACCAACATCTTTGGTGAACCGGGCTGGCAAGGCACCGGCTGGCGAGCGGGCCGCGATTTGCAGCGCCACGACATCGGCGGCAAAACCGGGACAACCAACAGTTCAAAAGATGCCTGGTTCTCAGGTTATGGCCCGGGGGTTGTCACCTCCGTCTGGATTGGTTTTGACGATCACCGCCGCGATCTGGGGCGCACCACCGCCTCTGGCGCGATTAAAGATCAGATTTCCGGATATGAAGGCGGCGCGAAGAGTGCGCAACCTGCCTGGGATGCTTACATGAAGGCCGTTCTCGAGGGCGTACCAGAGCAGCCGCTAACGCCTCCGCCGGGTGTGGTGACGGTGAATATCGACCGCAGCACCGGACAGCTCGCGAATGGCGGTAACAGCCGTGCCGAGTATTTCATCGAGGGCACGCAGCCAACCACGCAGGCAGTGCATGAGGTGGGTACAGAGATCATTGATAACGGCGAGACGCACGAACTGTTCTGACGCCAACAAAAAAGCCGGGTGGCGGCTACGCCTGACCCGGCCTACAACGTCAATGCAAAACGGCAACCTTCGGTTGCCGTTTTTAATGGTGGCGCTACAAACGCCCCTGCCCCTTCAGCCACTCCCGCACCAGGAACAGTGCGCTTACGTTGCGCGCCTCGTTAAAGTCAGGATCTTCCAGCAAATCCATCAGATGAGCCAGCGGCCAGCGAACCTGCGGCAGCGGTTCCGGCTCGTCTCCTTCCAGCGATTCAGGATAGAGATCTTCTGCGACAACAATGTTCATTTTACTGGAGAAATAGGACGGCGCCATGCTCAGCTTTTTCAGGAACGTCAGCTCTTTCGCGCCAAAACCGACCTCTTCTTTCAGCTCCCGGTTTGCCGCTTCAAACACCGTTTCGCCCGGATCGATCAGTCCTTTGGAGAAGCCCAGCTCGTACGATTCTGTGCCCACGGCGTATTCACGAATGAGGATCAGGTGCTCGTCGACGATGGGCACAATCATCACCGCTTCACGCGAGGAGGGGCGCATACGCTCATAAACACGACGCACACCGTTGCTGAACTCCAGATCCACGCTTTCGACATTAAACAGACGCGATTTCGCGACGGTTTCAACATTCAGAATGGTGGGCTTTTGTAAGGGTTTGGTCATCTTGACGGGTCTTTGCTGGGTGAACTGGCTTTATTGTGCGATACGCCGCACGGTTTCGGCAATGTCAATTGCTCTTTATTTACATTTATGCAACGTAATTGAATGCGATTCTCATTTCAAAACAAATGTCAAGAGGTTGAAATGTTTCCAGGAATTTGCTGATATCGCGCCGGAACAGGCTTTGTTATCATTACCGGTCACTGGGATGCGCGTCAACATGCTCAAGTTAGACTCCATACTTGCCGATAGCCGACCACAGAATCTCATTCATTGTACAAAAGGTGCGACTGACAACACCTGTAAGAAGATAAGTAAGATGGGGAAAGCATGAGCACCATTTTGATTTTTCTCGCTGCTGTGCTGGCCTGCGCGTCGATTGCGGTGTGGGTATTCAGGCGCCGCGTACATCGCCGTTATCGGCTGCCCTTTTTGAACGCGTTCGCTGGGGCAAACACGCGCAAGCTTTCGCCAGAGGAACGCAGCACCGTTGAGCAGTATCTCGACACGCTGAACCGATCCCGGCTTTCGCCTGGCCCTACCGGCGCCAGCGCCGCCCCCGTATCGCTCAACCTTAACGCCCAAAGCGACACCGTTCTGTGCGTGACGCGCTCCATTACCCGCTACGGCATTACAACCGACGATCCCAACAAGTGGCGTTACTATCTCGACTCTGTTGAAGTGCACCTGCCTCCCTTCTGGGAGCAATATATCAACGACGAAAACAGCGTCGAGCTCATCCATACCGATACGCTGCCGCTGGTTATCTCCCTCAATGGTCATACGCTGAGCGAATATGTTCAGGAAGCGCCACGCTTTGCGCTGGAACGCGCAAGCGGAACGCAGGCCTCTATTCGCGGTGAAGAGACAGAGCAGATTGAACTGCTGAACATCCGCCAGGAGACGCATGAAGAGTACGTCCTGAGCCGCCCGGATGGCATTCGCGAAGCGGTGCTGATTGTCGCCTCGTTCCTGCTCTTTTTCATCTGCCTGCTGACGCCGGACGTGTTTGTTCCGTGGCTCGCGGGTGGCGCAGTACTGCTTCTGGCCGCCGGGCTGTGGGGCATATTTGCTCCGCCGGCAAAAACGTCATTACGCGAAATTCACTGCCTGCGCGGAACCCCAAAACGCTGGGGACTGTTCGGTGAGAACGATCAGGAACATATCAACAATATCTCGCTCGGGATCATCGATCTTATCTATCCGCGCCACTGGCAGCCGTGGATTGCGCAGGACCTGGGCCATAAAACGGATATTGATATCTATCTCGACCGCCACGTTGTCCGCCAGGGGCGCTACTTATCCCTGCACGACGAAGTGAAAAACTTCCCGCTTCAGCACTGGCTCCGCAGCGCGGTGATTGCCGGTGGCGCCGCGTTAATCTTCATCATGCTGCTGCTCTTCGTGCCGCTGGATATGCCGATTAAATTTACCCTGTCGTGGATCAAAGGGGCGCAAACTGTGGAAGCCACCAGCGTACAGCAGCTCGAAGAAGCGGGGGTACGCGTGGGGGATACGTTGCGCCTCAAAGGCACCGGGATGTGTAATATCCACACGCCGGGCGCCTGGAACACGCGCCAGAACTCGCCGTTCGCGCCGTTCGACTGCTCTCAGATCATCTGGAATGACGCCTCTCCGCTGCCGCTGCCGGAATCGGATGTGGTCAATAAGGCCACCGCGCTCACCCAGACGATTAATCGCCAGCTCCATCCGAAACCGGATGATGATTCTCGCGTCAGCCCTGCCCTGCGTTCGGCTATTCAGAAGTCGGGCATGGTACTGCTGGATGACTTTGGCGAAATCGTCCTGAAAACAGAGGATCTCTGTTCCGCCCAGGATGACTGTATCCGGCTGAAGAACGCGCTGGTCAACCTCGGCAACAGCAAAGACTGGGACGCGCTGGTGAAACGCGCCGAAGCGGGACGCCTGGACGGTGTGAACGTGCTTCTGCGTCCGGTCAGCGCCGAGTCGCTGGATAACCTGGTGGCGACCTCTACCGCTCCCTTCGTGATGCGTGAAACCACCCGTGCCGCCCAGGCGCTTAACAGCCCGGCGCCTGGCGGTTTTGTGATTGCCAGCGATGAAGGCAGTGACCTGGTGGATCAACCTTATCCGCAGGTTTCGCTGTATGACTATCCTGCCCAGGAGCAGTGGAGCGAATTCCAGCGTCTGGCGCAGATGCTGATGCAGACGCCATTCAGCGCGGAAGGGATCGTCACCACCCTCTTTACCGACGCCAACGGCACGCGTCATATTGGCCTGCACCGTATGCCGGATAGCGCTGGCCTGTGGCGCTATATAGGGACATCCCTGCTGCTGATTGCAATGCTGGCGTGCATTGTCTGGAACGGTTATCAGGCCGTACGCCGCTATCAGCGTTCCCGCACACGGCTGGCAGAAATCCAGGCCTACTACGAAAATTGCCTTAACCCGAAACTGATCTCCTCTTCCGAGAGCCTGATCGGATAACGTCCCTGCGCGACAAGTTGTGCTACCCTGTCGCGCACGTTTCTTCTGGCTGGAGTTCCCCCTTATGCATCTTAATATCGACTGGCAGGCGGTCGATACCGTCCTGCTTGATATGGACGGCACGCTGCTTGATCTCGCCTTTGATAATTATTTCTGGCAAAAGCTGGTCCCGGAAACATACGGTGAACAGCAGGGGATCTCCCCGGCGAAAGCGCAGGAATTCATTCGTTCGCAATATAGCGCGGTGCAGCATACGCTAAACTGGTACTGTCTTGACTACTGGAGCGAGCGACTTGGTTTGGATATTTGTGCCATGACCACCGCCCAGGGCGCACGCGCCGTACTGCGCGACGATACGGTCCCGTTCCTGGACGCGCTGAAAGCCTGCGGTAAGCGCCGCATTTTGCTGACGAATGCGCATCCCCATAACTTGGCCGTGAAGCTGGAACATACCGGGCTTGCTTCACACCTTGATTTATTGCTTTCCACCCACACATTTGGTTATCCGAAAGAGGATCAGCGGTTGTGGCATGCCGTGGTGGAAGAGACCGGTTTACAGCCGGAACGCACGCTGTTTATTGACGACAGCGAGCCGATTCTGGATTCTGCGGCCGCTTTTGGCATTCGCTATTGTCTTGGCGTGACCAATCCGGATTCCGGCCTGGCTGAAAAAAGCTATCTGCGACATCCGGGGCTGAACGACTATCGCCGGATGATCCCCTCACTCACCGTGAAGGAGACGCCATGAAAGAAAAACCCTCTGATGGGGTAAGACTGGATAAATGGCTGTGGGCCGCCCGTTTTTACAAAACGCGCGCCCTTGCCCGTGAAATGGTTGATGGCGGAAAGGTGCATTACAACGGCCAGCGCAGCAAACCGAGCAAGCTGGTTGAACTGAATGCCACGTTAACGCTTCGCCAGGGCAACGATGAGAAAACGGTGGTGGTGAAAGCCATTACCGAGCAGCGGCGGCCCGCAACCGAAGCCGTTTTGCTGTATGAAGAGACGGCCGAAAGCATAGAGAAGCGCGAGAAAACCGCGCTGGCGCGCAAAATGAATGCGCTGACCATGCCTCACCCGGACCGGCGACCGGATAAAAAAGAGCGCCGCGATCTGATGAAATTTAAACACGGTGAGAGCGAGTAACCCTCACCCGCACGAGAGATGAAAATGGCCCAACACGACCAATTACACCGCTATCTGTTTGAACAATTCGCCGTGCGCGGCGAACTGGTCACCGTATCCGAAACCTGGAAACAGATTCTGGAAAACCACAACTACCCGCTGCCGGTGAAGACCCTGTTGGGCGAACTGCTGGTTGCCACCAGCCTGCTGACCGCAACGCTGAAGTTTGCCGGCGATATCACCGTGCAGCTGCAGGGTGACGGCCCAATGTCGCTGGCGGTGATCAACGGCAATAACCAGCAGCAGATGCGCGGCGTGGCGCGCGTTCAGGGCGATATCCCTGAAAATGCGGATCTGAAAACGCTGGTCGGAAATGGCTACCTTGTTATCACGATCTCGCCTGAAGAGGGTGAGCGCTATCAGGGCGTTGTCGGTCTGGAAGGCGATACGCTTGCCGCCTGCCTGGAAGATTACTTCATGCGTTCCGAACAGCTGCCAACCCGTCTGTTCATCCGCACCGGTGAAGTGGATGGTCAGCCAGCTGCCGGTGGTATGCTGCTTCAGGTTCTGCCTGCGCAGGATGCGCAGACCAATGATTTCGAGCATCTGGCAACGCTGACGGAAACCATCAAAGCGGAAGAGCTGTTCACCCTGTCGGCGACCGACGTGCTGTGGCGTCTGTACCACGAAGAGGAAGTGACGGTTTACGATCCGCAGGCGGTGGAATTTAAGTGCACCTGCTCTCGCGAGCGTTGTGCTGGCGCCCTGAAAACGCTGCCGGATGAAGAGATCGACAGCATCATGGCGGAAGACGGTGAGATCGATATGCACTGTGATTACTGCGGTACGCACTACGTTTTCAATTCCATGGATATCGCGGAGATCCGCAATAACGCCTCTCCGGCGGACCCGCAGGTTCACTAAGCTCTGAGCCTGTTGCCCGGCGGCGCTATGCTTGCACGGGCCTACAATGAATTGTGCAATTTTTTGATATGATTGCTAATTGTAGGCCGGGTAAGCGTAGCGCCACCCGGCAAGAAAAAGCACTAACGCCACTGCGCATTATTGTAACTGTCGTAGCTCATATCGACACGCTCCCCAAAAATCTCAATATCCGCCCAGGGCTTCACGACAGATTTCACTTTCCTCTGCCTTAATGCGCGGTCAAGTTCTTCTCTGGTCAACGCCTCCGGCATTTTCCACGCGTCCCCGGCTATCCTCCAGCCCGTGTTGGTTTGTGTGTAAGCCACGATCGTGCGATCGGTAAATTGAAATAGCACGGCTTCCGGCTTGCCGTCACTGTTAAGATCCAGCGGCATGAGTAAACAGTTACTCTGGGCGCTATCGCAGCTCTCAAAGCGATACTGATTGCTGAGCATGGCTTGCCACAATGCCTTATCAGGACGAGCCATTCCCGGTGCGAGCTGGATCTGTTTTTCCAGCATCGCGGCGGTCATCTTACCTGCTTCACCAGCGTTCCCGGAGAGAAGACCATTTATTTCACGCTGGCGTTTTGGGTTTGAGATAAACTGTGGATCGTTTTGCAGCATTTGCATCGCCTCTCGCCCCTTTCGTCCGGTATTGCTGAGCATATACAGGCTTACCTGGTCTGCGTTTATTCTGCCATCCTGATAACGCGCCATATGGCTTTCAACGCTGATACGCCAGGGATCAAGCACCGGTGTATGGATCAACACCAGGAAAATCAGCGCCAGTAATCCGGTAGCCGGAGTGATATGAGCCTGGAGCCTTTGCGGATCCCGACGGTAAAAAAGTACGCTAAGACAGAATCCTACCGTCCAGACCAGCGCCACTATCGTAATCAGCACACCGTACAGACGCTCCGGTGACCAGCCATACTGTGCGATGCGCAGCCAGAGCGCCCAGCCCGCCAGGACGGGATACGCAGGAGCGATAATCACGGCAAGATGAATCATTCCTCGCAGGGGAGAGAAGTAAGGCAGCTTTTGACGTTGTGGGTGCCATACGACAGTCACCAGCAATAACAGCAACAACGCCAGCGTCGTCAGTAAGCCCGCAGCCGAGATCCGTGCTGAAACAGCCTCTAAGCCAACGAAGGGCAATATGCCTATAAAGAGCAGCGCCAGCGCAGCCATCAGTGGAAGCAAACCTGTCGCGATAAGCGTAAGGAGATTTTGCAATGCAAGAATCAGCCGAACCTGCATACGCGCAAGTACTGCCGCGCTGGCTGAAACCACGCCAATCGCCACTGAAATAAACCAGTCAGAATTAAAGAAAAGCCGATCAAAAAAAGAGATGCCAATGAGTTTAAAAAGCTCAGCCCAGAGGAAAAGCACCAGCCAGAACAGCCCATTCGAGACAAAAACAAGAAGAAATGTCAGCGCGTTATGCCAGTTTTTATCGTTGAAATCGCGGTAGAAAGCGTCCGTCGGTGCGGTCTCAAGGCGTCGCTGAAGCCATGGCAACAGGAGAAGCGTCATCAGGAGCAGATGAAAACCGAAAAGGAGCACCGCATTTCTGGTATCCCAGTTGTCCAGCCCCGCAACGCTCCACTTAAGCCAGCCGCCCATCCCCGCGACTGCCGCGCCAATCATCCCGAGTGACAGCCACAAAAATGGCTTTCTGAATGACGTCATGGCAAGCGACAATGTGGTTGTCATTACCACGGTGGCAGGTACTACACACATCAGCCACAGCGTATCCGATGGCAATTTTGCGTACTCGATATACCACGTGATTACATAGCAAATTACGCCCTGTAGGGCCCCCGCCAGCACGACGGCTACGCGCGTTGAAGGGGATAACGTCTCACGGTTTTCCATTTCTCATCCCTTGTTCATGAAAAATCTATTGTCTCATCAAAGCAAAACTCTGGCCCCCACCTCAAACTCTGAAAATAGCTGACCCAAGAGACCTGAATCGTTTTGCCAGTGTAACCCTTACGTAATTTTCTTACATGTATGCGATTACATTCACATTCTTCTGGATAAATTCACCAGAGATTAACCTTTTAAGAACATTTTCCCCATCCAAAAAGCGATTCCTGCGATAATCTGCCCGCCCTGTGACTGGAGTCGCAGCGTTTTCCGTTAGTAAGGGTTTTGACCAGATACGTAAATCTATGAGCCCCGTCGCGGTTAACATCCCCAGAAAAACCCTACAATTTCAGGCAGTACATATTGGCTAAGGAGCAGTGATATGC
>OKEE01000473.1_pt1 | contig 17664 bp, 10 predicted proteins | sample 1611071 | NCBI WGS metagenome assembly OKEE01 (sample SAMN04436708, study PRJEB24849) | human gut metagenome | biome: human gut; feature: NICU; material: stool | host: Homo sapiens | place: USA: Saint Louis, MO | collected 2010-09-07 | reverse complement strand
TGAAGATTCCGACGTTACTAACTGAGTGTTGTATCTAATCGTGGGGGCAGGTCAATACCTTTTTGATTGGTTTGGCCCATGATCCATTTTGTGAATAAAACGGCGCGCTCTTCCTTATTTAAGGATGTTTTGGCTGAATAGCCAAATGTTTCAGCGCTCATTTTTATCACATGGTCCATTGTTGCATGTGTGTAAGAGAATATTTGATAGAGCTTATCCTCTGTCAATGAGTCAATATTATTTTTTGACAAGTGTTCGCGAATGTAGGGGGCGTAAATCCCAAGATAAATATCCTCATTAGACGGAGGAACTGATTGGATTTTCCACCAGGAGAGCATATTCATCAATACTGCTTGTGGGTTTTTACTATTGGTGCGGTGATAATCCTCAAAAGGATAAGTATTATCTTGTTGATGAACTTTCTTATAATAGTATGCGTGTAGAAATTGATCGGTTTGCCAAAATTTTGGAGTATCTTCTGATATCCATGCAGGTCTGTAATCATTAATTTGGTCTGAGATACTCTTGATGATTGAAAATGTGCTTTCCCATTCTTTATGGAAACTCTCTTTCCTTCTATCTTTAGTTTTTTTGTTATCAACAAAATTCACGCCACCCCATTCAGGTATTTTCCGCTTTTTGATAAGCTCTCGTTCTTTTTTCTCTAATTCGACTTTTAGTTTTAATAATTGTCTTTGTTCATCAATAATCTCTTTACTAAGATCAACGCAAGAGTCAAGTGACGCTAAGTTATCGAAGAATTCCTCTAACTGTTCAATTAAATTAGAACTGTATAAATCACTCTCAGTGAAGAAAATACCGGCTTCTATATTCGAGTACCATGCACGCTCAGTTAAATTGGCTGAACCAATATAAGCGCCATATCCCTTCCACCAAATAACTTTGCTGTGCAGGCAATCTGGTATAAGTTTACAAAAAATATTATTTTTAACGTTTGCGAGAAGTTTTGATAAAAATGCAGGCGATACAGGAACTGTATGATCATATCGCATCCAAATATCAAGTCGGTGATGGTTTTTTATGCAATGCTCGAGGAGCGTGGTTTTATCATCTCCATAAGCAATGGCGGCAACAACACCATCAATTTCTTTACCTGGAGGGGGTAAACATGATCTAAAAACTCTCCATTTAATCCGTTGGCAATAAGTTTCATTATTATTTTACCGGGAAGTTTTTCATAAAATAAATGTATTTAGGATGATGTTATACTAAATAAAAATAATATGGGCATTAACATACCGAGAAATGTGATCCATTCCTCGGTATGTATTAATTTACTCCCAATGCCTTATAAACCGCATCTACAGGTTCGGAGTAAAAACTGACCTGGAATTTGGTAAACAACTCGGCTGGCACCGTCGGGATATCTACCGCGGAAGACATCGGCAGAAGTACCTTTTTCGCGCCGCTGTCGAAGGCGAGTTGTAAGCTAGCCGCCAGATCCTGAACAGGGTTGATTACTCCACCGAGTGTCATACTGCCTAGCACAACCATTTGTTCCTGAACGGGTTTCGCCAGTAAAACAGAACACAGCGCAATCAGTGCGGCAAGACTAGTCGCGGTACTTGGTCCGGTATTGTGCAATTCGACTACGTGCAGGTGGTACTCATGTTCAGAAAATTTCGCTGTTGCGCTAACACGGCTGAGGTTGCCTTTGAAATAATCAAATCCAACCCGGATAGCTTCCTTAGCCGAGGTGCTTGATCCCAGACCGGAAACGCTATGCTTGCCATTACCGGCAGTCATCTGGGTTTCGAAGCGATACAGGCCCGTCATGCCACTTTCCGCTTGTGTAACCAAATGCACTACGCCAGGTTTCGGCATGCCAGCAGGAATTAATGCGCTGCCGCCCTGCTCCGGCACGCTGACGAAGAATTCTTCCAGCGTTTCGTTATCGATGTAGCTGAAATTCACATCGAAGAATTCCAGTCCGCCCAGCTTTTTAAGCTGTTCTTTGACACGACGACGGGCTTCCATAGCGTAAGTCAGGCAAACCCGGACATCTTCTTTGCTGTAGGCGGCATTAGGATGCAGCAGTTTCAATAAACCTGAAACCGTGCGCCTTACAGCAATAACGTCGCGTTGGTTGAGGTTATTACCCAGCTTATAGAACTTATCGATCGCGTCGGAGAAACTGCGCTTACGCATTTCCCGCATGTATTCGGCGAGATAATCTGTGATAAGGCCGTAGCGATTGGTAAAGAATTCCGGGCGCATTTTCGGGATTTCCCAGCCGGGGATATAGGCATGGAAACGGTCGAAAAACGCCGTGTCGATCATGGCGGCAGGGAAGGGGGCTAACAAATGGCTGGTTTTGACTAACGTCTCAACGCTCTGATTGATGTTGCCGACGAACACCATTGATGCTTTGCCTTCAATTGAATCTCTGCCACGGGAAAACGAGCCAGACGCCATGTAATCTTTCATGATTTGCACGCCGTCTTTGTCTTTGAAAGTGATCCCCGCTACTTCATCAAACGCAACTACATCCCACATGCCAACCAGGCCAATCTGGCGGCTGGCCATGTTGTAAAACAGGTTTGCTACTGTGGTTTGCCCGCCGGAAACTAACAGTGAGTTTGGCGAACACTCTTTATAGACGTGGCTTTTACCGGTACCGCGTGGACCCAGTTCACAGACGTTATAGTTGTTTTCCACGAAAGGGATCATGCGGGTGATCAGGTGCCACTTGGTTCGTTGCTCAATGTTAGCAGGTTCCATACCTACGGAACGTAGCAGGACATCAATCCACTGGTCGCGGTTGAAGTACGTACGTGCGGTAAATACCTCTTCCATGTCCATATTGGGCATCTGGATAGGTTTAAGCGTCATCAGAGAAAAGGGCGACGTTTTCTGTCCTTCCTCAAAGAAGTAGTTCACGGTGATCATGCACCAGATGCCACCGGTCAATAGCTTCTCGTTGTCCTTGACCATTTGCGGCGGAACCAGTGCATCTTTAATGCCGAGGTTGGAGAGCTGGGCTTCGTAAACGTCTTTCTTCTGATTGAGCTTTACCGATACTTTATCGATGATCTTGTAGGATCCTCGCTCACGAATGAGCGATTTCACCTTTTCCGCTTCATCAGGGCGGACGTAGTTATCAGCCAGAATGCGCTTAACGTTCTGCAACCCTTGCTCGACGATCTGGTCATCGTCGGAAGCGCAGTACATACCGAGCAGATACTCCAGCACATAGACCGGGACGTTAGCCCCTTCCTTGAGCTGCTTGGTCAGATCTTTTCGCACCACCCGACCACGAAAATGCTGATTCAGTAAGGCGTCCAGATCGTAACCTTCTGCGACGAGTTCCCCTTCGGATACGGCTGGAACGGGTAAGTCATGATGGGTTTGCATATCGCCTCACTTAAAAGAAATCATCCTGAAATGCCAGATCGATAATCACAGGGTACTTCTGGTAACCCGTTTCCGTTTGCGCATCTTCCAGTATCAGCCAGTATTCATTACGACGATTGAAATTCGCGCCAATCAGCTTCAGCGTCACGTCGCGTATGCGTTTTTCCATGGCATCGTTGTCACTATCAAAACAGATGCGCTCTTTACCAGAAACCACGTTATTGGCGTTATCGACAATAAAGATATTCAGGGTTCGCGGTTCGAACAGTTCGCCTACCGGGTCGGTTTGCAGCAGGCTGACTTTATCAATGTTATTGACGAGTTTGATCAGCGGATGGTAATTAACGATATCTACCGGACGACGCTGAGGTTGCTTCTCGGCAGCGGTTTTCTGCAGCGCTTTTACCTGCAATACGGGAACGCAGACTTCCTGCAGCATGGCACCACCATGCACAAATCGCGCGCCGCCCGAGAAATGGAAACGCTGGATCCCTTTCGGGATCAGGAACTCGCTGTTATCGCTGACGCCTGCGGTATCCGCTACTTTTCCTTTCCAACAAAAATCATCGGCAGGAAGCTGGTGGCCGATAATAAAGCGCTTGTGGTTTTTAATCGTATTGTCTGGTTTGATCTGCAGCGTGGTTTTATCTTGCCCGGAAAGGGACTGCTGCTGGAACAGGAAACCGTGGTCCGCCGTGACGATAATGCGTGTACCATGAAGACGGTTTATTACACGGGTCACTAGATCCTTCAGTTCAACCACCGCGTTGCGGCATGCTTCGAAGGTCTTCTCCTCCGTCGATGCGCTGTCGCCAATGGCATCAATGGTGTTATGCCAGATATAGACGACTTCGTAATCGCGAATAAGATCCCGTCCTTGCTGATTTTTCCATTTCAGAAGAGCGTCGGATTTTACTGCCATCCCTTTATATTTCTTCAGAATTGTATCGCGATTAAGCGTACCGGAGGTAGACAGCCCGTCCGCATAAACGATATCGCCATTACCCGGTTGGTAGCATATCTCGTCATGAGGTAATAATGCAGCCATACCCAGCTGGGTATAGCTGGGTAACACGCCCAACTGGGATCGCAGTTCGGCAGTAAAGCGTTTTTCGGTATTGATCTGGTTGCCCAGCTCTTCAGCCACTTCATAACGCAGCGCATCGGAAATAATCACGAATACGCGCTTGATTTGTGGATTGTTAAACTGTGGCTTAACCACCTCATTATAGAAGTTCTGCTGCCGTGGAACGCCCGCAATACGCCAGTCCTGCATACGGTTTTCGGCTTCCAGAACCTTATTCCAGCTCCGGCTTAATTCTGCCAGGTACCAGTTGGAATACAGCGCTTCGATATAGTCATCCAGGCTTTTCAGGATCATTGCGCCTTTGCTGTGAACCAACAGCGCGTATTCGTTAAATAAGCGGTAGGCCTGGTCAAAGCGGAACAGCTCTTCGCAGTACGCTTTCCAGAACGCTGCGCTGTCCTGATAGTGGAAACCGTCAATATGACGATTACGCAGATTCAGCAGCCGCTCAGCCTGACGAAGCGCGTCATAGATGGCGTAGTATTCCTGACGCGTCTGGCACCAGTATTTGCTCTGGCGTTCGGACAGAAGCTTTTTGAAGGCTTCACGGTCAAGCGTGGTACTCTCTTCCAGAAGTTGCGTCACTAGCGCATGAATAACGGTCTGTTCAATGCTCAGCGTGGTTTCGCACTCGTGCAGATCATACGGCGAGCTGAGACGGTACTGGTCTTCTGGTCGCAGCGCATCCTGCATCAGCTGTGCGCAATAATCATAGGCTTCTTTGTAGCGACGGTCGGCGCGCCAGGTGACCATAAAGGCCAGCGCGGAGGCTCTGCCTGACGGCGTGGTCAGTACGTTTTTTTCCAGCCATTCGCGTTTCTGCGGATCTGCCTGCGCGGAGAGATCGGTACAGAACAGCTTGAGGATCAGGTTTTCCAGGGTCGGATGTTCGGCCTGATAACCCATTTCCTGATTCAGAATGTCCCACAGCACGCCTTCCAGATCGTGGCGTTTCAGCATTGCCAGCGTGTTTTCCAGGTCGCTGTCGTCATCTTTTTGCTGATTAACATATTGGGTAATCAGGCCGAACAGAATCTCTTCCGTTTTTGCGGTTTTTACGCCAGCGATGACCGCAATCATCTTCTTATTAAGAGAAGCTTCGTTTTCCTGCTCAGTGACCAGGCCTTTTAAGGCAGCAAGACGTTTAGTGCTGAAAAATGCCTTCCGGCGTTGAATATGCTCGCGTAGGCCAAGCTGCGGAATGCCTAACGTATTCAGCGTGATGGCGGCGAAATCGGCATGGAACTCCGTACTATAAAGACGAATATCCAGCAGCCAGTCGAACTCTTTGGGAGGCACATCGTGGGGAAACCATAGCAAAAACTGCTGTTCAGGCTCATCAATTTCAATGCGCTTTTTCACTGCCAGCTGTGACTGGTCGGTCATATCGAGCAGCGTGATGTTCTCTAGTTCGAGGTTGCCCAGTTCTTCGAGGAAACGCTTATCGGGATCGTGCCAGAAAACGATGCGGTGTTCGGCGAATTTTGCTTTAAGGCCGGCAATAAATTCCTGATTTTGCAAGGTCACAATCCCATGTTGATTCTGTATATTCGAAGATGCCTGAACGCCTGGAAACTGTGTTCCGCGTTCTGACACAAAGCCGCATTTTATCATGAACTGGAGGTGACGGATGCCTGAATAAGGCCGGTTTCCCGTATCGAGATCACCACCGGACTAAAGCCCGGTGGTGTGGGAAGGTATGCTATCTGACTTACATCACCTCAGGCGCACTGCCGGTAATGGCTTTCACATCCGCCAGCAGATCGCCAAACTTACCGTAGTTAACCTTAACGCCGTCGTCGAGATCAATACTGATTCTCATATCAGCATAGTGGCGTAAACGATCGTCGAAGCTGCGCAGTTCGTTGAATTTCTTGCTCAGGCTATCACGCTCACGCTTCAGTCGCGTGGCTTCACCGCCGGAGGCATCATCAACCAGTTCGTTCAGGCGGTCGATATTGGCCTGGTAACGCGCCAGCAGCGGTACCACATATTCGGTACGCATTCTCGCCAGCGTCGCATCGTTGTAGCGATGCAGATAGACCAGGCACTCAAACGCATTTGCTTTACCAGAGCTGAACAGCCAGTAGATCGGGCGTTTTTTATACATCTTCATATGATCTTTCCAGAACTGGGTGGAAAGATAGCGACGGATGGTATCCAACGCAGGTTCGCCTTTTTTGGGGCTGATCGCGTATAAACAGAGACTTTCAGCGATAAATTCGAGGTTTTCCTGTAAGTGCTCTTCACCCCAGACGGTGCGAACAAACTCTTTGACGCGAGAGGTGACGTCATCGTCAAACCACTCGTCATCCATCAGCGGCAGAATACCGTCATTGTCAGCCGGGAAGGTTTTGTAGGCACCTTCAGCGACTAGTTCGGTAAAGCCTTTGTTGCCTTCGTGGGCATAGACTAGGCCTTTTCGATTGAGGGAATAGCGTCCCATCATGCAACCGATGGAATAAGAGAGAAATTCCTTTATCGTATCTGATTGAAATAGCATGTTATTATCTTCCAATTTTTTGGAAGCATATTTATTATATGGGTTTGAAAAAAGCGTTATATCACCTAATTCAATAGTATGATTATTAAGCCCATTTCTGTAATACTCTGAAATTAAATAATTCAGCTCTGATTCATGTGTAAGACACTTTTTAGTCATTTTCATGGAATCTTCTAGGAAGGCTGAAAAAGTGCTTTTGATTGTACATTCTTTGAACTTTAATAAGCTGTTTTTTGTGAATTCCCATGATATTTCTTGGCTATCCCAATCGTTCTTTGTAATGTCAATAATCTCACGGGTTAAGTTTTTGATATTTTGATCAATAATCAGCCCCTCCGAAATCGGCAACCTAGATATTTCACCTGATTGATAGTTAACTGTTGGAGATAAAAATTCAAGGTACTCACCGCAAGTTTTAGAGTTTAAAAAAGCGAGAATGTTTTCATGAATATGAACTGGGGGAAATGCTCCGTTGCTTGCATCAGAGAATATGAATCCAGAAGGATAATAGCGGACGGAAAATTTGTCACTAGATATACGCGACCATGATAAAGATGGCTTGAAAAATTTATCTTCGTTAACTATCCTTCCACCCACTTGCTTTTCAGGGTTTTCAGAAATAAACTTCCTTATGTCTTTTCCATTGTGCTTCCAATTTATAATGTAATCTTGGTTTCCATACCATTTTCTGTTTGTTCCACCTTTTATAAATGGATACCATTGTTTTTTTGATAATAAGCTATCATTACTTGAATTACAAAATAACTCAATATTATTGTACGATACCTCATGCCAAATCCTTAGGAAACGTTCATTATCAGTGCTAGACATCCCTGATTTTGGATCAGATATGTCACGCATTTTTTTATATTTCCCAAAGCTCTCAATCATAGATTGGGTTATCCAATAGGCTATTGGGTGTGTTGGGATTTTTATGAAGTCATTTTGATTTAAATTCGTATATAAATATTTTTTTTCTTTCAGTAACGCTTCTTTTTCTACCTCATTTTTGCCATGTGTCAATCTTAAAAAACATGGAGTGTAGGATTCTGTTACGGAATTCAATAATATCCACGCTGTTGTTTGTACTACTTCTCCAGAAATTTGACCAAAGGCTCTAGCTCCAAAGTGTGCCATCGTAAGAAAAGTAGCGTTATTGAATAGCCATTTACGGAAATATTCAAAGCTTGATAAAAACATCCATGATTGCATGTTGACTTGCGCATTCAATCCGTTTTCTTTAAGTAAAGAAAATGCATGCTGCATAAACATTGCAAACAAATCGGCTTTACTATCTGGGAAATTATTTTTGGCAAACTCTTTCAATTCACCATTCATTCCCTTACTGCCCATATACGGTGGATTAGCCACCACAACATCATATCGCTGTGCAAGGACCCACGCCTGATGAATATACGGAATAAACGCTTTCGCTGCAGTCTTCTGCTGGTAATCTCCTTCATGTTTCAGGCGATACAGAGCATCAAGAAACGCCTCTAAATCAGCCTCTTCTTCCTGAGGCACCTGAATCAACGAACCCAGCGTTTTGGCATTCACAAAGCGTTTCAGCGTGCGCATCAGCAGCTGATATTCTGCGTTTTCGGTATGGGCTAAGGCGGTATTTTCGGCAAACATATCCCCCATGCTGCCGGTCTGGTTCTGCTGGTGGAAGTTTAGCTGCTGCCACAGTTTAGCAATATCCAGATGCAGACTCTCCTGCAGGGAGACAATATTCAGGCGCACGTCGCGGGTGAATATCCTTCGGTCATCCTGACGGGCCATCATTAATAATGAAAAACCAGAAAGCTGGGCTGCGCGGTTGTCGATGTCGAGACCAAAAATATTATTTTCCAGAATCAGCTGTGGAATATCGCGAGCACGGTAGCCGCGCTCTTCGTAGATATTTTTCAGCACATTATAGGCTTCAATCAAAATATGCCCGGATCCGCAGGCCGGGTCGAGCACCTTGATGCTTTCCGGTTCAATGCTGGCAGGCGTAATGGCAGCCAGCTGCGCCTGCACTTCCGGTGTCTGTTCGGCGGGCTCAATGTAGTACTCCATTTTACCTTTCAGCGGCGAGTCTGGGTAGGTCTGCAACCACTGGCGGCCGACGGAGTTCTGCACCAGATACTGTACAATCCAGTTTGGGGTAAACAGCTGGGTGGCGGCAGGAATATCTTCGCTCTGTACCACCTTGCCAATAACGGCATCTTTTTTCTCAGAGATATAGAACTGATATAGCCAGCCGATAACCTCAACGTCTTGCCAGTCTTCTTCCGGAATACCGTCCACCAGACCGCGCAGAATAGAGTCAGTACGGGTCAGGTTATCCGGCAGCAGAAGTTCAGCTTCATCATCGACTGCTTCAAACAGGAACGGCATCGCACGGTGCAGTGCGTGGCACTGGGCCAGCAGCAGTTCACGGTAGATGGCTTCGTCCTGGTCACCGGACAGCTTCATTTCGACCAGCTGCGCCTTTTTCTCTGGCAGTAAAGCTTCCGCTACTTCCGGCACGTGGTCCAGCACTTCAAAGCCGGTTGGGTTATCCGGGTGCGATAGCATATGGAAGCCGTGGTCAAGGTAGCCGTGGATTTCCATATAACGAATGGCGCATAGGCGGTTAAACCAAGTATAGGCACAGTGTTCAACCAGCACGTCAAAGCCCTGTTCCTGTGCGCGTTTAACCAGACGATCGCGGCGGACGAGGGTGGATTTGGGGTAGTCGAACTGACCATAGCGCACGGTTTCGCCGACGATCTCGGCATCCGCAATCTGCAGATTGCCTTTTTTATCAGCGGAAATCCCCAGCGTGGTTAGTTTCTGGATCACCGCATCACGGAACTGGTTACGGGCCTGTGGAGCGTATTTTTTGATGTTATTGGTATTCATAGAAAATCCTGCAAAGGGCAGCAGAGTGCTGCCCTGAAATGGGGTTACTGAAGACGAATCCGGTCACCTGACTCAATGGCTGCCAGCAGGGCAGCGCGAAGCGTATCAAGCGCTTTTTCCACCTGCTCGGCGGTTTCCAGCACTTCACCACCGGTGGCTTTTCGCATCTCGCTGGCGACATTCACCAGATGCGTTTTTTTCGGTACCGGCTGGATAACGGGCTTTTCTACCACAACATAGGTTTGTTCTGGCTCGGCAGCATTTTTTGCCTCATTCGCAGCCCGTATCTGGGCTTCCTGCTTTTTACGCAGCTCGTCGATCCACTGGTTAATCTTCTTCTCAGCATCCGTTTGCAGCGCTTTCGTCTCTTGCTGTTCCGCCAGAATTTCCGGAATCGAATGGCTGACTTCAGCGCGCTTTCTGGCTTTTTGCATCGGCAGCAGAACGCTGTTTTGCAGCTCCGATGTGGCATGCGCTTCCTGCAAGCGTTGACGACTCTCTTCGATGCGGGCGTCAATACGTTCCAGGGCGTGCTGGCGGTGCTGTTCAACTAACTGATGGTTAACGTTCTGAACCTGTTCAATCAGCGGCGTGATGCGATTGAGATGCTTGTAAGGCTCCGGCATCTGCCAGATGTTTTCCAGCTCACCTAACGCTTTTACCGCCACGGCGTCTTTTTCCAGTGCGCTGCGGTTGGATTTAAAGCTTCCGTTCAGCGCAGCTCCCAGCTTTTGCCAGGTGGAGAACTGCTTGCGGTAGAAATCGACCAAATCTTCGCGATCTTCGCTGAAATCCAGCAATTCGTTTGCCTGGGTGGTGACCTTCTCAATCAGAGCAAACTCTTCTTTTTCGCTAAGAATGGAATTCAGCAGGCGCAGACCTGACTCAATCTCATTTTTGCCTGGATTGTTTCCACCTTCCGCTTTCGCTCTGAAGACATTCAGCTCTTGCTTCCAGTAATCGAAGACCTGACGGATATGTTCAACCAGTGCCGGCTCTTCACGTTCGCTAAATGGCTGCTGGGCAATCTTCGCCATGGTTTGCGCGGCCTTGCGAATTTGTAATTCGTCGTGACGACGAATTTTGTGCAGACGCAGTTCGCTGTGGCGACGGCTGTTATTAAAGAGCTCCCACACCTGCTTACGCTCTATATTGTTATTCTGCTGGCTAAAGCTGAATTTGCCTTTGCGTGCCAGACGAGCAACCAGAAGCTTCACTTCTTCTTCTGGCCATCCATAAGGGCGGCGGGCAAAGTGGTTTAGAATATCGCGTAAATAGACCGGCTTATTGAACTCGATATTCATGCTGACCCAGGTTTCCACTTCGCGCATCGCGTCAGGATTGGATTCCTCCAGTTCGCTCAGATCCAGCTCCGTATCATTTTCCACCGTAAGTAGCGCATGGATTTCACGTGCGATATCGCCGTTGAACGGCTTCAGCATTTTTAGCTTGGCAAACGTGTTTTCAATCACATAGCGGCAGGCTTCATCCACGATGCTGGATGGCGTCGAAGATTTCTTTGGTAAGCGCTCGCCAATTGCCCAGATGTCCGCTTCTGCAATAAGCGTATCCAGCTGGACGCGGAGCAGTTTCTCGCGAACGCTATTCTCACGGGCTTTTTCTGAAAGCAGGCTGGCTTGTTCCGGGCGCTGACCGGCGTTGTCCCTGAGGAATTTTTCAGTCTGGACGACTAAATCAATGTCGGTCCAGGTACGGGCATCGGCAGGTAAACGAATTAAAATGCAGCCATCCCCCTCAGAGGTGTATGGGCGGCACGCAGCATCGTTATCATAGAAATCATAGGTCGGATCTTTGGGGGTAATAATTTTCACCACAAGATCGTTAAGCATTGCGCCGTCTAACGGGTGCCCGTTCAGGAAGCGGCTGATATCAAAGTCCTGCTTATTCGCCGGGTAGCGATACTTCCGATTTTTCAAAATGTCATCAAAGATGATCGATGCCAGTTTTTTATTGATTGCAGAGAAATCGACTTCAACGTTGCGGATTTCGTTCTCGATCTCTTTTTCTTCATTGGTCAGGAATACGTATTTATCTTCAACGCGTGCGATCAACATTAAGCGTTCGAGCGTATTCAGGCTTTTTTCAACACGACGGCGTAGCTCAACTTTATCAGTATCGATTTTATCGATAGAAAGGGTGACCAGGTTATCGGGTGTGCTTTTCAGCAAATCGACATAGCGGATCAGGAACAGCGTTTTCAGTAAGTTACCATCGAACTCGTCCAGGATACCGTTCTGACAGGCCTGGGTAATGGTGCGACTCACTGCCGGTTCCAAGAAACTTTCAATTGCCGCATAGAAACGCCAGAAGGGAACCAGAGAATCTAACCCTTGTGGAGCGATTTGCTTAGCCGCAGTCTGGAAGGCTTCCAGCTGTGAACGTTCGCCCATGGCTAACTGTTTACCAGCGGCACCTTTGGTGCGAATAGATTCAAAGACTTTCTGCAAAATCTGATAGTGCCACGGAACAAACGGGTAGTTATCAATAAATTCTTCTTCACTGGTGTAGGTGCGTAAAGAAGCCGTTGTGGTGGGATCAAAGGCCAGCTGGTTACGCAGAATGTCGCCTTTTTCCTGCCAGACTTTAGCCAGAGCTGGTTTTGCGGCATCGGTTTTCACCAGCAAACGTTTTTGGATAACTTCGGATGTGTTGGAGCTTGAAAGCTGCAAACGGGTAGAGAAACGACCTACGATTTTAGAGAAGTCTTGCCCGTCGCGGCTGCTCATCCCACCGATGGCAGCATCGATATCCGCTTGTGAAGTGACAATAACCCATGCGCGCCCACCGCAGATTACACCGAGATTTTCAGTGATAGTTTGCAGCTTCAGCATCATCTGCGTATTTTTACCGATGAACTGGCCGACTTCATCCACCATGAAGAGGATGTTTTTGCCGTTTTCATCCAGCCACTCTTTAACCCACTGGCAAAAATTATTGATATCTAATGGGAAGTTCTTATCCAACTGTTCCACCCATTGACGCGAGGCATCAACGCTTTGACCTGTGGCCTGGCTTAGGGCTTCTGCCATTTCATCGCTGATGAAATAGTAGGAATCGCGCTCTTTTTCCCAGCTTGAACCAGTGATAGTGGAGAATGCGGTCTTAAATGCGTCGTATTGGCCGCGTTTAGCCAGCTCACGCTCCAGATGGGCGATGTGCGGAAAATCAGCGCAGTAGCCAACCCGTTCGTTAAACACCTTCAGGAAGACTTTAAGGATGGCGTCTTCTTTGTCATCGACGTTAGCACGAGAATCAATATTGAACAGAATCACTTCCGTCGGATGATGGACCGCTTTGTTGATATCAGCGAGGAACAGAGCATCTTTGATTTTTTCTTCAAAGAAGGAGTATGCATTACGTTCTGTACCGTTATGGCTGACTTTGCGGTTAGACAATAGATACGACAGAATCTTGATAAAGTGTGATTTACCTGAGCCAAAGAACCCTGAAACCCATACGCCAATTTTGTTTTCCATGCGTATGCGCTCCGGACCGGTTGCCGGAACATAAGATTCGAAGAAATGGCGAAGATGTCCTTCCAGTTCCCGGGTGATGACGTATTCATCAAGCTCAATCCAGGCACTGGCATCGTCCGTCTGTTCGGCTTTCACAACGCCATTAATATTTCGGTCCAGACGTTTCTCAAAGATCTGTTCAATATTCATTGCTGTGCTCTTTAACGAGGATTCAATGTCGCCGCAGGCCCGCTTTCGGGTACCAGCCTGAAGGCGCGATAATAATTTCGGGAATCAATACCCGCCAGGGGGGAGAGATCGTGTCCGCTATAGGTTCCCGGATAAAACATCAACAGAGGGGTAAAACCCATTACGTCCTGCAAGGCGCTCATCAGCTCATGGCCACGAACCAGCGGCCAGGCATTACCCATGCCTGTCAGGATGACAAATTCTTGATTCTGAAGATCGACTTTTTTTGCTATGTAATCCGCGATCTTTTTCTGATTCAATAAGCCAACGAGTTGTTTTTTCAGCGCTTCGGTACCGACTTTCACTTCCTGCTGACAGACGCGCTCAAATAACCCACGTTCGGTGAGCATGTCGATAATGATCTGAAAGATGTTGAGGTGCGTGAACTTGTGGTCCTTTTCCAGATTACGGAAAAGATACTTCAGGTGTTCACGTACCTGTAGCTCATTCTGAGCAGGATAATCAAAAATCCAGAACCCAATCTCATTACCTGAGCCGTTGTTTTTGAGAAAGCGCTCTTCGCTAATGCGGCTCTGAACCTGTGACAGGCGGTATTCAAGCACGGGATCGATCACCGTTGCCCCTCCAGAATAGAAACCAATTCTTGTTGCCCGAGGCGCTGCAAGGTTGCCTGGGTTTCTGGTAAAAGAAAGACTGACTGGAGATTACGTCGGCGTGGCGTATCCAGATAACCCGCCTCAGCCAGTGCTTTAATCAGGTTGTTACCCATTTTTTTGATGGATGAATCTGAGTAACTAGTGAGTACGGGCTGCTGACGAAGATGGCTGGTCACGAACTCATCCCAGCTATCTATAGGGAGCTTTTCTTTAAATTGTCGGCGCAGATCGTTTACCACTTCAGCCAGGAAGTCTTTAACAACCGGTGAATGGAGTACCAGAGCGACAAATAGCAATTGCTGACGCTCGCGCTCGCTCCCTTCCGCAATAAGTGACCACGCGGCTTTATCAAGCGTATTCAGGCGTAGTTTTATCGTTGTGGCATAGCGCTTTGCAGTATTGGCAGAGGAAGCCTGGAGAATGTTATGACCCACGATCTGCTCTTGCCAGGTCTGTTCATCGGGAGCGGTAAGCATGAGCTCAGCGATGATTCGACTTTCCCTGCTCATCAGCGGCCCGCCTAGCAGGTCTCCAATCCATGCCTTGTCGTTTTTCATCGTCATATCTACCCTCTGAAGACTGCTATGCAGCTCGCAAAAAAACAAACAATGATTGTAATGGGGGAAGGGGCCGGATGCCATGAGAAAAGGCAATTTGTGAGATAGTAAAGAGCAGAAAGTGGGGGAAGGGCTACTTTCTTTGTAATTTGAATAATAAATGCTCATTTCTCCCCTCCTTTGCTACGAGTCCCAGTTATACATTATTTCAACGTATCGTATGCACGGGGAGTCATTCTTACCTTTAAACAATACTTTTTATGTGGTATTAATTTGTGCCTATTTCTCTTTTTTTTCATGGAGTTGAATTTTGTCTGATATTGCAGTAACCGCAGCCAGTCAAGGAATTGACTGGTTTAAATACATCTCTCCTGTCGCCAGTGTTATTGTATCTACTGGCATCACTTACTGGTTTTTTGTGGCTCGTAAAAAAGATGAAAATCTCAGCTACCTCAATAAAGAAATCAGTGACATTCTTAAAATATCTATGGCGTATCCTCACTGCGAATACAAAGAGTTTTGTGATTCATGGGATCCGGTCAAAGCTAAAGATGGCTCACCGGAAGCGGTTAAATACCTTCAGTATAATATTTATACAACTCTTGTTTTTAATTACGCCAGTAGTCTTTGTTCACATTTTAAATATAATGAAGATAAGTTTTTGCAACATACCGACATTAAATCATGGATTCGTCTTCACAAAAAAGCTTGGAAACAACCTTTGAATGATGAAAACGAAAATATTGATACCTACGAAAGAGAATTCATTGAAATTGTTAACAGATATATAGGGTAAGAGTTATGAAACGAAAGGCGATTATTATTGCAAATGTTGCTAGTGATTTACCCGGTACACAAGTAGATATTGCAAATATCCGTAATTTTCTAAAAAGTCTACAAGGAGGGGCATGGTATGAACATGAAATATGTATTCTTGAGAACCCTTCCAGAGCTAGCTTGATAACTGAACTGAACGATGTTAAAAAAACTGTAGATTTTTCTATAGTATTCTTCACTGGTCATGGAGATCGCGATGAAACACAGACGCGGTTTAATCTTAATGATAGTGGGCAACTTATGTTTGAAAATGACCTCAAAGGATTAAGTCCTCGACAAATAAATGTTTTTGACTGTTGTAGAGTATTAGCATCTGGCCATGTCGCCAACGACATGATGCTTGAAGCAGCAATGGAGAGCTATAGTTCTCGTCCTGAATTTCTTACGGAAAGTCAGGCAAGGATGCTGTATCAGCGTCGAATAGAAAATACGCCCCCTCAGACCGTGACGCTTTATTCCTGTTCCGAAGATGAGTATTCTCTCGATACTGAGAATGGTGGCCTCTTTATTTCGTCACTTCTTAAACAGGCGGAGAAGTTTTCTAACAGTTCGCAGTCTTACAGAACTGCTTTGAGTTGTATTGGCGACATTCGGGATGCGGTCCGGCAGAAATCTGCACGAGTAGAGAATAATGCACAAAATCCTGCTTGGGTAGCTCCGCGGTTATTACCAGAAAATCAGTTAATACTTAGTCTCAACCCTTATTTGCATGCGCACTTATAAATATATATACAATGCTAATTAGATAACATCATAGGACTTCGTTACTGGCCAAGGCGAAGTCCATTCGCCTCGTGCTATACTTCCTGTTAGAAAGTATTATATTGATGATAAGAACGCAGGTATTACAACGCTCAGAATATAAGCTAACTGAACATTATTCGATTATAGTGAAGGGTTCTCCACTCTCATACAGCACTTTAGCCATCTCGTGGTTTTGGTCTGGAAGCTTTCGAAAAATCTCGCTGCGACTGGCTAAATGCCGGCAGAGGCCTTACCCTCGAATGCGTTTCGGACTTGGAAAATAATCACGCAACTTTGCGATCTTCCACCCAGTATTCAATTTTATGTCCCATTCTGGGGGCAAACCTCCAAAACAAATCCTCACAATCCATTAATTTTCAATAAATTAAACGAAAAGGCGAGTCCGGCCTTCGCACTCATCCTCTAAACACCTCCCTCCAATGCCACTCCACAAACCCCTCCCTTGGATAATTCCCTTTGACCATCGGCAAAGCAATCTGCTTCCCTGCAAAATCCCAGAAAAGCCGCCCAACAATTCCGCCCCCATTCACCGCCTCAGACACCAGTACCCGCATACTGTCATCCAGCCCAATCGATCCCTTATCAAACTCCTTATGATGGATTGCGCACAGCGCCAGTCCGTTCGGGACCTCACACGGCCCGCCAAACTGCTTCCATTTAATATGCGCAGCTTCAAGTCCAACAGAGGCGTTATTATGTCGCATGTTAAACCCGCAAATAGCACACTCTTAGTTATAAGCTCGCAGCACCTGCTGACGGAACAGCGGATCGCGAACCTTACGGATCTGCTGAATATCAAAGCCCATCTCATCCGCAATTTCCTCCTGAATACTTGCCGGAAAATGCGATTCAAGGATCTGTTGCGCCAGCGAGCCGATCAGCTTCTTGTTCTTACTCAGTAGAGCAAAGTGTTCTTCATCAAACCCGTCTGCGACGTTATGCTCCACAAGTTCTTTTACTGGTGGCTGTTTGCTACCCGTGGTCGAACAGAACTCAGTATTCTTTAAATCCCAAAAACCATCCCCTTTGAGCCGCCAGAAAGGCATATTCGGGTAATGCGCCTTCCGCTGTGGGCCAAAGCGTTCTAACAGGCTAAGCAGCTGCTCGTGGACCTCAGTTCCGTAATCAAACAGTCGCGCATGCCCCTGCTGATACTTCGCCAGCACGTACAGAAGCAATAAAGGCTTATGCGGCGCACGCTGTTCTCCTTTGCGCCAGATGGTGATGTCGGCAATTGCCTGTTCGAGAGTTTTGCTGGAAGCCATCGCGTTACGCAAGAAGGTAAATAATTGCGATGATGCTCGCAAAA
>OKEE01000462.1_pt1 | contig 18247 bp, 18 predicted proteins | sample 1611071 | NCBI WGS metagenome assembly OKEE01 (sample SAMN04436708, study PRJEB24849) | human gut metagenome | biome: human gut; feature: NICU; material: stool | host: Homo sapiens | place: USA: Saint Louis, MO | collected 2010-09-07 | reverse complement strand
ATACAGTTTACTGCGGGATTCACAAGATATATTGTACAATTCGAAATGGCGTCGCAGAGTTGTACAAGCCAGGAAAAGGCGAAAAGAAGCCGTGTAAATCGTTGAGTTGTAAATTATTTGTTGGGCAATTAATGTGCTATAACAGAGTTCTCCCCACGTGTTTTCGTGGTCACCCCCTCAATCTTCAGGATTAGCATGCTCACAACCATTATTTACCGCAGTCATATCTGCGAGGACGTTCCAGTGAAAGCGCTGGAAGACATGGTCGCTGCTGCAAATTGTAGAAATCGCCAGTTCGATGTGACGGGGATTTTGCTGTTTAACGGCACACACTTTTTTCAGTTACTTGAAGGGCCCGCTGAGAACGTTAAGGAGATCTATGAGCTCATCTGCCGTGACCCACGGCATCACAACGTGGTCGAGTTGTTAAGCGATCACGGGCCTTCAAGACGTTTTGGCAACGTGGGTATGGAGCTCTTTGACCTTCGTCAGTACGACACCGACGAAGTGCTGCAACAGGTTCTCGATAAAGGCACAACCCGCTATCAGCTGACCTATAACGATCGCGCCCTGCAATTTTTCCGCACCTTCGTTGAGGCCACTGAAAAAGCCAACTACTTTGAGCTGCCTCCGGCTGACGCCTGGGAATTTGTCACCGAAAATACGCCGTTATCCTCCCAGCCAACGGTTGTGGCAAAGGGTGCGGACTGTAGTTTCGCATTTCAACCTATCGTCGATCCGTTTATGCAGCAGGTGGTTTCCTGGGAAGCCCTGATCCGCACGCCGTCCGGTGACTCCCCGGAAAGCTATTTTGCCAACCTGTCGCGTGAGGCGCTGTACGAATCGGATCTGAAGAGTAAGCAGGTGGCTTTGTCGATGGCCAGCGCGCTGGGCCTACAGACTCAAACGTTGTCCATTAATCTGCTGCCGATGACGCTGGTCAATGTTCCTGGCGCCGTCGATTTTTTACTGACGGCAATTGAGGCGAACGGTTTTGTGCCGGAGCAAATTGTGGTCGAGTTCACCGAGAGCGAGGCGATCTCGCGCTTTGAAGAGTTCACCAGCGCGGTCAGACAGCTTAAAAGCGCCGGGATCAGCGTGGCCATCGATCACTTTGGCGCGGGTTTCGCCGGTCTGCAACTGCTGGCCCAGTTCCAGCCGGACAGAATCAAGATCAACCGTGATTTGATTGCCAACGTGCACAAGAGCGGCCCGCGTCAGGCGATCATTCAGTCAATTATTAAATGCTGCGCCTCCCTGGAAATTCTGTTTTGTGCGGTAGGCGTAGAGTTGGCTGAAGAGTGGATGTGGCTGGAATCTGCCGGGATTTCTCAGTTCCAGGGGCACCTTTTCGCCAGCCCGCGTGTGGGGGGCATTCCGGCGATTGCCTGGCCCGAGAAAAAGTACGATTTATAAAAACCTGTACGTAACTCTTAAAAGTGACCTGTACGTACGGCTAAATTTATACAACAATACATTAACGAGTGAGTGGTTCGTTGAGCCATTCACTTGTCTCAGAACGAGGAGTTAGTTATACAAATGATTTGTACAATCTGATAAGGTTGGTTTGGTTAGGTATGGAAGTATTGTGCGTGAGGGAGTTAATGGCCTATTACAGTATCGGCGAAGTGGCCGAACGATGCGGTATCAACCCCGTTACGCTGCGTGCCTGGCAGCGCCGTTATGGATTGTTGAAGCCGCAGCGAAGCGAAGGGGGTCATCGTCAGTTTGACGATGAAGATATCCTGCGTATCGAAGAGATCAAACGCCTGATGAAAACGGGTGTTTCGGTCGGTAAAGTAAAAGCGCTTCTTGAAAATACAGAAGTGATGACTCAGGGGAACTGGGCATCGTTTCAGGAAGAGATGTTAACCGTTCTGCGCTATGCCAATCCGGCAAAACTGCGCGCCAAAATCGGCGAGTTCCGCCGTGACCATGCGATGGATGTTCTGATAGATAACATCATCACCCCTGTGCGGCAGCGAATGAACCAGGACCAGAATACGGTGCGTCACATGGCGAGCCTGCTTGATGGTGTCCTGATTGAGTTTGCCGTTGCAAGCCTGGGTGAGTCGCGAAAAAAAGCAGGTAAAGATGCGCTGCTGGTCGGGTGGGAGTGCGACGACCGTACGCATTTGTGGCTGGAAGCGGCCCGTCTTGCCTACAAGGGCTGGCATATCGACGTGCTGGCTGAGCCGATTGATTCTCCGCGTCCGGAACTCTTTCCCGGGCAAAAAATTTTCGTCTGGACCGGTAAAGCGCCTACGCCTCGTCAACAGGAGCAGCTCGACCACTGGCGTGAACAGGGTTTCGCCGTTTCGTTCCATCACTGATGTTAAGGGGGCCGACGGTAAACCGCCAGCGCGGGATTTTTGCTTTCTGGCGATACGACAGGGGTATTCTCAAAGATGCATTGCATCAGTACCCCTGTCATATCGTCGCTCATTTGTCGCCAGCAACATTTCGCGTGTACTGTGCAGCTGTAACTGATTGCACTTTCCACGCCCCGTTTTCTTTGGCCATGCAGTCAACGACAACATGCTCCTGTTTCTTGCCGAACGCGATGTAAACGTTCACGCAAACCGGATCGGAATCTACAGCGATGGCGGCGACATTCGCTGACCAGTCATCACGAATATCCTGGGCCTTTAAAAACAAATCAGCGTCGTAAAATACGTCACTTTCTTCTCCGTATCCTGGATCCTGCGTATGCCGCAGTTTTTTCATCGTTGACGCTGTGACGAATTTATCGATCTCGTTCCCGTCCAATATTGGGTAAATGTCCTTTGCTATCTGACTGACATACCATTTATTGAACTTCACGGCCTGCTCAGCAGGGCCGAGTGGTTTCGCATTAGCTACAGCAGACACCATGCAGAGTAAAAGTAATATTTTCTTCATTACGGATGCCTGTAAATTGTGATTTTTGGCTGAATTTTTCGGTACGTCGGGCCAGGGTAGAGTGTTCTTTGTTTGAAATCGGAATACCAGGTTCCGGATCCGTCATAAATGCATGCGTGCCCGTGCTGATTCTCACCGGGTAGCGCATCAATAACAGCAACATCACCTTCCAGAAGGGTTCCGTATGCTTTTTTGAAGCCCGCCTTTTCGAGAGAACGCCAAAAGTCTTTGGCGTCAGCACCTTCAATTTTCAACCCGCCTGCACGTATCGCGACAGCTACCGCGCGGGCGCAATAACCACCACTTTCATGATGGGCATGGCTGCGAGCATATGAAACAGCCTCATGTTTATTCCATGACATAAAATTACCTTATCAGCTGAATGGTTAAAAAGGGAAACATTACGCCGAAAAGGGGCAAGTTTATGTAATTAATCATGATCGGAATTTAACCACTATCAGACTGATAAATAATGGTTAACTCATCCATCAAACGTCTTTATGCGCGCCCAGGTAAGGCAAAAAAGATGAAAAAGAACCTGGCTTAAGGGGAGGCATACGTAAAAAATGTATAGGGTGCCTGGGCGTACTTTGGCTATCTTAAAAATAGGTATTTCCAATGCAATTTTTATCATTGCCCGCCACCTAACCGCCTTTATCATGAAATGCATTATTTATCAATGCATTGAACAAATCTAACCATCCCATCCGCATCCCGTCACAGGGTCTATGCTTAATGAAAGTAGCCAAAAAGGGCGGTTTAGCCCAAAGCCCCTGCTCGCAGGGGGTTGAAGTGATAATCGTTATCACTAACATGGTGTTATGCCCTGGTGGCTTATCAGATGAGGTGGACCTATGGAACTGCATTCAGAAACCTTCAATCCGGCCGATTTTGCCTGGCGTGGCTTAACGCTGACGCCAGCGGCGGCGGCGCATATTCATGAGCTGGTGGCAAAAAATCCCGACATCCTCGGCGTACGCTTAGGCGTTAAGCAGACTGGCTGCGCGGGATTTGGCTACGTGCTGGATACCGTAACCGAGCCTGAAAAGGACGATCTGGTCTTTGAAACCGACGGTGCAAAGTTATACGTCGCGCTACAGGCGATGCCGTTTATCGATGGAACCGAAGTCGACTACGTTCGGGAAGGTTTAAACCAGTTATTCAAATTTCATAACCCGAAAGCCCAGAACGAATGCGGCTGCGGCGAAAGCTTTGGGGTATAGGCGGTACTATGTCTCGTAATACTGAAGCAACGAGTGATGTAAACACCTGGAGCGGCGGACACCTCAATTATAAAGAGGGTTTCTTCACGCAGCTGCAAACCGATGAGCTGGCGAAAGGCATCAACGAAGAGGTCGTGCGCGCCATTTCGGCGAAACGTAACGAGCCGGAGTGGATGCTGGAGTTTCGCCTGAGCGCATTCCGCGCTTGGCTGGAGATGGAAGAACCCCACTGGCTGAAAGCGCATTACGATAAGCTGAACTATCAGGATTACAGCTACTACTCCGCGCCCTCCTGCGGCAGCTGTGATGATACCTGTGCCTCGCAACCCGGCGCGGTACAGCAAACCGGTGCCGAGAACAGCTTCCTGAGTAAAGAGGTGGAAGAGGCGTTCAATCAGCTCGGCGTGCCCGTGCGCGAAGGCAAAGAGGTGGCGGTAGACGCCATTTTTGACTCCGTCTCGGTGGCAACCACCTACCGTGAAAAACTGGCGGAGCAGGGGATAATTTTCTGCTCCTTCGGGGAAGCCATTCACGATCACCCGGAGCTGGTGAAAAAGTACATCGGTACCGTGGTGCCGAGTAACGATAACTTCTTCGCGGCACTGAATGCGGCGGTAGCGTCAGACGGCACCTTTATCTACGTGCCGAAAGGCGTGCGCTGCCCGATGGAGCTCTCGACCTATTTCCGCATCAACGCGGAAAAAACCGGTCAGTTTGAACGCACCATCCTGGTGGCCGATGAAGGCAGCTACGTCAGCTATATCGAAGGCTGTTCGGCGCCGGTGCGCGACAGCTACCAGCTGCACGCGGCGGTGGTAGAGGTCATCATCCATAAAGACGCGGAAGTGAAATACTCTACGGTACAGAACTGGTTCCCGGGCGACGGCAACACCGGTGGTATTCTGAACTTCGTCACCAAGCGTGCGCTGTGCGAAGGCGAAAACAGCAAAATGTCCTGGACGCAGTCAGAAACCGGCTCCGCCATTACCTGGAAATACCCGAGCTGTATTCTGCGCGGCGACAACTCCATCGGTGAGTTTTACTCCGTGGCGCTGACCAGCGGTCATCAGCAGGCCGATACCGGCACCAAGATGATCCACATCGGTAAAAACACCAAATCGACCATCATCTCCAAAGGGATCTCTGCCGGTCACAGCCAGAACAGCTATCGCGGGCTGGTGAAAATCATGCCGACGGCTACCAACGCGCGTAACTTCACCCAGTGTGACTCCATGCTGATTGGCGCGGACTGCGGGGCGCACACCTTCCCGTATGTCGAATGCCGCAATAACAGCGCCCAGCTCGAGCATGAGGCTACTACGTCACGTATTGGTGAAGATCAGCTTTTCTACTGCCTGCAACGCGGGATCAGTGAAGAAGATGCGATTTCAATGATCGTTAACGGCTTCTGTAAGGACGTGTTCTCTGAACTGCCGCTGGAATTTGCCGTTGAAGCCCAGAAACTCCTCGCCATCAGTCTTGAACACAGCGTCGGTTAAGGAAAGCACATGTTAAGCATTAAAGATTTACAGGTTAGCGTGGAAGAGAAAGAGATCCTGCGTGGCCTCAATTTTGACGTCAAACCGGGTGAAGTTCACGCCATCATGGGGCCAAACGGCTCCGGGAAAAGTACGCTTTCAGCGACGCTGGCAGGACGCGAAGATTATGAAGTCACCCGCGGCTCCGTTGAGTTTAACGGCAAAGATCTGCTGGAGATGTCGCCGGAAGAGCGTGCCGGCGAGGGCATCTTTATGGCCTTCCAGTATCCGGTGGAAATTCCGGGCGTCAGCAACCAGTTCTTCCTGCAAACCGCGCTGAACGCGGTGCGCAAGTATCGCGGCCTTGAGGCGCTGGATCGCTTTGACTTCCAGGATCTGATGGAAGAGAAGATTAAGCTGCTGAAAATGCCGGAAGATCTGCTGACCCGCTCGGTAAACGTGGGTTTCTCCGGCGGTGAGAAGAAACGTAACGATATTCTGCAAATGGCGGTTCTGGAGCCAGCGCTGTGCATTCTCGATGAGACCGATTCAGGGCTGGATATCGATGCCCTGAAGATCGTTGCCGACGGGGTGAACTCCCTGCGTGACGGCAACCGCTCATTTATCATCGTCACTCACTACCAGCGAATTCTGGACTACATCAAACCGGACTATGTCCACGTGCTTTACCAGGGACGCATTGTGAAATCCGGTGACTTTACGCTGGTTAAACAACTGGAGGAGCAGGGTTATGGCTGGCTTACCGAACAGCAGTAATGCACTCCAGCAGTGGCACCGGCTGTTTGAAGCGCAGGGGGGAGCGCGCTCTGAACAGGCTCAGCACCATCTCCAGCAGATGCTGCGTCTCGGTTTACCGACGCGTAAACATGAGAACTGGAAATATACCCCGCTGGATGGTCTGCTAAACGGCGAGTTTGTCACCCGTCTGGCGCAGGTCAGCCCCGATCAGCGCGACAGGCTGGCGCTGAGCGTGGATGCCGTGCGTCTGGTGTTTGTCGACGGTCAGTTCCGGGCGGAGCTGAGCGACAGCGTGCAGGAGAGCGGGTTCGATATCGCCATTAACGATGAGCGCCAGTCATTGACTGCTCCCGTTCAGCCTGAAGTCTTCCTGCACCTGACAGAGAGCCTGTCGCAGTCTGTCACCCATATTCGCGTTAAGCGTAACCAGCGTCCGGCTAAGCCGCTGCTGCTAATGCATATCACCCAGGGCGTTGAGGGTGATGAGATTAACACCGCCCACTATCGCCACCATTTTGAGCTGGCAGAAGGGGCAGAGGCGACGGTGATCGAGCATTACGTCAGCCTTAACGATACCCGTCATTTCACCGGTTCGCGTCTGACGATGAACGTGGCGGCCAATGCCCAGCTGCACCACATCAAGCTGGCGTTTGAAAATTCGCTCAGCCACCACTTCGCCCACAACGATATTCTGCTGGGCCAGGATGCCGCGGCGTACAGCCACAGCTTCCTGCTTGGCGGCGCGGTGCTGCGCCACAACACCAGCACCCAGCTGAACGGTGAGAACACTACGCTGCGTATTAACAGCCTGGCGATGCCGGTGAAGTCAGAAGTGTGCGACACGCGCACCTGGCTTGAGCATAACAAAGGCTACTGCAACAGCCGTCAGCTGCACAAAACCATCGTCAGCGACAAAGGCCGTGCGGTGTTTAACGGCCTGATCAACGTGGCGCAGCACGCCATCAAAACTGACGGGCAGATGACCAACAACAACCTCTTGCTGGGACGTCTGGCAGAGGTGGACACCAAACCACAGCTGGAAATCTATGCGGACGACGTAAAATGCAGCCACGGCGCGACGGTCGGGCGTATTGACGATGAGCAGATGTTCTACCTGCGCTCGCGCGGGATAGACCAGCAGGCCGCGCAAAAGATGATTATTTACGCCTTTGCGGCTGAGCTGACGGAAGCGCTGCCCGATGGCGGACTTAAACAGCAGGTGCTGGCCCGTATCGGTCAGCGGCTGCCTGGAGGCGAAGCATGACATTTCCCGTAGAGAAAGTCCGGGCAGATTTTCCGGTACTGACCCGTGAAGTGAACGGTCTGCCGCTGGCCTATCTCGACAGTGCGGCCAGCGCGCAAAAACCGAATCAGGTGGTGGATGCGGAAGCCGAGTTTTACCGCCACGGTTATGCGGCGGTACATCGCGGGATCCACACCCTGAGCGCCGAGGCGACCCAGCGCATGGAAAACGTGCGCACGCAGGTTGCAGCCTTCCTCAACGCGCGTTCGCCGGAAGAGCTGGTGTTCGTGCGTGGCACCACCGAAGGGATCAACCTGGTGGCTAACAGCTGGGGCAATGCGCAGGTGCACGCGGGGGATAACATCATCATCACCCAGATGGAGCACCACGCCAACATCGTGCCCTGGCAGATGCTCTGTGAGCGTGTGGGGGCGCAACTGCGGGTGATCCCTCTGAATGAAGACGGCACGCTCCAGCTGGAAAAACTGGACGCTCTGCTGGACGACAGAACGCGGCTGGTGGCGGTGACTCACGTTTCAAACGTACTGGGGACGGAAAATCCGGTGGCGCTGATCGTCGACAAAGCCCATCAGGCCGGTGCGAAAGTGTTGATTGATGGTGCCCAGGCGGTGATGCACCATGCGGTTGACGTTCAGGCCCTGGACTGCGATTTCTACGTCTTCTCCGGGCACAAGCTCTATGGCCCGACGGGCATCGGCGTGTTGTATGTGAAAGAGGACATTCTCCAGGCCATGCCGCCGTGGGAAGGGGGCGGGTCAATGATCGCCACCGTCAGCCTGACGGACGGCACAACCTACGCCCGTGCGCCCTGGCGCTTCGAGGCGGGTACGCCCAACACGGGCGGGATCATCGGGCTGGGCGCGGCCATTAGCTACGTCTCTGAAACGGGGCTGGCGGCGATTCAGGAGTACGAACAGCTGCTGATGCATTATGCCTTGCAGGAGCTTGCCAGCGTCCCGGATCTGACCTTATATGGTCCTGCTGACCGTCTGGGTGTGATAGCCTTCAACCTCGGCAAGCATCACGCCTATGATGTGGGCAGTTTCCTTGATAATTACGGCGTCGCTGTGCGTACCGGGCATCACTGCGCGATGCCGCTGATGGCGTATTATCAGGTACCGGCTATGTGCCGCGCATCGCTGGTGATGTACAACACAACGGAAGAGGTCGACAGACTGGTGGCGGGACTAAAACGTATTCACCAGCTGCTTGGCTAACGGAGAGGCGAGAGATGGCAGATTTGCCGGACAGAGATAAATTGCTGCGCAACTTTGGGCGTTGCGCAAACTGGGAAGAGAAATACCTTTATATCATCGAGCTGGGTCAGCGCCTGCCGCCGCTCAGCGAAGAGGCGCATAACCCGGACAACATCATCCAGGGCTGCCAGAGCCAGGTCTGGATCCTGATGCAGCAGACGGATGAAGGCGTAATCGAATTACAGGGTGACAGCGATGCCGCCATTGTGAAGGGGCTTATTGCCGTCGTATTTATTCTTTATCATCAGATGTCGGCGCAGGATATTGTCGCCTTTGACGTTCGCCCGTGGTTTGAAAAAATGGCCTTAACCCAACACCTCACCCCGTCCCGATCCCAGGGGCTGGAAGCGATGATCCGCGCCATACGCGCCAAAGCCGCAATCCTTAGCTAAACTGACAGAACAGCATTCATTCTGTTTCGCGGGGTGGTTTCCACCTCGCTGGTTTTTCAGCTTTCTGACGTTTGGTCAGTGAATAAGGAATCTCAGCATGAAGCGCGCGTCTCTAATAACTCTATTACTCCTTGGTTCGCTCAGTGCTGTTAATTCAGCCAGGGCGGTTGATTATCCTTTACCGCCCGCAGGCAGCCGCCTGATTGGGCAAAACCAGACATACACCATTCAGGAAGGTGACAATAAACTTCAGTCTATCGCTCGTCGGTTTAATACCGCCGCACAGCTCATCCTTGAAACAAATAATACCATTGCACCAGTGAACCCTGCGCCAGGAACGGTCATTACGATCCCTTCCCAGATGCTACTGCCGGACACCGAGCGCGAGGGCATTGTGGTGAATCTGGCGGAGCTGCGTCTTTACTTCTATCCGCCTGGCGAAAATATCGTGCAGGTCTATCCGCTGGGTATTGGTCAGCTTGGGCTGGAAACACCGGTTAGCACCACCCGTGTGAGTCAGAAAATCCCTAACCCTACATGGACCCCCACAGCGGGCATCAGAGCGCGCTCACTGGCCCAGGGCATTAAACTGCCGCCTGTGGTACCCGCAGGGCCAAATAACCCGCTGGGGCGCTTTGCGCTGCGTCTGGGCATAGGGAATGGGGAATATCTTATTCACGGCACCAGCGCGCCGGACAGCGTAGGGCTGCGGGTCAGCTCGGGTTGTATGCGAATGAACGCGCCGGATATCAAAGCGTTGTTTGAGCAAGTGCGCGTCGGCACGCGGGTGCAGATCATCAATGAGCCGGTGAAGTTCTCCGTCGAGCCGGACGGCAAACGTTATATCGAAGTGCACAGGCCGCTGGCGCAGGCTGAGGGCGAAAACCCACAGACGGTGCCGTTCACGCACTCGGCGGCGTTTACCGCTTTTGCTGCGGAATCAGGTAGCGATAAAACGCTTATCGATAAAGCCCTGGCGCGCAGAGCGGGGATCCCGGTTGCCGTTTCAGCAGGCAGTGGTTCGTCAGCCAGCAATTCTGTCCTGTCGGTGCAGAACAGTCGTGTCTCAGCGGCGGTGGCGGAAGGCGAGGGCGAGAAGGCGCTTCAGTAGAGGTTTGACGAAGGCAAAAAAAATGGCGCACAATGTGCGCCATTTTATTAACAGGTACTATTACTTACGGTATTTAGTAGCCTGGTTGTCCAGACGCTGGTTAGCGCGAGCTGCGTCGTCTTTAGCAGCCTGAACGTCGGAACGCATTGCGTTCACGTCGTTGCTCAGCTGGTCAACTTTAGCGTTCAGAGTCTGAACGTCAGAAGACAGCTGATCGATTTTAGCGTTGCTGGAGCAACCAGCCAGCAGAGTAGAACCCAGGATTACCGCGCCCAGTACCAGTTTAGTACGATTCATTATTAATACCCTCTAGATTGAGTTAATCTCCATGTAGCGTTACAAGTATTACACAAAGTTTTTTGGGTTGAGAATATTTTTTTGATGGGATTACGCCTATTTTTGATCGTTCGCTCAAAGAAGCAACGAAATCGGCAATTTTGACGAAAAAGCTATGTTAAAAAAGGCATTTTTCATCGGATTCATCTTAGATAAATCGCGATTAAATAGAAAAACCCGATTTGCTTTTTGAATAGTTCTGGTTAAAGGCGGGAATAAAAAAAGCGCCCCGAAGGACGCTTTTTAACAAAACAATAATTTGTTCGTGAAATATTACAGCACGTGGACGGATGCCGTGTTGGTGGTGCCGCTTGGAACCAGCGCGCCAGAAACCATAACCACCACGTCGCCTTTCTGGGCCAGGCCACAATCAACCAGTTCCAGCGCCACTTCTTTACCCAGACGATAGAAATCATCGGTAGAGGCAATCTCTTTCACCAGGTGTGGGATCACGCCTTTGCTCAGCACCAGCTGACGCGCGGTGGTTTCGTTGGTGGTCAGCGCCAGAATGGTCGCATCCGGGAAGTATTTACGCACGGCACGCGCAGATTTACCGCCCTGGGTCGCCACGACAATCAGCGGGGCTTCCAGTTTTTCAGCGGTTTCTACCGCACCACGGCACACGGCTTCGGTGATGCGCAGTTTACGGCTGTCGTTGTTGTAATCCAGACGGCTTTTCATCACGCGGTCGGTACGCTCACAGATGGTCGCCATGATGCTGACCGCTTCCAGAGGGTATTTCCCTTTTGCAGATTCACCAGACAGCATAACGGCATCGGTACCGTCGAGGATGGCGTTCGCCACGTCGCCTGCTTCAGCGCGGGTAGGGCGTGGGTTTTTGATCATGGAGTCCAGCATCTGCGTTGCGGTGATAACCACTTTACGCGCGCGAACACATTTCTCGATCATCATCTTCTGCGCGAAGATCACTTCTTCAACCGGGATTTCAACGCCCAGGTCGCCACGTGCAACCATGATGCCGTCAGACGCTTCGAGGATTTCGTCGAAGTTGTTCAGGCCTTCCTGGTTTTCGATCTTGGAGATGATCTGAATGTTCTCGCCGCCGTGCGCTTTCAGGTGCTCACGGATCTCAACCACGTCAGAACGTTTACGGATAAAGGAGGCAGCAACGAAGTCCACGCCTTGTTCGCAACCGAAGATCAGGTCTTGTTTGTCTTTTTCAGCCAGCGCTGGCAGCGCAATGGACACACCCGGCAGGTTAACGCCTTTGTTTTCGCCCAGGTCGCCGTTGTTCAGCACTTTACAGATAACCTTGTTGCCTTCGATCGCGGTCACTTCCATGCCGATCAGGCCGTCATCCACCAGCACGGTGTTGCCAACGGACAGGTCGCTGGTGAAGCCTTCGTAGGTCACGGCAACAATTTCGTTGTTACCTACAACGGATTTGTCGGTGGTGAAGGTGAAGGTCTGGCCCGCTTTCAGGGAAACGTCGTTACCGCCTTCCAGTTTGATGGTGCGGATTTCAGGACCTTTGGTGTCGAGCAGGATCGCCGCTTTTTTCCCGGTCTTGCTCATCACGTTGCGCAAGTTCTGGATACGCTGACCGTGTTCAGCATAGTCGCCGTGGGAGAAGTTCAGACGCATCACGTTCATGCCGGCATCCAGCATTTTGCTCAGCATCTCTTCAGATTCGGTTTTCGGGCCGATAGTACAAACAATTTTCGTCTTTTTCATGACAGTCTTAGTCTTTAAGTTGGGAAGGATATGGAAATCTCGCTCCGGGGGCGCACCGCCGCGGAGTCAAACCTGTGTTGCAAAAGAGTATATGACACGCACTAAGGATAGGAGACATCAAATGAGCGTGCAGAAGAAAGTGTGCCTGAGTGACAGCCCAACGAAGGAGAGGAGAAGTTGTACGTTGTTTTTTGTATTCCAAGCGCTGAAACCATTCACCAGGGATTTGGCGCGCATTATACGCTGATTTACAGTAAAAAGGAAAATGGAAACAGCGTTTCAAAAACAATCTGTGCAGATTCACATAAGTTTGTTATCAAGGCGTTAAGGCCTAATGTCATCTTATGACGGCAGGCGCAACGCCCGCCGTTTTTTGCTCACTTTTCCAGCGCCTGTTGAAGGTCGGCGATCAGATCCTTCGCATCCTCAATCCCCACCGACAGGCGGATAAGCTGCGGCACAATGCCGTTTGCAAGACGCTGCGCCAGAGGAATGGAGGCATGGGTCATGCTGTAGGGCTGGCTCACCAGACTCTCCACACCGCCCAGGCTTTCCGCCAGGGTAAAGAGCGTAAGATGACGGATCACCTCTGTCGCGCGTTGCGCATCGCCTTTAATCACTACGGAGATCATGCCGCCCGGCAGCGCCATTTGCCTGCGGGCCAGCGCATACTGGGGATGTGACGTCAGCCCGGGATAGAACACGCGGTCTACCTGCGGATGCTGCTCCAGCCATTGCGCAATCGCCAGCGCGTTGGCGCTGTGCTTCTCAACGCGCAGAGAGAGGGTGCGAATGCCCCGCAGCGTCAGGAAGCTGCTGAACGGATCCAGAACGCCGCCAACCGCGTTTTGCAGATAGCCCAGACGCTCCGCGAGATCCTTATTCGCCCCGACAACAGCCAGCCCGGCAACCACGTCTGAATGACCGTTGAGATATTTAGTGGCGGAGTGGACCACTATGTCGAACCCCGCCTCCAGCGGCCGGTGAATGACCGGGGAGGCGAAGGTATTATCCGCCACGCTGATCGCATTATGGCGCCGGGCAATGTCCGCGATGGCCTCCAGGTCGGCCAGTTTCAGCAGCGGGTTCGTCGGCGTTTCCACCCAGATCATGCGGGTGTCCGGGCGAATGGCGGCCTCAAGTCCGGCTACATCGTCCGGCTTAACCCAGCTCACCTGTAACCCGGTGCTGCGTTTGCGCACGTTTTCGATCAGGCGATACGTACCGCCATACACGTCGTCAATGGCGACGATATGGCTGTCTTTATCCAGCAGTTCGAGCACGGTGGAAATGGCCGCCAGCCCTGACGCGAAAGCGTACCCGCGCGTGCCGCCTTCCAGTTCGGCGATGGCGGTCTCCAGCGCGTGGCGGGTTGGGTTGCCGCTCCGGGAGTATTCGTAGCCGGTATGTTCACCCGGTGCCGGTTGCGCAAACGTCGACGTGGCGTAAATTGGCGGCATCACGGCGCCGTGCGGGTCGTGATACTCACCGCTGTGAACGCTGAGGGTGGCCAGGTTTTTCATCTTTCGCTCCTTTTATTTCGTCAGGCGGTTACGCCAGGCGGTAAGTACGTCACTGCGTGTGATCAGACCCAGAAAGCGATCTGCGTCATAAATAATCGCCACGAGGCCACGGTCAAAGATGGCGTACAGGGCGCTCTCCGGGGCCTGCTTATCCAGATATTCGACCTGACGCGTCATGGCTGCCGTCACGGGGAGTGAGAAGCGATCGGCATCTCCCCCGATGTGTCGCAGCAGGTCCCACTCGTCGATGATGCCGACGACCTTGTCGTTATCGAGCACCGGCAGCTGGGAGATGTCGTACAGGCGCATGCGGGCCAGTACGGTGGAAAGCGTGTCGTCCGGGGCGGCAGTCACCGTCGCGCCTTCATCGTGGCGCAGGGCAATATAGTCCGAGAGATCGCCTGCCTGCGGACGCGAAATTAGCCCCTGCTGACGCATCCAGTCGTCGTTGAACATCTTCGAGAGGTATTTATTGCCGCTGTCGCAGGCGAAGGTGACCACACGTTTTGGAGTAGTCTGCGCCTGGCAATATTTCAGCGCCGCCGCCAGCAGCGTGCCGGTGGAGGAGCCTGCCAGAATCCCTTCCGTTTTTAGCAGATCGCGGGCGGTGGTGAACGCCTCGCGATCGGTAATGCGCCAGGCGCGGTTAACCCCTTCGATGTGCGCCAGCGGAGGGATAAAGTCTTCGCCAATCCCCTCAACCAGCCACGAGCCGGCATCGTGATGGCGTCCGGTCTCAACCTGGTCCGCCAGCACCGACCCGGCCGGATCGGCAAGCACAAATTCCGTCTGCGGCGAATGTTCTGCAAACCACGCCTGTAAGCCGCCCAGCGTACCGCCGGACCCCACGCCGACGACGATGGCATCGATCTGACCGTCAAGCTGTTCAAACAGTTCCGGTGCGGTAGTGGTGCGGTGCGCCAGCGGATTGGCCGCGTTATTGAACTGGTCGATATAAAACGCGCCTGGCAGTTCGTTCGCCAGCCGCCGGGCATAATCCTGGTAGTAGGCCGGATGCCCTTTATTCACATCCGAGCGGGTCAGCACGACCTGCGCCCCTAACGCCCGCAGGTGGAAAATCTTCTCGCGGCTCATTTTGTCCGGCACCACCAGGATCAGCGAGTAGCCCTTCTGCGCCGCAATCAACGCCAGCCCCAGGCCGGTGTTCCCCGCCGTGGCTTCAATAATGGTGCCGCCAGGCCGTAGTTGGCCCGTACGCTCGGCTTCGTTAATCATCGACAGCGCGACGCGGTCTTTAATCGAGCCGCCGGGATTCTGGTTTTCCAGCTTCAGAAACAACGAGCAGGGGCCGGTGTCCAGCTTGTGCAGCTGGATGAGCGGCGTACGGCCAATCAGTTCGGTGACGGAGTGGTAAAGCGTCATGGTCATGTCCTGTGAAGAGGTGATGACCGGATGATAGAACCATGAAATTTTCTCAATAAAGAACGTTTCACTGCGTTTTAGAACGGAAAGGAATAATCCTTGTGTTTTCAGATGGAAAGACAGCAAGACGTAAAGTTGTCCGGATGTGAGGATGGCTATATCCGCATAAAGTGCTGCAAAATTAGCCAATTTCGTCGGGTGAATGAGACCTGATATGCAAATGGCAGATAATTATTGCTGATATTCATCTAAATGCTTTTCACCTGCCAGTTCGCCGCTTATTCCGCATTATTATAAGAAATTCTTTTTTGGTCATTTAAAAGCTGATAACGGCTGTTTACTATCTTTTGGACATCCATACTGCTAAACCGCTATATGCGAAACGGATAACGAATAAGAATGATCGTACTCAGCAATATTTCGAAGGTTTTTGACAACGGGAAACAGGCGCTGACAGCCGTTGATAACGTCAACCTGACGATAGAGCAGGGACAGATTTACGGGATCATCGGTTACAGCGGGGCCGGGAAAAGTACGCTGATCCGTCTGCTGAACGGTCTGGAAAAGCCGAGCGTCGGCAGCGTCACCATTAACGGCCAGGATATCTCCGCCGCGAAGGGAGAAGCGCTGCGTCAGGCACGCCTGAAAATCAGCATGGTGTTCCAGCACTTTAATCTGCTCTGGTCGCGCACGGTGAAGGAAAACATCGCCTTTTCAATGCAAATTGCCGGTGTGCCAAAAGCGCAAATTCAGGCTCGCGTTGCCGAACTGGTGGAGCTGGTCGGCCTGAAGGGGCGCGAGAATGCCTACCCGTCGCAGCTGAGCGGCGGGCAAAAACAGCGTGTGGGCATTGCCCGCGCGCTGGCCAATCATCCGGACGTACTGCTGTGTGACGAAGCCACCTCGGCGCTGGATCCACAAACCACCGATCAGATCCTCGATCTGCTCCTGGACATTAACCGTCGTTTTAACCTGACCATCGTACTCATTACGCATGAGATGCACGTGGTGCGCAAAATCTGCGACCGCGTGGCGGTAATGGAGAACGGCAAGGTAGTGGAAGAGGGGGACGTGCTGAGCGTGTTTACGCATCCGCAGCAGCCGATCACCCGGCAGTTTGTCCGCCAGGTGAGCCAGTACGCGGAGGAAGAGACCTTCAATACCGAACTGGCAAACGATCTGGAAGGCACGGTGATCAGGCTGACCTTCACCGGGCACAGTACGCACAGGCCGATCGTCGGTGAACTGACCCTGCGTTACGGCCTGCCGTTTAACATCCTGCACGGCAAAATGACGCAAACCGCCCACGGTGTTTTCGGGCAGCTCTGGGTGCACGTAGTGGCATCGGATGAACAACTGAACAATATCCTCGCCGACCTGAAGCAAAGCGATATTGAAGGCGAGGTAATCAAGCATGGCTGAAGAACTTTTTCCGCACCTGAAGTGGGATCAGCTTTGGGCTGCAACTCAGGAGACGCTTTACATGACCGCGCTTTCCGGCGTGGCGACGTTTGTCCTGGGGATCGCGCTCGGTCTGGCGCTGTTTTTATCTGCCCGCGGCGGGTTATTCCACAACCGCACGGTCTACAGCGTGATGTCGATTGTGGTGAACGTGTTCCGCTCGATTCCGTTCATCATTCTCATCGTCCTGCTGATCCCGTTCACCAAGACCGTTGTGGGGACCATTCTTGGCGCTAACGCTGCGCTGCCCGCCCTGATTGTGGGTGCGGCGCCGTTCTACGCCCGTCTGGTCGAGATTGCCCTGCGAGAAGTGGACAAAGGAGTCATTGAGGCCACGCGTTCGATGGGCGCGCGGCTGAGTACGTTAGTGTTTCGGGTTTTATTGCCGGAATCTTCACCCGCACTGGTTTCAGGTATGACGGTGACGCTGATTGCGCTGGTGAGCTACAGCGCAATGGCAGGGGTGATAGGTGCCGGCGGTTTGGGAAATCTGGCTTATCTGGAAGGATTCCAGCGCAACCATGGTGACGTCACGCTGGTGGCAACGGTGACCATTCTGATCATCGTGTTCATTATCCAGTTCGTCGGCGATGCCATTACTTCACTGTTAGATAAACGCTAATAAATACACACAGGAACCACATCATGAAAAAGACACTGACACTGATCGCCGCCGCAACCCTGAGCGCCCTGAGTTTTGCCTCCTGGGCGGACACGCTCACCGTGGGGGCGTCCAACACCCCGCACGCGGAAATTCTGGAGCAGGCTAAGCCGATTCTGGCGAAGCAGGGGATCGATCTGGAGATTAAACCGTTCCAGGACTACATTCTGCCAAACACGGCGCTGGCGGGGCATGACATTGACGCCAACTATTTCCAGCACATCCCTTATCTGAACAGCGTCCTGAAAGATCACGCGGGCGATAAGGATTATGATTTTGTCAGTGCGGGCGCAATCCACATTGAGCCGATCGGGATCTATTCGAAAAAATACAAATCGCTGAAGGATCTGCCGGAGGGCGGCAAAATCATCATGCGTGATGCGGTTTCCGAGGAAGGGCGTATTCTCTCCATCTTCGAAAAAGAGGGCGTGATCAAGCTGAAGCCAGGCATCGATAAAGTGACCGCGCGCATCAGCGATATCGTGGAGAACCCGAAAAAGCTGCAATTCACCCCTAACGTCGAAGCGTCTCTGCTGCCGCAGATGTACAACAACGACGAAGGTGCTGCGGTTGTGATCAACGCCAACTACGCAATTGATGCCGGTCTGGATCCGGTCCACGATCCCATTGCGGTAGAAAGCGGTGAGAATAACCCGTACGCCAACATCATTACCGTTCATCGCGGTGATGAGAAGAAGAAGGATATCGTCGCGCTGGTGAACGTGCTGCACTCCAAAGAGATTCAGGACTGGATCCGCACCAAATACAAAGGCGCAGTCATCCCGGTAAACAACTAATCTGCTG
>OKEE01000456.1_pt1 | contig 18576 bp, 6 predicted proteins | sample 1611071 | NCBI WGS metagenome assembly OKEE01 (sample SAMN04436708, study PRJEB24849) | human gut metagenome | biome: human gut; feature: NICU; material: stool | host: Homo sapiens | place: USA: Saint Louis, MO | collected 2010-09-07 | reverse complement strand
ACCACCGAGATCTACACTCTTTCCCTACACGACGCTCTTCCGATCTGACTCTGTACCTATCCCAATCCGACGGACTGATGTACTCTCTTCCAACAACCTTGTACGTCAACGTCTTCCCATGATGATGCACATACACCACATCATTCGAATACAATTGACCCACCTTCAACAACATAATATCACCGTACCAACCCCTGTGGCCCGCAAGCACACTACGCCTGCCCTTACCACCCACAGGAATCGAAGTACCGTCAAGTTGACCGACACCCTTCGCCAAATGATTGTAACTAGCTCCCAAATAAATCGGCTTCTTGAAATTAATCTTAGGAATCTCCAAATATCCGAAAATCCCATTCTCATCAATCACCTTGCTACTCTCAAGCTCAATATCCTCCGAATTAAAAGGATCCACAAGACCCGTCTCATCCACATTCACATTCGAATTATATTTGTCGATTCTTTCGGAAAGCTCAGTCGACATCTCACCTTGTGTCCTCAAAAAATCATCCATCTTTTTATCTTGTGAGAAAATCTTATACGACAAATTGCTCAAACAAAAAGTCAATATCCCAATCCCCACAAACAAAATCACATAACCAATCTTCCTACTTGATCTCATTATTCTTCTTCCTTCTTCTTTGTCTAATGTAATACCACAACAAAATCGCGATAATAATCAGTGAAATAATCAAATAAATCTTGTACTTACCAGTCACTTGACTCACCAAATCCTTCTCCACAGCAGCAGGATTGTATTCAGTACGCTCAGCACGCACCAACAACCTATGCGAATTAATCATATACGGAGTACAAGTCAACAACGTACAATAATCCTTGCCCTCCACAACCAAAACCTTGTCGAAATCGCTCGGTTCCACAACAAAAACGTCGATAACCTTGTATGCCAACACCTCTTTGATATTGTGAATGTAGAACACATCGCCCTTCTTCATCTTGTTCAAATCAGTAAACAGCTTCGCAGTAGGAAGACCCCTGTGAGCAGTCAATACAGTATGAGTCCCTTTGCCACCAACAGGAAGGGAAGTTCCCTCCAAGTGACCAACTCCCTTTTGCAAAACCTCCTCGCTCGTACCAGCGTAAATCGGCAAATCCTGATTAATCTTCGGAATCTCAACGTGGCCAATCTTTTCCTTCACCTCGAGCATTTTCGCATACTCGCTAATCGCATTCTTCTTTTCCTTCTCAGAATAAGGATCCGCAAGCTTACTAGGATCCAAAGTCTTGTTGTAAATCTGAGCGAGCCTAATCCTCCTGTCAATCTCCTTCTTGTCAATCTTCTTGGCCGTAGTATCAAAATCGTGCACCGCACTATTAGCCTCAATCCTGTAGTACAACCTTGAAATCAAAGGATACATCGCCACAGCAAATCCCACCAAGAAAATCAACACATACTTCAAATTTTCCTTTAACTTAGACTTCTTCATGCTTATCCTCTACATCAAGTTCTTTTAATCTCTTCTTCGCCTTACGTTGACGATAAATCAAATACAACAAAATAGCGATAATAACCAAAGAAACATAGAACAAATACCTGTAAATATAACTTGCCTTGTTATCAGCAATCAACGCCTCATCCACAGCAGGAACGTAAGGAACCCTGTGACCCCTAACTAAAAGCCTGTGCGAATTAATCATAATAGGAGTACAAGTAAGTAACGTACAATAATCATGCCCCTTCACAATCAACAAATCATTGAAATTCGAAGGCTCCACAATCTTAATCTGATCCACCTGATAAGCCAACGTACCGAAAATATTATGCACGTAAAACTTATCGCCAATCTTCATCATCTTCAAATCAGTAAACAACTTCGCCGTAGGAAGCCCACTGTGTGCAGTCAACACCGCATGAGTATTATTACCCCCAATAGGAAGAGAAGTCCCCTCCAAGTGGCCAATCCCAATCTGCAACACATCCTCGCTTGTACCAGCATACATCGGCAAATCCTGATTAATCTTCGGAATCTCCACGTGACCAATCTTCTCCTTCACCTCAAGCATTCTCGCATAAGCCTTCCTGCCCTCTTCTTGGTTCTTCTTATCATAAGGATCCTTGCTCACCACATTATTCAACGAATCATTGTAGCCCTTCGCCAAAGCCAACCTCTTATCCAATTCTTCCTTCGACAAACCCTTCACAGCCTTGTCAAACTCCTTCACTTGATTTGTGGAATCCACCCTATAATACAACCTAGAAATCACAGGATACATCATCACACCAAATCCCAATAAAAATATTAAAATAAACACAAAATTATGCTTAATCTTCTTCCACATTACAATTACCTTTCTCAAATACCGGTTTCTAAGTCAATTATACCTTAAAAAAATAAAATCGAAAAACATTTGAGCCCTCAAACATAAACAAAACCCTCACGCCAATAACCCAACTCACAATCGTAGATCACCTAGCATGAGGGCATGCTACATTCATATTCCAAATAATTTTTCGAATTACTTAATATTCTTTCCTATTAACTTATCGTCCTTTGCAATTATCCACTTACCAATAAAGAACATAATCGCACCGCCAATCATACTCATGAAAAATCTTATATCCCCAGTCTTTGGAATCTTACGACGAGTAATATCTCCACCTGGAGTTCTTCTTCTAGTAATAGTTTCACTCTTGTTAGTAATGAAAGCAATGGAAATAGTCTTATCATCAGCTTGTTTTTTGATTTCAAATTCCACAGGCTCACTCAATAAAATGAAACCCGCCGGAGCTTTTATCTCAACCAAGTAATACTTACCATAATCCATATCTTCAACGGAGAACTTACCATTGTCAGCACTTGTTACGATATAATCCTTGCCGTCCTTCTTCACAGGCTCGAACTTTCCGTCTTTGTTCTTAGTCATAACCTTGAACATAGCACCACCCAAAGGCTTCTTCGCTTCATCAGTCTTCATGAAATCATGTCTACCCTTGTCAGTAGTAGTCTTGCTGTTCACAACCCTAAGTTCCACCGACTTATCAGTAATAGTAAACTTAGTGTCCACATTCTTAATCACATAACCTGCTGGAGCTTCCACCTCTCTGAAAATATAATCTCCCTTTTTAATATCGTTGATTATAATCTCACCAGCATCGTTGGAAATATACAACCCATCATCGGATTTTGCCTTATCCTTAGATTTTTCCTTTTTTTCTTCCTTAGATTTTCCATCTTTGTCTTCAGACTTGGAACTTTCATCCTTGGATTTCTCTGCATTTTCTTCAGATTGCACCTTGGATTTGTCGTCATCTTTTGGAGATAGTTCAAGCTTATCATCTTTTTTCATAGTAGCCTTGTTTTTCAACTCAACATATTCGCTACCACGTCTCACAAGAAGCTTAAACTTAGCCCCCTTCAAAGGATTACCACTCTCGTCCACCTTCACAAGTCTCACATTAGTAGAAGACTCCTTCGCATGAATAGTCACATTCTTGCTGTCATTCTCCACATCATCTGGAAGGTTTACCAATACAGAAGCTATCTCCTTGTTACGTTTGATGCCCGAAGTGTCACGCACATAATACGCACCCTTTTCCAAATTCTTGAATACTGCCTCATTATTGGAAAACTCCACTTCAGTAGCATTCTTGTATGTAGAATTCAGATTTTCTACGGACAACTTATTCAAATCTCCAAGCTCAGTAGCCTTTTCGGAATCGGGAATCTGTTCATCCTTCACCTTCCACAAACTCATCTTTCCCGTAACATCTCCGTATTTCTTGTCAACCGTCACAGTTATCGAATAATCACCCGCAGCAAATGAAGTGCTAGTAAGAGCCATCGCCACCATTATCATAACCATTAATATTCTTTTTAAAATCTTCATATTATTACCTTCCATTTTTAGTTCTATATTAATATTGTTATATTCTTCTAAAAGTGCAAATACCTCACATATTTGCACTTTTAGAAGAAGGAAAATTGCTTTTCCTCTCTTCTTTTAGTTATTATCTAGCTTCAGTTGCTTGTCTTTTTTTGATAGCGATAATAGCTGATGCCATTATTGCAAGACCAATTGCAGTGAAGATTACAGTACCAATACCACCTGTTTGTGGGATAGATACTTTCTTGTTGTTAATTCTCATAGCGTCTGATCCTGCTGCATCATTAACAACCTTATCAGTGCCTTCGTATACAACACTTATACCTTCAAGATTTTTACTATATGATCCTTCTTTTACTTTGAAGGCAAAATTTGCGTTTGTAGGAGTACCATATCCTGCTGGAGCTTTTGTTTCCACTAAAGTATAGTTTTCTCCATATTCGATACCATAAATTTCCACTTGTCCTTTTTCATTAGAGATGAATTTTGCAGCGTCATCTTTCTTTTCAACCCATTCGTAAGTGATATTAGCTGCTTTAAACGCGTTGTCTCTTGCTTCTTTTAATCCCTTAATAGTTTCAGCTGTAACTCCTTCTGGATAAGTTATAACTCCATTTTGTTGAGTTAATTTTGCAACTGCATCTTTATAAGCTTTATCTGCTGCTTTATATGTTGCTATTAAATCTTGAATATTTTTCTTATCTTTTTCTTTTAGATATAAATCTTTATTGTTATCGCCATCTTTTACAGTCTTCTTAACAATAAATTCTGCACCTTTTAATCTTGTTTCATCATTTTGGTCAGCTTTTACAAATTTTCTTCCACCAACAACAACTTTTGGTTCTGTTGGGTTAAGTGGTTTTGGATTAGTAGTGTCTTTATTATTCTTGATTACTGCAACACCATTTTCAAATGATACATATTCTGCTTCATATCCTGATACTTGTTCAACAACTCTGTAAGTTTTAGCATTGTCTAATCCTGTAAATGTGTGTTTGAATGCTTCAGCACTTGTTGCTTCATATGAATCAACATCTTTCCATGTTCCATTTTCTTGTTTTTCTTGAAGTGTAAATAAAGCTTTTACAGTTTTATCAGCTTCTGTAACTTCTTTTCCATCAACTGCCCATGATTTGTCAACTTTAATTTCACCGTTTTTAGGTTTTCCTTCTTTTGGTTCTGACTCTTGACCTGGTTTATTGCTGTAGTCAAGTGCAACATCGTTGGCATCAACTTTTCCAGGTATAGCATTTGCATTAACTGTTGCTGAATATGTTAATGTAATTTCTGTAGCTTTTGTTTTAGCTGCTTCTTCTACTTTTGTAAGTCCTGCATCTGTAAATTTAAGTGTGAAACCTCTGTCAGTGCTTATTACTTTATAATCACCTGGTTCTTGTTCTGATTTAAATTCAGTTAATACAGTAGATCCAAGCTTAACTACTAAGTTTTTATTGTATGTTAGACCTTCTGTCATTTGGTCAGTCCATACTAATTTTTTGTATTTAGCTTCTACTGGAATTTGTGTTTTTACTTCGTAAGGAACTGTCTTACCAAGTTCTACTTTTGCAGTTGCTTTTTCTTTACCAGAGTTTTCGTATTTTGCACCATCGTTTTGGTTTTTATTTTTGTCTTCAACTGTTCCTAAACTATTGTTAGATGCAAAGTTCTTGTCGATTTGTGGCTTATCTTCAACGTTCTTTGGATAAACGTGAGCTTCTTTTACGTCATTTAGTGGTAATGTAATTACAACTGGAACAGCTAACATTTTTGTAAGTGTTTCTCCATCTTTACCTACATATTTTGATAAGCTATGAATTTCATAGATTTTATAAGTTCCAGCTTTAAGTCCTGATGTAGTAAATTCTTTACCATTTTCTGTTGTTAAGCCAGCTAATGCACCTTTTAAGTCAGTTTCTTTAATACCTTCTGGTAACTTATTATTAGTTATTGTAATTTCTTTTCCGGCTTTTTTGATTGTTTCACCATTTGCATTAATAATTTGGTCATTATTATTTGTCCATACAAAATATACATCTTTGATTTCTTTAGCTGTATTAACATTTGCTTTTAAATTAAGTTTTTGACCAACGTACTTGTTTTCACCTGTTAAACCTTCAATTTGTTTCTTGATATCTTCTGCAGTATATTTTTTTTCTGCAGTATTGTTAGGAATAAGCTTGTGAACTGTAACTTTTTCTGTAGTTTGTGTAAGTTCTGGCTCAGCAGCACTAGCTATCAATGGGGTGAATACACCAACCATCATCGCTAATACTAACATTAACGATAAAAATCTTTTTTTCATAATATAACTCCTTTATATTTTTTTATAATCATTTGCTTTTCGCAAATTATTACCTTACCCTTGCCCCCGTGGGCACTTCTTCTCTTAGGCTTCTGCCTTCCACCATTCTGGTTTCTTCAGCTTCGCATTCTCTCAGCTCCACCTTCCACCCTTCTGGTTTCTTCAGCTTACGCCTTTTCAGCTCCACCTTCCACCATTTCGGTTTCTTCAGCTTCGCCTTTTCCAGCTCCACCTTCCAACCCTTTCGGTTTCTTCAGCTTCGCCTTTCCAGCTCTGCCTTTCCGCACTTTCGGTTTCTTCATCTTCGCCTTTCTCAGCTCCACCTTCCACCCTTCTGGTTTCTCCAGATTCGCCTTTTCGCAGACCTTTCAGCCCGCTTTCTCTAATCAAGCCCTTTTTTTAGAACTTCGATTGGATTGTTTGCTATTATTCTTTCGTTTAGAATAAACATCCAAGCATCTTGAGACTCCAGGGACTTGGCTTGTCGCCTCATCCCCTGTCTCTCTTTAGTCCATTTACGGAGGGTACCTCATCTTTTGATTAACCTCAATCATGATAACGCACTCTCTCTTCTCTTACGTCTGTACTTGTAGTACGCCGTAGTCATTATCACAGCACCCGCTACAAGGAATCCAATAATACCCCATCCACCTGTATAAGGGAATAGTGATTTGTGGTTTACAACTTCTATCGGTTTGTTGTCCTTCTTTTCGACGTATCCTGGATGGTCACTTGGCGTATTGTCGTCCACTTGAGCTTTGTTATCTTTTACTTTAATTTTGCCATCTAAATACGAGAACTCTTTTACATAGCCTCTTGGTGTTATATAACCACTCGGCGCTTTTGTCTCTTTGATAGCGTAGTAGCCTTCTGCATCTAGTTTAAAGTCTAGAAGTCCATCTGTTCCTGATTTAAATGTGTCAACTTTGGTAAATCCAGCCGGAGCTGTGTCGCCAGCTTTTTTGACCAATCTTTCAGTATCCTTTTCGTTAACCTTCTTTTCATATAGGTCAAGCTTTTCGTATTGATTGTTGTCTATTTTGTCTTTGTAATGAACTTCAAACTCAGCACCTTTAAGTGCAAACTCTTTATTAGTTGCATCAACTTTTTTGAATTGTATTCTATCAACGAGTTTTTCATTGACTATCTTGCCCATGTTCTTGGCAGTGGCGCTTGTTACGAAGTCCACTAGCTTACCATCTTTTTCTGATGTTGATTTTTCTGGAACGTATTGGTAAACACCATTTGCCTTATCATATTCTAGTGAGATGTAACCACTTGATCCATCAACGATTTTAATTTGCTTGATAGGATATCCGTGACCATCTGCTGTTACGATAATTAAATCATTTAGATTAACTATGGCATTTGTAGTTGGGTTTACAATTTGACTATCCTTAATGCTAATTTTCTTTGAATCCACACTGCTTACTTTTATGATTTTATTAGCATCATCTGGATTAACCATACTTAAGTCGCTCAATTTATAAGCTTTAGTATCAGTTTCAGCAAATTTAACATTAATAGATTTGATATCGACAACATCTCCACTCTCTGGATCTACAATCTTACCAGAATTTGTCTTAATTGTTTCGACTGTGAAGTATAGTAGTGGTCCATTAATTGGTTTATAACCTTCTGGAGCTTTTACTTCCATAAGTCTATATCTACCTGGTTTTAGTCCTCTAAATCCAAAGTATCCGTTAAAAGCAGATGATACGTTGGAACCTTCTACATCTTTGTAATCATTGATTACGAATTCTTGAAGTTTGAATACTGCTCCTTCAAGTCTTCTCTTTGTAACTTCTTCACTATTTACATCTTCATCTTTATCATTACGACCATGTTTTGAGAAAGTGATGTTATAAGTTTCTTCGTCATTGACTATATCCATTCCTTCTGGACCAACTTGAGTCTTCTTAGTAGAAGTATAGAGTGGTTTTATGCTTATGCTTGTTGTAACTGAATCAATTGTTTTATCTTCAGTACCATTAGGCACTGCAACTATACCAGCATTTCTTTTATTTCCATATCTATCAGTAAATTCCTTGCTCAACCAGTTAGGATATTTTTGTCTGCTTGGTTGTGATGCTCCCCATGGAGTAGTAGTACCTTTTTTGTGAAGAACTCCACCTACATAAGTGTCTTCTTCGTAGACAGAACCAAAAGATTCTGCCCCTCCTTGGTAGGATCCACCAAGTTTAAAGTGTTGAGTATTATCTTGATTGAAACCATCTGCTTGCCAGAAGTATCTTGGTGTCATGAAGTCTATATCCATTTCTATTTTGCCAATATCTTCTTTTGTTATATTGTCATCGTAGAAGCCTTCGACATCAATGTAATAAACGCCTGGGTCAAGGTTTAATTGGTCTTCGTCAAAGCCCCAGTCAAATGGTCTCCATCTAGCAGTGTTTACTACTGATACATCATCGTTTGCTATAGTATAGTTTTTGAAGATGTCATTAAGTTTTGCATCAGTTGGACTATCAGCTAATCCCTTTATCTCATAAGTTGATCTATAGGCAGTCTTTACACCATATTTTCCTTCATAACCAATTTTTGGTGGTTGACCTGGAGCATCCAATTCTTCTCTTTTTATTACTGGTTTGATTTGAACATTGACAGGTTTCTTGTAAGCTCTTGTATCGATATAGATTCTTTGGATATAAGTCTTACCTTCTGTATTGATATTAGTCATACGAGCTGCGTATTTAATACCGCTATTAGTTGTTTTTATTCCAGTAGTATTTCCAGAATTATCCAAAGACTTGTCAGAGCTTACGAAAGAGTTTGGTGTTTCATCTGGTCCTTGGTATTCTGCCTTCAATTGGTTAGTAGTAGTGTCTTCATATACATGAATCTTCCAAGGAGCTTGAGCTTTTTTGTAGCCTGATGGAGATTCTGTTTCTTCTAATACATAGTAACCTGGTTGTAAGGCTAGTGTTTGTTCTTCACCATTCTTGTCAGTAAATACCAACTTACCATCTTTGCCAGAGATACCATCTATTTTTGTAAATGTAGTATCTTCTGTTTTATAATTTTCATCTGTTTTCTTTAAAGTAAACTTACCACCTTCAAGAGGTCTACTATTAGAATCTCTCTTGAATATTTTAAGGTCAAGACCTGTTTGTTTATTGGTGATTTTTATTAATTCACCATCACTTGGTATAGCAATTTCGCCTTCTTGTGGTTTTGTTATTTCTTTTTGTTTAAAGGAAGCAGCAATACTTACAGGTTGATCTGGCATTGTAAACTTATAATTACCTTGACCATCTTTTGTAATAGGATTTCCATTATAAGTTAAGCTTTCTAATTCGTAGTATTCATCTGGATTTACACTTACTGTAACTTCTTCTCCATTTGTTGCACTAGCTTTTACACTTACGCTACCATTTTGTGATGGTTCTACACTTATCGGATAAACATTCTTTGGTTTTTCCTTAAATATAGCTGTAACTGTAACATTAGATTTTGGCATTGTAAATTGATTATTTTCATTTACTGTTACCGGATTATTACTAGCATCTTTTACTTCAAATTTATCTAATAGATATCCATCACTTGGAGTTGCAGAAAGTGAAACAGTGTCTCCTGCTTTTGCACTTGTTGGATTCGCAGTAATAGTTCCACCAGTTATTTTTTGAGCAACTTGGACCTCATAGCTTGGTCGTTCGTCTACAAAGTGAGCTGTAAGTGCCATACTATAGGCTGGCATTGTAAATTGATTATTTTGATCTAAGGCTAGAGTTTGTTCATCTCCATTATTATCGTTATAAGTTATCTTTTCTAACTTATAGCCAGTTTCTGATTTAACAGTTATTGTAACTTTATCTCCAGCTTTTAGATTACTATTTGGACTTGCTGTGATAGAACCATGGTCTACAGTTTGTGTCCATACTGAATATAATTTTGCTTTAAATGTAGCATATACTGCAACATTACTTGCTGGCATAGTGAATGAATATTTTCCATCTGCCACCTTACTTGTTACATCAACTCCAGCTACTGTTAATTTTTCAAGTTGGTATCCATTATCTGGGCTTACAGTTAATGTGATATTTTCGCCTTGCTTAATTCCAGTAGTTTTATTTGCTGTAACACTTCCATTTGCTCCATTTGTAATATTGAGCTTAAATGATGAAACTAGGTTTTTGTTTATTGAGGCTTCCTTATCATATGAGTCAGCAATCCAAGCTTTGTTTTCATCACCATAATTACCTTTATATGAGTCATAATCACTTCCCAAACCAATTCCGTAGGCTGGATCGTAACTTGTCTCTAATTCAACAATTATCGTTCCACCATAAGCTGCTGATACTTCTCCTATTAATCTGTTATAACCATTTTTACTTGCTTCTTTAAAAGTTATTCTTGAAGTTATATCTGTTGTTTTTCCATCATTAACTTGGAAAACTTTAATATTAGTGCCAGATTTTAATAGATTATATTTTTCAGGTTGTCTGTGAATTTGTATTTCACGTCTTTTAGCACCGTATGGGGATGGATAGAATTCAAATCTTTGCTTGAATCTATGATCAACATTGTTAATATCGGTGATTTCTGTGCGCGCTAAACTCTTTGTTTGACTGCCTAGTATTCTACCTTCAGAAGCACTTGGGTCAACTTTTTGCCAATCACTTGCTGCTCTTAAAGGAGTAGGTATTGATTCATCTGATATTTCTAATCCACCATTGTTTGCCAATGCTACTGTTTCTCCTCTGAAGAATTCGTTCATTGACATCAATGTTGGAGTATCCAATAGATTACTGTTGTATCCATATGCTACTGAATTTTGTCTATCTTTTAGTAGTGTTCCAATTCCTGCTGCTCTAATAAGCATATTAGAGTTGGAATTTGGATTAATAAGCTTTGTATTTTCTTCTGTAACACCTGTTTTCTTATTAACCTTGATATAATTTTCACCGTTAGAAGTTATTCTTACTGTCCAATCTACGTTTGATTTTTCGTAACCTGGTGCAGGTTCGATTTCTTCTAGTTTGTAGATTCCTGGTCTTAGTTTGTCGAATGAAATTATACCGTCTTTTCCAGTTGTAATTTCTCTTTCTTCTCCACCTTCGCCAGGTCCAGTTAATCTAAACTTAGCACCTTCGATTGCTTTTGTATTATCATTATCTTTTACTTTTTTAAGTTTAAAGTCAAATGTTTTGAACTCATTTGTTACATCTAAGGAGCCTTCTGATACATAAGATCCTATGATATTTCCATCATTTGATACTACAGGAGATGCTTCTTTTATTACACTTGCTCTTTCGTAGTAGTCGCTCTTCCAGTATGTTGTACCATTTTCAGTCCAGTCCATACCAGTACCGACTCCACCAGACTCTTCCTTGTATGGAACTTTTACATCAATAACAAGTGGTTTGTCAGTTGCTGGGAAGTTTAGTTTTAGTCTTTGTGGTTCACCAAATCGTGAATTGTCTACACCTTTTGTAACTTGACCCGTGATCTCTGTTGCACCATATTCTGCAAGTCTGATGTCTGATATTACTCCTGTTACAGGCTTGTTAAGTTTAAATACTTGGTAAACTTCGTCACCCTTATACCAGTCCATGTTTGGATATTCTGGCAATTCTCTGTGAATTGTTGCAGAAGTTGCACCTATATTAGCTGCTTCTGGGTTTACTACATATCTTTGGATGACGTATTTTTCATCTCTATTGATACCGACAATTCTTGTACCAAGCTTAAATGGATCTACGTTATTTCCAGTCCAGCCTGTGTATCTGTTGTCGTATAAATTCCAACCGTCAAGAGATCTTCCTGCAACGTCTACCCAGTTAACTCCTTCTTTTTCTAGGATTGAGTTTAACGCTGTAGTTGTATCAGAATTTTTCCTATAGTTATAGACTTTTTTATTTCCATCTTTGTCTATTACAAGAACCCACTTTTTGTCGAGTTTTTTGTAGCCTGTTGGGGCTTCGGATTCTTCTATAATATAGGTGTTTCCTTGAGTTAGATCTTTAAATTCTACAACACCGTTGTCGTTAGATACGCCATCTTTAACCTCAGTACCATCTTTATTTTTTATAACAAACTTAGCGCCTTGAAGTGGTTTTCCATCAGAATCTTTCTTGTAAACACGGAAGTCTGCTCCACTTGGTTTGTTGTATACTGGCATAAGAATAATATTTTCGTTATTTCCAAAATATGACTCATCAGATCCAAGTATACCTATTTGGGTAATTCTAACTGATCCGTCTGAATAAACATTTACTGCCCATCTTTTTTCTGATTGGATAAAGCCGTTAGGGGCCTTGGTTTCTTTTAATGTGTAGCTACCAGGAGCAAGATTTGTGAAGCTTAGTTCTCCATTGTTATCTGAAGTTCTGTAGATAGTTTTATTGTTAGCATCAGTTAGCTCAAATGTAGCTCCAGCAAGTTTACTTTTATCGGATTCATTTGATTTTATTATCTTAAATTGTCCTGGTGTGTATTTCTTGTTGATTACACCGACATCTTCTTTGTAATATTTCGGAGTTTCTCCACCAGTTTGGTCTCCTTTTGCAAAACTTTTGTTAGCTCCACTTGCGAAGGCTGATTTAAGGTTGCCGTTGTTCATAACAAATGCTCTCCATTTATTATTGAAAGCATCTATATCTGGAATCCTAAATCTTTGTTCAATAACATAACCTTCACCATTGTTAATACCAGGCATGTTAATCTTAAGTGGTTGATTTTTATTGTCTATCAACTTTCCATTCGGATTAATTTGGTTCTTATCATAAATCAATGTAATGCCATTTTGTGATATTGTGGCATTTTGATTTGGATCAACTGAAGCATTGAAAACTGGTCTGTAAATATTAGGATTTTGTTCTGCATTGTAGCCCATTGACAATGGCATGTAGTCATTAATCAAAGTTTCATTGTTTATTACTCTGACATTTGCCTCAGTACGATAGATTTTTACCCTATCTAGCACTTGTCTTGGTTCAGTACCTTCTCCTGTCCAATTTGCAATATTTCCGCCTTGGAATTTAGTTGTTATCCAGTTGTATCCAAGTGTTTTAGGATTAACTTTCTTATATGGGTTTCTATCACCTATTACGTTGTAGTAGGATATTACATCTACATAATACTGTCCATTTTCTTCATAGATTTCTCTGAAGTAATAGTTTTGTATAGGTTCGTTATGACCTGAGTCGTAGGAGTCAAAGAAGGCCTCTATGTTTTTGTCATATTTTTGACCTGATATATTTGTTTGGTTCGGTTGTACAGTTATAGTAAATGGATAAGTTCCCGTATTTTTGGCATAATATTTACTTGGTATCATACCTATAAGGTCAATAGTAGCTGTAGCCGCTCCACCATCAGTCTTATCATTAAACACATAAGTTAATAAATTAGTTTCATAGTTAAAATATGGATCTGCTACATCTTTTCCATTTATTCTAAGCTTAGGGAATCCTGTAAAATATTGAGTGAAGTCAAGGTTAGGGTCAAATTGTATTTCAAATCTATCACCTCTACCTGAGCTAGATAAGGTAATATCTGCGTGATATTTTAAAGATTCGTATCTGTAAGCTTCCCATACCTTTGGTCTTTCACCACGACTGTAGGCTTGTCCTTCGTTGTAGTCAAGCCATTGGTTTACACTAGTTACTATATTGTCACTAGTTCCACCAATTTCTTTTCCCTTTTCTATAAAGTAATCTTGACCTGGTTGTGGTGTAGCTGATGAGTTTTCAAAACGAGCCTTGTAGCTTACTTCTTTAGATTCGTTAACTTCTACTTCAAAGTAGACTCCGTTTTTCTCGTATCCATCTGGAGCTTTAACTTCGTAGATAGTGTATTTTCCTTCTGGATGTTCTCCAAAGCTTGCTTTACCATCTTTATCAGTAAAGACATTCTTAATAGTGTTTCCTTCGCTATCTTTTAATACAAATTCAGCTCCAGCAAGTCTCTCTCTCTTGCCATCAGTAAAAGTATCTGCAAATTTTACAATTTCTATTGTTTTTTTCTCAAATGGAGTATTTTTAATAGTTATTGTTGGCTTATCATCTGCACTGCTTGTATTTTTGCTTAATCTTACAACTTTTTGTATGCTTGCTTGATTTGCTGTATCTTCATTAGTCAACCAATCATAATATAAGTTTGCTGAACTATTTGTTCCAATATTAGCCTTAACCTTTACCAAGAATCCCCAGTCGCCTGCAAATCTTTCTTTTGGGAAGTAGATTTGATAACCTGTTCTTCCTGTGTAATCATCTGGCTTATTAGGAGTACCTGTAATCTTATAGTTGTGGTTAGCATTTATTACGTTATTTTCAAGGTTCAATGTGTTTGCACTTTGTGCTTCCATTGCAGATTTTACATTTGCTCTATTTCCTGGTCCTACGTCGTATGCTGTTACTTCTGTAATATTTACATCTGGTATAGAAATATCAAGTCTTGTATTTCTATCAGTTTGTCCACCTTGTCTTGGAGCTATTGGTTTTAGATATAGGTAGAATTCTACATCTCCATTACCAGCAACTTTTCCATAATGCATAGAATTCATGTAGTCTGGCCAACTTGGATACTTGTTGTGTTCTACTACTTCTGTTTTTCCTGCTGCTTGTGAGAAGTCGACGTTTTTACCAGATACATTAACTTCACCAGTATCTGATATATTTATTTTCTTTTCTTCACCATCTAGTTTGTAGCCGTTTGGAGCTTTTGTTTCTTTAAATGTATAAGTTCCTGGTGGGATGTTTGTAAATGTAGCTTCACCATTAGCATCTGTCACTACACTTACTCCAGATCCCAATAAGTGGAAGCTTGCTCCTTGAAGTTTCTTGCCAGTTTTGCTGTCTACTTTTACAATTTTAAAAGTAGCTGGCTTCTTATTATCTATCTCCATTAGTGAGTTTAAAATGAAGTGGTTCTTGTCATTGTAATTGTAGTAACTTGTGTTTTCGTTATATTTATATTGTTTGTTGTCTATAGTTACATTTTTTTCAGGGAAAGTTTGCTTTATTTTATGATCAATAAAACTAGCTTCGCCTTTTTCATTTATATTCCAATATTTAACATTAGGAACTGTGAAGGATCTTTGTTTAGCATTTTCTTCATTTACATGAACACTTCCTAAATTATTTCCACTTTTGTCAACAACATTTATGTCTTGAGCTGGCATTTTTTCGTAGCCTTGTGGAAGGTTCCAATGTTGGTCGATAGGAAGGTCTCTGTATCTTGATATTGAAACTCCTGACATAGTGTAAGAATTTGGTGTGTTTGTATTATCAACATCGTGTGTGAATTGATATACGCCAATGTTACCTACAGCTTGAGTTCCCTCTGGGTCTTTTTCTTTAGCTGGAATAGAAGTTAAGCTTTTTTCTTGTTTCTTTACTATCATCATACCAGTAGTTGGATCTACACCATAAACTACTCTCTTACCGGATTTTATATTTGCTCCTTCAAGAGTTCTAGTTTCTAAAGGTAGACCTTTATTTTTATCTAATGTACACACTCCATCTGTTATAGTCCATTGAGCACTTGTATTTGATAAAAATTTTCCTTCTATAGTAGTACGATTGTTTATACCTACTCTTGTAGGTGTGACTTGTTCTACTTTGTCCTTTGGATATCCCTTATCCATAACACTTCTAACTGCACCAACATATGGCTGACCATCAGTTACATCTTTAGTTAGGACAGTAGATATATCTAAAACATAAGCTGCTTGTTTATTGCTTATAGGAGTATAAATACTATACTTATAGGATTTTGTTGATTGATTTATCACAGAGTGCTTTGAATCAACTATTCCTGTTTTGCCTTTTATGGCATCATTATCTTGGATTTTTTCAGTAGAATCACTTGAAGTTATGCTTTTAATTTCTTTAAGTCCTGAACCTTCTACTAGAGTGAAGTTCATCTTCATTCCTAGGTCATTTTTTAAATCCTTACTAGATTCAATTTCTACTACCCAGTTTATTCCAACCATTTCCCCGTTTTCTATTACTGGATTTCCCACTGAGTCAATATCTAATCTATAATTTTTACTTGAGTCAACTATTTGGGTTACGTCGTCTCTTCCAGGTTCTATAATTGATCCAGCTGGATTACCGTTCTTGTCAACTTTTTGTGGTACTAGGTCTTTTGGTGGATTGTTTACTCCGATACCAGTTACCTTGTTGATTACTGTAAATGTTCCATCATCGTCAAGAGTAATATTACCTATATTATAATCTACAGGTATATTTAAAGGTACTTGGATATTTTGGTCAATATTTTTTGTTAAAGTGTAAGTTATTGTGTTATTAGTTGAATTATAACTTGGAGTTGCTATAACTTCGTCGTTGTATTTTATAGATGGAAGAGTTGATTTATCGTTTACGGTAAGTTTTTTATCCAAATGGATTGTGAAAGATTGTCCTGCTTGAACTGGTCCATTTTTATTTGAAATATCATACCTAGTAATGATAGTAAACTTCTTACCATCGAGATTAAGGTTGTTGGTTCCCGTGTCTGCAAACACATGTGGGTTGAAGTTCTTGTCTGCATCTCTTTCGATCAATGCTTTGAGTGCATCTTTGTTATCGTCCATTAGTTTTGCTTGTTCTTCTTTTGTTAGGTGATATTTTGCTTCAAAGCTTGATAATAATGCTTGAACTTCTTTTAATCCGTTGGCTTTTACTGATAGGATTGCTTTTAGTTCACGGTCTGCTTTTTGTAGGTTTGAAAATCCGAAGAATTCTTTGATACCTTCTAATAGTCCTTTTGTTTCTTTGCTGACTTCTTTGTTGTCAGTCTTTTTGTTATTGTCTTCTTTATTATTAGCATCTTTTTTGTCTTCTGATTTTTTGTTTTCTTCTTTTCTTTCTTTTAATGCTTTGTCAAATTCTTCTGCTTTTTGTTTTCTTTCTTCTGGTGTTGCAGGTTCTGATTTGACTTCTTCTTTTGTTTCCTTCTTCTTTATAATAGGTTCTTCTTCTTGGTTTTCTTCTGTGTCTTTTTCAAGTCCAAGAAGTTTTTTGTTTTCAGAATCTTTCTTTGCTTTTTCTTCAGCGGCTCTTTTGGTTTCTGCTTCAGCTTGTTCTTTTGCAAGTTGTTCTTGTTTTGCTTTTGCTTCAGCTTCGGCTTTTGCCTTTGCATCAGCTTCTTGTTTTGCTTTTTCGTCAAGCGCTTTTTGTTCTTCTGTTTTCTTAGCTTCTTCTGCTTTTTTCTTGTCTGCTTCTACTTTTGCTTTAGCGTCTGCCTCTTCTTTTGCTTTGGCATCAGCTTTGGCTTTTTCTTCGGCTTTTTTCTTCGCTTTTTCGTCAGCTTCTTGTTTTGCCTTTGCATCAGCTTCTGCTTTTGCTTTCGCAACTTCTTTTTTGTGTTCTATTGATGATGTTACTTCAGCTGATAATTGTTCTGTTTGGTAGACGCTGTAAGTTCTATCATCTAATATAGCTGCGAATAGGTCTGCTGTTTGTTTTACTTCAAGTGGATTGTTTTTATCTTTATTAAGAGCTATTGTTGTAAGCTTTGTGTCAACAGCTTTGTCAACTTTGAAGTCGAAGATGTAAGTACGGTTGTGTTTGTCACCTTGTGGTACTTCGCCGTCTTGTTGAAGTCTACGTTCTTCTGCAAGTTGAAGTCTGTGTTGTTCTGTTGTTTTGTCGTTTTCAGGAAGTTTGTTGTACAATCCTTCTTTGTCAAAATCAAATTCTGGAACAACTTTTAGGCTGTATACTTTGTAGTCGTCTCCAAAGTTTTCCTTGTCAGCTTGTGGTACGTAGTTGTTGTGGATTCTGTATTTTCCATCTTCTTGTACTACGGATACATCTAAGCTCAATCCTTGATCTTTGAGTGATTTGTCCACTCTGTCGAATTCTTTGTGAGCCTCTTCTACTGTATCAAATGTCCTTTCGTCATAAAGACTAAAATCCTTTCTAACTAATAGTTTGATGTTAGAATTGGTGTTCGTGGCGTTCAATACAAACTTGACGTTCGTATCTGTGTCCAGATTCTTGTCATCAATTACGGTAGCGAGGTTCAATGAAAAGTTGGCGTAAGTATCCTGTTTCAAGGTCTCGAGCTTTTGTATTACGTATCTCTTGTCGAGCTCTTCCTCCTTAGCAAATGTTGTGATTGCTGGCATACACGATTGTATGAACATCAGCATTACCATGACTAACGCGGTTAGTCTATCAAATATTTTTTTCATTTTAACCTCCCAATTTACTTGATTTTTATTTGAAATGTTAGTAATTTGATATTTATTATACTAATTTTATTCTCTACTACTTTACATGCATTTAGATTAAAAAACTACAAACTTTCAGTTAGTTAATGCATATCGTTTGCACTTATCCTCTTAACAGAAAGAAAGAATCAGCCCAACATGTCTGATGAATGATGTTGCCTGACTCAGTTAGTTCTAAATAAAATGCATTGCTTTTTATATCCATTATAATTACGTATGCTTCTGTTTTTAT
>OKEE01000451.1_pt1 | contig 18648 bp, 13 predicted proteins | sample 1611071 | NCBI WGS metagenome assembly OKEE01 (sample SAMN04436708, study PRJEB24849) | human gut metagenome | biome: human gut; feature: NICU; material: stool | host: Homo sapiens | place: USA: Saint Louis, MO | collected 2010-09-07 | reverse complement strand
ACATTCTCTGTCGAATCCGCCGTTACTGGCGCAGTGCGATGGATCTCCGCCACGCGACGTCGCACGCCAAACCAGCCGGCAACCAGCAGAATGGCGATCAGCGGCAACGAGGCGATAGTGTAAGTTCCATTCGGGTAGTCAAACGCCATGAGAACCAGCACGCTTAATAAAAACAGCAGCGTTAGCCAGGAGGTAAAAGGCGCGCCGGGCAGTTTAAAACTGACGTCTGCGGCTTTGCCTTCTTTTATCGCCTGGCGTAAACGCATCTGGCACACCATGATAAACGCCCACGATGCGATAATGCCGAGCGAGGCAAAATTAAGAACGATCTCAAACACGCGGGAGGGGACCAGGTAATTCAGGAACACGCCAACCACGTAAACCACCAGAGTCGCCAGAATACCCGCATAGGGCACATGCTGACGGCTCATTTTCGCCATGAATTTCGGCGCGGAACCCCCCATCGACATTGAACGTAAAATTCTCCCCGTACAGTAAAGCCCGGAGTTCAGGCTGGAAAGCGCGGCGGTTAACACCACGATATTCATAATACTGCCGATATAAGGCACGCCAAGTTTAGAAAAGAAGGTGACAAACGGACTTTGCCCCGCCTGGTAGGCGTTCCACGGCAGCAGCAAAACCAGCAATACGACCGATCCTACATAGAAAAGACCAATACGCCAGATCACGCTATTGATGGCTTTTGGCACCATCGTCTGTGGATCTTTGCACTCCCCAGCGGCGGTACCGACCAGTTCAATCGACGCAAAAGCGAACACTACGCCCTGAATCAGTACCAGCGCGGGCAACAGGCCGTGCGGGAAAAAGCCGCCATTATCTGTAATCAGGTGAAAACCGGTGGCATTACCCTCAAGCGGTTGACCGGTACCGAGAAAAATCGTGCCTACCACCAGGAAGATAACAATGGCGAGTACTTTTATCAGCGCGAACCAGAACTCCATTTCGGCAAACCATTTTACGCCGATCATGTTCATGGTACCGACAATGGTTAACGCGCCGAGCGCAAACACCCATTGCGGAACGTCGCCAAATGCGCCCCAGTAGTGCATGTATAACGCCACTGCGGTGATATCGACGATCCCGGTCATCGCCCAGTTAATAAAGTACATCCAGCCTGCGACGTAGGCCGCTTTTTCACCCAAAAATTCACGGGCGTAGGAGACGAAGCTCCCGCTGGAAGGGCGATGCAATACCAGTTCGCCCAGCGCGCGTAAAATGAAAAAAGAAAAAATGCCGCATATCAGATAGACCAGCGCCAGTGCCGGTCCGGCCATTTGCAATCGGGCGCCTGCACCTAAAAATAAACCGGTGCCAATCGCGCCGCCGATAGCAATCATCTGAACCTGACGATTCCCCATCGCTTTGTGATACCCCTCTTCATGGGCGTTCAGCCAGCGTCGTTTCGCCGCATGTTGTTCTGCGGCGTGCGTAGTCTGTGTTTTCATTACGTTACCTGTTATAGCCTGTCCTGACAGAAAAATTCCTTATGCCGCGACGGGCGCTCACCAATCGATTGCCTGCAATGGCGAATGCCGCTTTTCCCTGATTCTGTGACAGGGATAAAACCGCCGGCGGAGCATCCTACCTGCAATTGTTAAATGACGCAAAACATACGGAAAGAAGAAAATGAGGATGTCGTGTTTATTTGTGCGGTCAGATGTGGTGCGGTGTGGTCACGATTCAGCCAGATAAGCTTTCAGCACAAATCCGCAGTGATTGCGTTGCGCAATAATTAATCAGGGTTAATCCCTGCAGGGATTTATGGTCATAGATATGACCTCGAACGATAAACCACCTGACGATATTGAAGCAGCATAAGATCAGGCCGTTGCGCCTGTTATTCTCATTTTCTCCTGAAAATGTATGCCTTTGAGCAATTTTGTTGATTGACATATCGTCATAATGAGAGAGGAGTAGGACATATAAAGCTATTGAGCAAAATTTGAAGGAGCAGGATATGCCATATACATCAGTTTCTACCTATGCCAGAGCTTTATCAGGAAATAAGCTACCTCATGTTGCTGCAGGAGATTATGAAAATAAATTATCAACAAAAATCATGAAAGGCATCTTGTATGTGCTTACCGCAGGACTGGCCTACGGATTTACGCGAGTAATTGAACATTATTGCAATGTTACGCCTAAAGTTGATGAGTTCTGTGCCAATGCAGGGAATATCCATAATCACCTTGCAGATGCTGTACGTGATGAACAATTTATTATAGATGTCGAGCTTTCTGATGGTCGGATGTTAACATTCGAACAACTCTCGCTGATGGCTGGACGTGAGCCAATCGTCAGGATATCGGATGGCGAACATACCGTTGAGCTTTGAAGATATCTGTATGAGACTGGAAGAGGGCTTTTTTGAGGCGCCAGCGTACTATAATTATGATATTGATGAAAAATATAAAACCGTCAGAGAGCGAATAGCAGAATATAATGCCTTACCTCAGGCATTAGGCGCCATTCCGAGTTTAGAACATTATATCGCTCGGGCCAACAGCATGGGCGAGGCGGAAGCGCAACGGGCGGCCGACATAAAAGATCGTTACCATAACTATTTGGACAATTATTAAAAAGCGTTTATGTTTAGCCAGTTTTGTTAGAAATCAGACTCGCTGAGCTGGCGTTAAAAATTTTAACACGCCGCTATTTTGGCGGCGTGTCGCAAGGAGATTCTCAGAACCGATTTCCGTTGTACGCCAAAATCCCACGTACCTCCGGCGGCTGTAGCCGGCCTGTCTTATTTTTTCAAAAGTATCCAACGCTATTCCACGGATAGGGTATCCTGTTGCGCAGCGATATCCGCCTCAGCCTGTGTGCCGAACGCAAGCATTAATGTTAATGGAAGCCTCAGATGACCTCTTTTTTACATGCTTATTTTACGCGATTACATTGTCAGCCGTTGGAGGTTCCTACGGTTGAAGCGCTCAGAACGCTTCACTTAGCGCACAACTGCGCGATTCCTTTTGAAAATCTGGATGTGCTACTGCCTCGTGAAATACAGCTCGATGAGACGGCATTAGAGGAGAAACTGCTTTATGCCCGACGCGGTGGATACTGTTTTGAACTGAATGGCCTGTTTGAACGTGCGTTACGCGACATCGGTTTTAACGTCCGAAGCTTATTGGGGCGGGTCATTCTGTCTCATCCCGCCAGTTTACCGCCACGCACGCACCGTTTGCTGCTGGTTGATGTTGAGGATGAGCAGTGGATCGCGGACGTGGGGTTTGGCGGCCAAACGCTAACCGCGCCGCTTCGTCTGCAGGCTGAAATTGCTCAGCAAACGCCGCATGGCGAATACCGCCTGATGCAGGAGGGGAGCACATGGATTTTACAATTCCGCCACCATGAGCACTGGCAGTCGATGTACTGTTTTGATCTGGGGGTGCAGCAGCAGAGCGATCATGTAATGGGCAATTTCTGGTCGGCTCACTGGCCGCAATCCCATTTTCGTCATCATTTGTTGATGTGCCGCCATTTGCCTGATGGCGGCAAGCTGACATTAACGAATTTCCACTTCACGCGTTACCACCAGGGACATGCCGTTGAACAGGTCAATGTACCGGATGTGCCGTCGTTGTATCAGTTACTTCAGCAGCAGTTTGGTCTCGGCGTAAATGATGTAAAGCACGGTTTTACCGAGGCGGAGCTGGCCGCGGTAATGGCTGCATTTGATACCCATCCGGAGGCGGGAAAATAATTTTTTGCCGCGAGGATTTGCGGGCCTGACAAAGATTAAAAAGTAATGGCCCATTCGGCATGAAACAGAATGACCGCCTGGCCGGAGATGGTGACGTTTTCCGGCTGGTTATCGCGAATGGTGACGGTAACATCAACAGTACCCTCTTTGCCTAAAGCGCGCCCCTGATGGCCTTGAATCTGCAGCGTTTTACCGTCATGCGCCATCAGGCCATGATGGACGAGCCATGCCCCCATCGGGCCATTGGCGTTTCCCGTTACCGGATCTTCCACAATTCCTATCGCCGGGGAAAACATTCGCCCATCGGTTTCGTTTTTTCCCGGACGAATCTGGAAAGGAAAAAAGCCGTTACAGCCAATTTGCTGGCTGATTGCCGTCAGGGCTGCCAGATTAGGAGAAAGGGCATCAATATCAACGTCTGGTTTGAGCAGGATCATCACTTTTGCATGTCCTGTTGAAGCCACCTGAATTGGCGCTCCCGGCACGATATCATCTTCAGTCAGGTTCAGCGCGGTGATGATGGCAGCCCGAATCTCTCCGACTAGCGGTGGTTCAAAAGAGGGCTGACCTTGTTCCAGCGTGATGCGATAGTCGTTGTGTTCGGCATGAATTTCAACGCGATGACGGCCCGCTAACGAGGTTTGCCAGACGGTGGTGTTTCCCAACCCCAGTACTGTTGCCCGAACATAATGCGCGGCCACGGTGGCATGACCACAGATGGGGACTTCTACTGTCGGTGTAAAGTAGCGTATGCGCACATCACTCTCTTCGCTTTTTAGCAAAAAGGCGGTTTCCGAGTGACGAAGTTCACGGGCAATCAGCTGCATCTGCGCGTCGCTTAGCGTATCCGCATGTAAGACAACGCCAGCAGAGTTGCCGCGAAAGGGTTCGCTGGTGAAGGCGTCAACATGGTAAATCTGCGGTTTCATTGATGTTCTCCTTTGACTGAAGAATCATCATAGCCTGTGCGTTGCCGAATGACGACGCCCAGGCGTTTTTCTTTGCCCGGTAAGCGTACCCCCGGGCAAAGAGAATTAGCGGCGGGTACGAACAATCTGGTAGCGACGGGTGAAATACTCAAACGGCGCGCTCCAGACATGAACCAGGCGGGTGAACGGGAAGAGCAGGAAAATAGTCATTCCCAGCACCAGATGAACGCGGAAAACAAACGCCACACCGCTCAGCATTTCCGAAGACCCGCCGCGGAAGGTGACAATACTTTGCGCCCAGCCCACCAACTTCATCATTTCGCTGCCATCCGGATATTGCGCCGAAAACGGAATGGTGCTCAGGCCAAGCAGGCACTGAATCAGCAAAATGCTCATGATGATAATATCAGGTGTAGTGGATGTCGCCCGCACACGCTGATTGGTCAGACGACGCCACAGTAATCCCGCGCCGCCGATCAACGTTAATACGCCGCACACGCCGCCGAGGATCATCGCCATCTGCTGTTTTACCGCAATCGGCAGGAACCAGGCATACATCCAGTGTGGCGTCAGCATTCCAAACAGATGGCCAAAAAAGATCCCCAGAATGCCAATATGGAACAGATTCGACCATATCACCATCCCACGCTTATCCAGCATCTGGCTGGACGACGCGCGCCAGGTATATTGTCCGTAGTCATAGCGCAGCCAACTGCCGAGGAAGAATACCGTGGCGCAAATATAGGGGTAGATGTCGTAAAAAAAGACGTTCAGGTACTGTATCATTTCGGGCCTCCCGCGCTGACGTCGACGTACTGCGGCGCCGCGTCCTGGCTAAAGCGTCGTTGATAATGGTGTAACGGTGAACTGTCACAGGTCGTGGCGTTATCTTCGATAAACTTCACCTGTTCTTCTTCCCAGACGGCATCCAGTGCCTGAAGGGTATCATCCCGCGATTCCTGAATAATCTGTTTGGTGACACTGTCACTTGTCAACGAACTGCCCGCCAGCGTCAACAGGGCGTCAAACAGTTGATACCACGGCGCTCCTCGCTGTTTCAGACGACCGCCCAGTAGCGCCAGAATAGGGGCAATATTCTGTAATCCCTCGCGCGCTTCCGCTTCCGGCAACACGCTTAAGTACTCCAGATAGAGCGGCAGATGATCCGGCAGTTCGCGGCAGTTGAGCTGCAGGCCCACGGTTTCATACTGGCTTAACAAATCGACCATCGCCTGGCCGCGATCGCGGGACTCCGCATGAACATGCTCGAATAACAGCAATGAAGTGGCGCGCCCGCGGTCAAACACTTCGCACCATTCTGCTTGTTTATCCAGTAACGGCGCATAAAGCAGCTCGCGAGTGAAGTCGGCCAGCATTGGCGCATCGTGTTGGATAAGGGCAAGCGCTTCATCCCGACATTCCCACAACTCGTCGTCCGGATACTCCATCAACAGGCCAATCGCTTTGAGGATTTGCATTATTCCCCCTCCGCTTTATCACGTACTTCGGTGATATTGATGGCATCAATACGGCTACTGTTGAACAGGTTGAATTTGGTATCCGACCCGTGGCAACCGTCGCCAAAAGTAAAGCCGCAGCCGTTGCGCTCCGGAAAGGCGTCGCGCGCCATTTCCCGGTGGCTGGTGGGAATGACAAAACGATCTTCATAATTGGCAATCGCCAGGTAGCGATACATCTCTTCAACCTGTTGTACGCTCAGACCGACTTCCTCAATGGCGCGGGTATCCGTCACGCCTTCAACCGTCTGCGAGCGCATGTAGTGGCGCATCGCCATCATCCGCTTTAGCGCCCGAATGACCGGGCCGGTATCGCCCGCGCTGAGCATATTGGCCAGGTACTGGACTGGAATACGCAGCGTTTCCACCGCCGGCAGAATATTGCCATTGTGCGGCAACCCGCCCGCGTCAGCGTATGACTGGATGGGCGATAGCGGCGGTACGTACCAGACCATCGGCAGGGTACGGTATTCCGGGTGCAGCGGAAGCGCCAGCTTCCAGTCCATCGCCATTTTGTACACCGGCGACCGTTGGGCGGCGTCGATGACGTTTTGCGGGATGCCTTGTTTAAGCGCCTCTTCGATGACCGCCGGATCGTGCGGATTGAGAAACACATCGCACTGACGTTCATACAAATCTGTCTCGTGTTCGGTACTGGCCGCTTCTTCAATCCTGTCGGCGTCATAGAGCAGAACGCCAAGATAACGGATGCGCCCGACGCAGGTTTCCGAACAAACGGTCGGCTGACCGGATTCAATACGCGGATAGCAGAATATGCACTTCTCAGACTTGCCGCTCTTCCAGTTAAAGTAGATTTTTTTGTACGGGCAGCCGCTGATACACAAACGCCAGCCCCGGCATTTATCCTGGTCGATTAGCACGATGCCGTCTTCTTCACGCTTATAAATAGCGCCACTTGGGCAGGTGGCGACACAACTGGGGTTCAGGCAGTGTTCGCACAGGCGCGGCAGGTACATCATGAAGGTGTTTTCGAACTGACCGTACATCTCTTTTTGTATGTTGTCGAAGTTGCGGTCGCGGGCGCGTTTTTCAAACTCGCCGCCGAGCAGCTCTTCCCAGTTTGGCCCCCAGATCACCTTGTCCATCCGTTTTCCGTCAATCAGTGAACGAGGACGGGCAGTGGGCTGATGCTTACTCTCCGGCGCATTATGTAAATGCTGATAATCGAAGGTAAAGGGTTCATAGTAATCATCGATTTGCGGAATCACCGGGTTGGCGAAAATTTTGCTAATTACCCCCATTTTGCCGCCCAGACGGGGCCTTATCTTGCCATTAACATCACGAACCCAACCGCCTTGCCACTCCTGCTGGTCTTCCCAGTTTTTGGGATAGCCGATACCCGGTTTAGTTTCGACGTTATTGAACCATGCGTATTCCATCCCTTCACGTCCGGTCCAGACGTTTTTACAGGTGACGGAGCAGGTGTGACAGCCAATACATTTATCGAGATTCAGTACCATCCCAACCTGTGAGCGTACTTTCATTTTTTCGCCTCCTGTACCTGATCCCGGCCCTCATCATCCAGCCAGTTAATGTTTTTCATCTTCCTGATCATGATGAATTCATCGCGATTCGAACCCACGGTTCCGTAATAGTTGAAGCCGTAAGCCAGTTGCGCATAGCCGCCGATCATATGCGTCGGTTTTGGACAGACCCTGGTCACGGAGTTATGGATCCCGCCGCGCATCCCGGTCACTTCCGAGCCCGGAATGTTCATAATTCGCTCCTGGGCGTGGTACATCATGGTCATACCCGGCGGGACGCGCTGGCTGACCACCGCACGAGCGGTAAGGGCGCCATTAGCGTTGAAGGCTTCAATCCAGTCGTTATCTTCAATACCCAATTCACGGGCATCGGCTTCGCTGATCCAGACAATCGGCCCGCCGCGCGACAAGGTCAGCATCAGCAGGTTTTCGCTGTAGGTGGAGTGAATTCCCCATTTCTGGTGCGGCGTCAGGAAGTTAAGCGCTTTTTCCGGGAAACCGTTGGGCGGAATTTCTCGCATTTCGCTGACGCTGCGGGTATCAATCGGCGGACGATATGCCACCAGGCTTTCGCCAAAAGCGCGCATCCACGCATGATCCTGATAGAGTTGTTGCCGCCCCGACAACGTGCGCCACGGGATCAGTTCATGTACGTTGGTATATCCGGCGTTATAAGAGACATGCTCGCTTTCCAGTCCTGACCAGGTCGGGCTGGAGATAATTTTGCGCGGTTGCGCCTGGATATCACGAAAGCGAATTTTCTCATCTTCTTTATTGATGGCCAGATGGGTGTGCTCGCGCCCGGTCATCTCGCCCAACGCCTGCCAGGCTTTCACCGCCACCTGGCCGTTAGTTTCCGGCGCTAAGGCAAGAATCACTTCCGAAGCATCCAGCGCGGTGTCGATGCGCGGACGTCCTTTCGCCGGACCATCGTGTTTGGTGTAATTGAGCTTACCGAGGAAATCGACCTCGGCCTGGGTATTCCAGGAGATACCTTTGCCACCATTTCCGAGTTTGTCCATTAGCGGGCCGAGCGAGGTAAACCGTTCATAGGTGGCCGGATAATCGCGTTCAATCACGACGATATTGGGGGCGGTTTTGCCCGGAATAAGTTCGCACTCGCCTTTACGCCAGTCGAGAATATCAAATGGCTGCGCCAGTTCCGCCGGGGAATCATGCTGGAGCGGGTGTAACACCACATCGGTTTCCTGTCCGAGATGTCCGACACACACCTCAGAAAAGACGCTGGCGATACCTTTGTAGATCTCCCAGTCGCTTTTGGATTCCCAGGCAGGATCGACCGCGGCGGAAAGGGGGTGGATAAACGGATGCATATCTGAGGTATTCATATCGTCTTTTTCATACCAGGTGGCGGTCGGCAAGACGATATCGGAAAACAGACAGGTACTGGACATACGGAAATCAAGCGTGACCAACAGATCGAGCTTGCCCTCAATCGCGGCGGACTGCCATTCCACCTCTTCAGGCTTAATTCCTTCGCTGGAACCCAGCGCTTCGCCCTGGATACCGCTGTCTGTGCCCAGCAGATATTTGAGCATGTACTCATGACCTTTCCCGGAGGAGCCGAGCAGGTTAGAGCGCCAGACAAATAAATTTCGCGGGTGATTATGACCACTGTCAGGCTGTTCGCAGGCAAAACGGATAGCGCCTGATTTCAACGCCTGCACGGTATAATCCGCCGCAGACAGCCCGGCTTTATCGGCGCTCGCTTTCACGCTGAGCGGGTTAAGATTAAGCTGCGGCGCCGAGGGTAGCCAGCCCATACGTTCCGCGCGCACGTTGAAATCGATCAGGTGTCCGGAAAATTTAGCCGGATCGGCCAACGGCGACAGCAACTCTTGCGCAGTCAGTTTTTCATAGCGCCACTGGCTGGCATGGTTGTAGAAAAACGAGGTACTGTTCATCTGACGCGGCGGGCGATTCCAGTCCAGCGCGAAGGCCAGCGGCAGCCAGCCGGTTTGCGGCCGCAGCTTCTCCTGGCCGACATAGTGCGCCCAGCCGCCGCCGGTTTGTCCAACACAGCCGCAGAACACCAGCATGTTAATCATCCCACGGTAATTCATATCCATGTGATACCAGTGATTCACTCCCGCGCCGAGGATGATCATCGAACGACCGTGAGTTTTATGGGCGGTCTCGGCAAATTCACGCGCAATAGTTTCGATATGTCGACGCGGCACGCCGGTAATCTGTTCGCCCCAGGCCGGCGTGTAGGCTTTTACGTCGTTATAATTATTGGCGCTATGGCAGTCATCCAGACCACGATCCAGCCCATAATTAGCCAGCACCAGATCGTAAACGCTGACGACCATCCGCTCGCTACCGTCCGCCAGAGCCAGGCGTTTCACCGGTAACTGACGTACCAGCACCGGTTCCTGCCGCACGCTGCGAAAATGTGGGTTTTCGTTGCCGCCAAAATAGGGGAAAGCGACACCCGCCACGTCATCATGCTGACCGAGTAAAGAGAGCGACAGTTCAGTTTCGACGCCCGCCGCCACCGGTTCCAGGTTCCATTTTCCCTTTTCGCCCCAGCGAAAACCGATAGAACCATTGGGCGCGACCAGTTCGCCCGTACTGTTGAGCGCGACGGTTTTCCATTCCGGATTATTGGCTTCTCCCAGTCCATCCACCAGATCCGACGCGCGCATCATACGCCCCGGTACATAACTGCCGTCTGCGCGCTCATCCAACAGGACCAGCATTGGCATATCGGTATAACGGCGGCAATAGTTAAGAAAATAGTCGCTGGGATTATCGAGATGAAACTCTTTTAAAATAACGTGACCCATGGCCATCGCCAGCGCGCTGTCGGTACCTTGCTTTGGCGCCAGCCACTGATCGCACAGTTTAGCGACTTCGGAATAGTCCGGGGTGATGGCGATCGTCTTGGTGCCTTTGTAGCGCACTTCGGTAAAGAAGTGGGCGTCCGGGGTACGCGTCTGCGGCACGTTAGAGCCCCAGGCAATAATGTAGGCTGAGTTATACCAGTCGGCGGACTCCGGCACGTCAGTCTGCTCGCCCCAGGTCATTGGCGACGCGGGTGGAAGATCGCAATACCAGTCATAGAAGCTCAGACAAGTACCGCCAAGCAATGACAGATAACGTGTTCCGGCGGCGTAAGAAACCATCGACATTGCCGGAATAGGTGAAAACCCCGCCACACGATCCGGACCATAGGTTTTGATTGTCCAGACGTTAGCAGCGGCAATGAGCTGATTCAGCTCTTTCCAGTTCGAACGAATAAAGCCGCCATGTCCGCGCACCTGTTTGTAACTTTGGCATTTTTGCGGGTCGTTCATTATAGATTCCCATGCCAGTACCGGATCGCTGTGCCGGGAAAGGGCCTCGCGCCACAGTTCTATCAGCCGCTTACGCACCAGAGGGTATTTCAAACGATTGGCGCTATAGAGATACCAGGAGTAGCTGGCGCCGCGCGGGCAGCCGCGCGGTTCATGGTTCGGTAAATCGGGACGCGTGCGCGGGTAGTCGGTTTGCTGGGTTTCCCACGTCACCAGACCATTTTTGACATAAATTTTCCAACTACAGGAGCCCGTGCAGTTGACGCCGTGGGTTGAGCGCACGATCTTATCAAACTGCCAGCGCTGGCGATAACTGTCTTCCCAGTCGCGGTTGGTATGCATCACCTGACCATGGCCGTCGGCAAAGGTATCGCCTTTTTGTTTAAAGTAACGAAAGCGATCCAACAGTTTACTCATGACATTTCTCCTGCTTCGATAAATTTTCCGCCATCCTGTCGATTTGGCGTTAAACCATTACCGGATGGCCGTCCTACAGGTGCGTATGTTGTTATTGTTGTTTAGCCTTACGACGCCCGTAGACCAGCCAGGTCAGCAGGACGCAAGCGAGGTAAAACAGCAAAAAGATTTTCATGGCGCCCACCGGCGAGCCGGTCAAGGCCAAAGAGGTGCCAAACGCTTTTGGAATAAAGAAGCCGCCCACAGCGCCAATAGCGGAGATAAAACCGAGCGCGGCGGCGGTATCCGTCACCGCTTCGCGCTGCGCCTGCTCATCGCTCCCGCCGCGCAGTTTGACGTTGTAGAGCGTGATCTGCCGGAAGATCACCGCAATCATCTGAAAGGTAGAACCGCTGCCGAGACCCGCTGTCAAAAACAGGCCCATAAAAACAAGATAGAACGCGCTAAAGCTGCCTGCGCCGGAGCCTGGCAGCGTGAGGAATAGCAGGGCGGTAAACAGCGCCATAAAGATAAAATTAATGAGCGTGACGCGAACGCCGCCGAATTTATCGGAGATCACGCCGCCTGCCGATCGCGCCAGCGCGCCGATAAAGGGGCCAAAGAACGCCAGTTGCAGAATGTTTACGTCGGGAAATTGCGTTTTGGCGAGCATGGCGAAACCTGCGGAAAAGCCGATGAATGACCCGAATGTCGCCAGGTACAGCAGGCTAAGCAGCCACAGGTGCAGACGTTTTAGCACCGGCAATTGCGAGGCGACAGACGCTTTTGAACTGCCGATATCGTTCATACCAAACCAGGCGGCAAGCGTCGCGACAGCCAGTAACGGCACCCAGATCCAGGCGGCGTTAGTGAGGGCGAGCAGGGAGCCATCAGGTTGCGGCACGCCCCGGACGCCTAAAAAAGTAAATATCGGCAGAAAAATAACCAGCGGCGCAAGCAACTGCATCACACTGACGCCAAGATTTCCCAGTCCGCCGTTAATACCCAACGCGCTACCTTGTCTGGCTTTTGGAAAGAAAAAACTGATGTTGCCCATACTGGACGCGAAGTTTGCCCCCGCAAAACCGCACAACAGAGCGATGAGCATAAATACCCCGAAAGGGGTGGCGGGATTTTGCACGGCGAATCCCAGCCAGGCGCAGGGAATAATCAATATTACGGTACTTAATACGGTCCATTTACGGCCACCAAACAGTGGCACCATAAAGGAGTAGGGGACGCGTAATATTGCGCCGGAAAGAGAAGGTAATGCGGTTAATAAAAAGAGTTGGTCGGTGGTAAAATTAAATCCAATTTTATTGAGGTTGACGGCAACAGCGCTAAACAACATCCAGACGCAAAATGCCAGGAGCAAACAACTTACTGAAATCCATAAGTTTCTTCTGGCGATGCCTTTCCCTTTATTCTCCCAGAAGGCTGGATTTTCGGGTCGCCAGTCACTCAAGAGATAACGGTTATAATTCTCGTTTTGTCGTGTCATTTTACCCCTCACATGCGCATATCATTTGAAAAAAACACAAAAAAGAGACAGAGCGTCACGCGCTCTTTTGAGAACTTATTGAAGTTTTTTTAGAATATTGAGTGAAAGAATAGATAAAAAACCAGGCCAGCGCGGCGCGAAGAGGAGATATGATGTTTCTTAATTGTTACTATTTGTAAACTAAAAGTGATTTTTATTAAATTATTTGTAACTTTACGCAAAGAGTTCAAGCGTAATCATACGATCCAGATGGTATTTAAACGCGGGATCGGCCATTTCCGGAATACCCAGCACATACATACCGTCTAGCCCGCACACCAGTGCGATAAGCCGCCAGGCGATATCCGTGGCGTTAGCAGTAAACGTAAATTCTCCTGCCTGTTTGCCCTGCTCGATAATTGTGACCGTTTCCTCATGCCACATCTGCATCGTGAGGAGATAAGCATCTCTGATGTGCGGATCCCGATCGGCCAGAATTTGCGCCTCTCGCCACAATTTTATGTAAGGCTCAAAGCCGCCGTCTTCGCTACCCAACATAGCGTGAAGCCGTGCACGCCAGGTGGCGGGCGGCGGAACTTGCCCGGCATCAAGCAGGGTGCGGATCAAATGGACAAAGGCCAGCGCTTTGAGCTCGCCCGCCGAGCTGAAGTGGTGATGCACCTGGCCGGCGGCGACATCGGCTTCTGATGCGATTCGTCGCACCGTCATGGCGGTAAACCCCTCTGCCAGCGCCACGCGCATCGCCGCTTGCAGGATCACTTCGCGGCGTTCATCCCGGTTAAGGTAACTCATATTTTCCCCACATTAGCCAATGCGCGCAGTGTAACAAAAAGCTGGACATTCGTTCAACTTACCGTAGGATCCTGAAACTGGACAAGCGTCCAAATTTGAGTTTTTGAAGGGAGAGTTATGTTTCGTCAGTGGTTAACGTTAGTCATTATTGTGCTGGTCTATATTCCTGTCGCCATTGATGCCACGGTCTTGCATGTTGCCGCGCCGACACTGAGTATGACACTGGGGGCTAGCGGCAACGAGCTGCTGTGGATCATTGATATTTATTCTTTGGTCATGGCTGGCATGGTGTTGCCGATGGGCGCGCTTGGCGATCGTATCGGTTTTAAACGCCTGCTGATGCTGGGCGGGACGCTCTTTGGCCTGGCGTCATTGGCGGCAGCGTTTTCGCATACCGCCAGTTGGCTTATCGCCACCAGGGTATTACTGGCTATTGGCGCGGCGATGATTGTACCGGCGACGCTGGCCGGAATACGCGCTACCTTTTGTGAAGAGAAGCATCGCAACATGGCGCTGGGCGTCTGGGCAGCGGTAGGTTCGGGCGGAGCGGCGTTTGGGCCGCTCATCGGCGGCATATTATTAGAGCATTTTTACTGGGGAGCGGTTTTCCTGATCAACGTGCCGATTGTGCTGGTCGTCATGGGCTTAACCGCCCGCTATGTTCCTCGCCAGGCGGGCCGTCGCGATCAACCGCTCAATCTTGGCCATGCGGTGATGCTGATTATTGCCATTTTGCTGTTGGTCTATAGCGCTAAAACCGCGCTGAAAGGGAATTTGTCGCTGTGGGCCATCTCGCTTACCCTGCTTACCGGCACGCTGCTCCTGGGACTCTTTATCCGCACACAGCTTGCGACATCGCGTCCGATGATTGATATGCGACTATTTACCCATCGCATTATCCTGAGCGGCGTCGTGATGGCGATGACCGCGATGATCACTCTGGTGGGTTTTGAGCTGCTGATGGCGCAAGAGCTACAGTTTGTTCACGGGCTATCGCCTTATGAGGCCGGGGTATTTATGCTGCCGGTGATGGTCGCCAGTGGATTCAGCGGGCCGATTGCGGGCGCGCTGGTCTCGCGTCTGGGGTTACGGCTGGTCGCGACGGGCGGCATGGCGTTAAGCGCGCTGAGTTTTTATGGCCTGGCGATGACGGATTTCAGCACCCAACAATGGCAGGCCTGGGGGCTGATGGCGCTGCTGGGATTTAGCGCCGCCAGCGCATTGCTGGCTTCCACGTCGGCAATTATGGCCGCTGCGCCGGCAGAAAAAGCGGCGGCGGCCGGCGCGATAGAAACGATGGCTTATGAACTGGGCGCGGGACTGGGCATCGCCATTTTCGGCCTGTTGTTAAGCCGTAGCTTCTCCGCGTCTATCCGTCTGCCTGCCGGGCTTGAGGCGCAAGAGATTGCCAGAGCGTCATCTTCAATGGGAGAAGCCGTGCAGTTGGCGAATAGCCTGCCGCCCACGCAGGGGCAGGCAATACTGGACGCCGCCAGACACGCCTTTATCTGGTCGCATAGCGTGGCGTTAAGCAGCGCCGGGAGTATGCTTCTTTTGCTGGCGGTAGGGATGTGGTTCAGCCTGGCAAAAGCCCAACGCCGATAACATAACGCCTGATGAGATAAGCGCTTAATGCGCTAGCTGGCAGGGGGAGTCCATTTCCTCAACCTCTTTACCGCTGAGGCGTGCGTATTGCCCCGTCAGTCGCCAGAAGGCAGGCTGGGTTTCGGTATAAATTTCCGCAGCCAGAATCAGCCGACGGCGATCAACTTCGTTCAGTTCCAGTAAGGTCCAGGGAATAAAATAACGATCGGTATCGGTAAGCCGAAACCACAGCGGACACCCGCAGCCGGAACAGAAGTAGCGTTCGCCGCGCGAAGAGGATGAAAAGTATGGCGGTTCCGGGGAAAGGGGGGCTAGCTGTGGTTGCCCGCAGGCTTCCAGATACATGGCTATTCCACCCGACCATTTTTGACACAGCGTACAATGGCAGGCATAGACATCCAGCATTTCGACGTCAACGGTAAAATGGCTTTGTCCGCAAAGACAACGACCAGTGAACGTCTGCACGGCATACTCCTTATGACCGAGTCTACATCAAGAGAAAAAGCCAGCCCTGAAAGGACTGGCTTTGTATTCAGACTACAACAAAATTAGAACTGGTAGTTCAGACCAACAGCAACGATGTTGTCGGTAGACACTTTAGCCGCTTTGGTGAAGTCGCTGTCGTCCAGCAGGTTGATTTTGTAATCAACGAAGGTGGACATGTTTTTGTTGAAGTAGTAGGTTGCGCCAACATCGATGTACTCAACCAGATCCTGGTCGCCGTAAGTACCCAGGTTTTTACCTTTGGATTTCAGGTAAGCGATGGACGGACGCAGACCGAAGTCGAACTGATACTGAGCAACCGCTTCGAAGTTCTGGGTTTTATTCGCGATAAACGCATCACCCGCTGCATCTTCACCAAAGGTGGTCATGTTCAGCGTTTCGGAGTAGGTGGTCGCCAGGTAGATGTTGTTCGCATCATATTTCAGACCAGCAGCCCAGACTTCAGCGTTTTTACCCGCAGCATTCAGGTTGCTCGCTGCTTTCACCTGGTTGTTAGTACGGTCAGACTTCGCATAGGCCGCACCTACGCCAAAACCTTCGTACTCATACGTTGCGGACAGACCGAAACCGTCGCCGTTAGACTCGTACGCGCCGTCACGGTCGTTTTTGCCCTGGTACTGCGCGGCAAAGTTCAGACCTTCAACCAGGCCAAAGAAGTCAGTGTTACGGTAGGTGGCAACACCAGTAGTACGGCCAGTCATGAAGACGTCAGTCTGAGTCCAGGTATCGCCACCAAACTCTGGCAGAACGTCGGTCCATGCGCCGATGTCGTAAGCAACGCCGTAGTTACGACCGTAGTCGAAAGAACCGTAGTCAGCGAATTTCAGACCAGCAAACGCCAGACGGGTTTTGTCTTTGTCAGCGCCCTGGCTTTCAGTACGGTTGCCTTTGAATTCATATTCCCACTGGCCAAAACCGGTTAACTGATCGTTGATCTGCGTTTCGCCTTTAAAGCCCAGACGCGCGTAAGTTTTGTCACCATCACTTCCGTTATCATCAGAGAAATAATGCTGAGCGTGAACTTTACCGTACAGATCCAGTTTATTACCGTCTTTGTTATATACCTCGGCTGCATTTACAACGCCTGCTGCCAACAGGGAAGTCACTGCCACTGCCACTAACTTAAGTTTCATTTTAATAATCCTTATAATTTTCTTAGCGTGTTTCCTCAACCATTGTTAAACGAGGCGTTTGTCAATGGCAGACTATTTTTAAATGACGGAGTGGCATAAGTTCAATAATAAGTTTCATAAGATTACAAATTATTTTAATTTGTGTGATCGAGATCTCCTTAATACATTTGAGAGTATTAATTCAAATAGGGACTGTCTAATAAGATATATTTTCGGAGGGGACTATTGGGCTGTTTATGGTTTTATTTTTGGTAGTAACTACTGATTATTATATGCACTAATAACAGTTGCGAGCTAACGTTAATTATATATTTGTTAATATAATTGCATCATTACATTAACATGTTTAACGATTTTATAAAATTCATTTTTACCAGCGCAATCCTGGTATGGCGCAGGAGGAGCACGTGAAAATGGAAAATCGTCAAATACGCACAGGCAATAGATAAAAGCGTAGTTGTGTTATTAAGAGTGTCAAGGTACAGCGGGTCGATTTAATATCAATATCGGCCCGCCCGTCGCTTAGCGCCGCCGCGTTGCCAGCCAACAAAGTAGCGAACCTACGCAAACCATGACTGCGCCTTGCCAGAAGGAGAATGACAGTGGTGAGCTGAGTAACAGCGCGGCCAGAGCAGAGGACATGACGGGGGTAAAATAAGACCCTACGGCCATGATAGTCACATTGCCATGAAGTATGCCCACATTCCATGCGGCGTAGGCAAACCCTAACGTTAATGCCGCGGTAAAAAGTTTAGCAATCACCGGTAGGCTAAATATCATGGCAGGTTGCGGCGTAAGAAAATAGTGGAACCACAGCGCCACGGCGGTGAGTAACACAAAGACTGTGATACCGTTAAAACCACGCGCATATTTATTTGTGACGGTGCAGTACGTCGCCCATATAAACGCCCCAAGAAATGCCAGTAAATAACTTAGCGGACTGGTGGCGACATTGCTGATAATTTCTCCTGGATTAAGACCATTCTCGCCCCCCAGAACCCAGCAAACGCCAGTAAGTGCAATAAGCAATCCAGGAACAATAAGCCAGTTAGTTTTTTGCCCATTAAAAAGAATGGCAAACAGAATGGTCAGGCTGGGCCATAAATAGTTAACCATGCCGACTTCGATAGCCTGATGGCGAGTGGCGGCATAACCGAGAGAAAGCGCCAGGCATATTTCATAACTGACAAACAGTACGCTGCCTGCGATGAGGTATCGCCCCGGGAAACGGCGGATATCAGGTAATCCGACGGTAAAAATCAGCAGCAGACCGCTTAATGAATAGATCATGGCTGCGCCGCCTACCGGTCCGAGACCTTCGCTGACGCCGCGAATTAACCCAACCATCGTGCTCCACAGAACGATGGCAACAAGCCCTATTAGCGTTGCTTTTTGTGATGTCATGCTTTGTGACTGTCCTGAATACCGCGCAAAATAAACTGCCACTTATAGCACTTTTTCCGAGGGCGATGCCATGCAGTGTCATTTTTTAGTACCTCCCTGGAGTTATTGCAGTTTAAAAATAGGGCTATTTAATAGCGGAACCGTTTCAATATTGATTTGACGCAAAAAAGTTATCGATTTTGCTGTTAGTTTCCTCGCGAAGTTATACACGCATCCTGGGCTGAGGTTTTGCTGCAGTTCGAAGGAGGCGTGCATCCGTGGAAAAAAGAGGAAAGCAATGGACGTCAGCCGCAGACAATTTTTTAAAATCTGCGC
>OKEE01000450.1_pt1 | contig 18656 bp, 20 predicted proteins | sample 1611071 | NCBI WGS metagenome assembly OKEE01 (sample SAMN04436708, study PRJEB24849) | human gut metagenome | biome: human gut; feature: NICU; material: stool | host: Homo sapiens | place: USA: Saint Louis, MO | collected 2010-09-07 | reverse complement strand
CTGCAAGTGTTTTCTTGGAATTTATAAATAAAACCACAAGTAATTTACTTTCTTTTAAATCCACATTTTACCTATAATTTCCCGTTAAATTCAAATCATATTCGTGTTAAATATGAAAATGTTTTTGTTTGAACAAATAAAAAAAGGCATTAGATTAACTAACGCCCTCAAATCTATTTTTGAATCATCGTGTTAAGCACAATAATGTCCGTTTCCTTCATGCCTTCCTTGGCAACATAACCAATGCTTCTGATAGTTTCTTCGATATCGTCTTTTAACAAACCATCTCCAGCTTCGAAATTTCTATTATTTTTCGCCAAATAATATCCAGAAATTCCCGCATCGACAGCTGTGGCGATTTTTGCAGCACAAGATGCCTTCGCACCGTCACAAATCATTCCTGATGCAATCATCAAAGCATTGCCGATTGTTTTTTCAATCAAATCCAAATCCTTAGTTTCCATGTAGCAAATTCCAGCCCCAGCAGCAACTCCCGCAGAAGTAACTCCGCAAAACGCTGAAAGTCTACCGATAAATCTCTTTATGTGAAGTGCTACCAAGTTCGTAACCAAAAGCCCACGATACAAAGTTTCCCTGTCGTAATTTTTTTCATTCGCAAACACAACCAAAGGCATCGTGCAAGTTATACCTTGATTTCCACTTCCTGCGTTAATCACAACTGGAAGAGAACATCCACTCATACGCGCATCTGACCCTGCTGCAGCTCTTGCCTTAGCTTTCGTTCTGATAGAATCATCTTCCTCCATCAAAATCTTGCCCATTGCAACTCCCCATTTTCCTGTCAAACCTTCATCGGAAATATCAGAATTCAAAGTAATTTGTTTTTCCAACAAATCCTTAACCTCATCCAAGTCCACATTGTTTGCGTATTCGTAAATATCCTTCACAGAAAGTTCGTCGTAATTTTCGTATTCTGGTGTGTGAGTGTAGCAATTGTCAATATGTATTACTTCGTCGTTTTTAGTAACCTTAACGATATTTGTGTGTTTGTTTTTGATCTCAACATCCACAGTGTTTCCGTTGTCATCATCTGCTACGATTTCAATGTCCAGATTTTCCACTCCTTCTTTTAAACTGACAGTTATGATATCCTTCGCCATCAAATCCTTCGCAGCCTTTATGTCATCATCAGTAACCTTCGACAAAACCTCAAGACCAAGACAAGAATCTCCCGCAACAGTGCCAATAGCAGTCGCAGCTTCCACGCCCTTCATACCATTAGTGTTTGGAACAGTAACGCCCTTAACGTTTTTTATGATATTTCCTGAACACATAACCTCTATTTTAGATGGAATCACTCCCAAAACTTCCCTAGCCTTAGCCGCTGCCAACGCAATAGAAATCGGTTCAGTACATCCCAACGCCATAATTAATTCAGATTTTAATAATTCAGTGTAATTCTTCATTTGTACTCCTCAATAAAAAATAATTTTATAACAATTTCTTCCATACATTAACCATTATAACACCAGAAATACATCATTGTAAATGATTTCAAACTCCTACAAATACTCCAAAATAACCTTCCACTCTTTTTCCAAATCATCCAACCTGAACCTTGCATTTGCAGGTGATGTCGAAGGAAGCTTCGTAGACTCCACGCCCAAATTCTTAGCGTGATATCTCTCAAAACACTTAAAAGAAGCAGTCCCATTGCAAAAAACATGTTTAATATTTGCACAATCTACAATCTCCTTCAAATTAGAAGGCATCACATTTTTGATGCTAGAATCGCTTGATCCAATAATATCGCACTGATAAATCGAATCGTACACAGCAATATGATGCTCCAGCAAAAATTTCTTCCTATCCTCAATACTCACATCCAAATCCACATCAAAAAGTTTCTCCATCAACTTCCAAAATCTGTTTTGTGGATGGCCGTAGAAAAACCCGTACTCCCTCGTCTTCACCGATGGAAAAGAACCCAAAATCAAAATCTTGGAATTCTCATCGTAAAGAGGAGACAACGGATGAACAATCGTCTCGTAATTTCCCTTCATAAATCCCCCTTGTCACTCTAGATTATATCATAACAGTATTAAGGCGCCCCGTTTGTCGGGAGTTAGCCGTGAGCGTGGGAGTGCGTGGAGTGTGGATGTTGGTGTGGAGAATTTGTTGGGTTGTGGTGATTCGGCGTGACTAGGATGTGGTGCAGACGTAGGTGTGAGCGTGAGTGCAGATGTGGGCGTGGAGATGTTATTGGGTTGTGGGATGAAGTTAAGGAATTTCGGCACGTCGTGGGTATGGGTGTTTGTATGTAGTGGTATGGAGCTAGCATTGAAATAAAAGTAGATTACCAAGTTTGCTAAGAATATCATACGGAGAAAATAAGAATAAATTCAAGCGAATAAGTTCATCAGTGAAATAAAAATAGACAATCCGATACTGTTAGAATATCATACGGAAAAAATTACATCAAATTCAAGCGAAATAAATCGTTAAAAAATCGCACTGTTTGAGCGTCAGCGAGTTTGCGATTTTAGTTTCATGAGCGATGAATTTATCAATTTTTGTAGACAGATGAGCGGTTTACGAGTTTTTGCGTTTTCCTGTCCCTTTAATGTGTAGATGTCCTGCGATTATTCTTTTCAGTGAAATATTTTTGTATGCATTGAAATAGAAGTAGATTACCAGTTTTGCTAAGAATATCATACGGAGAAAATTTAGCTGATTTCAATCGAAAAAATCCGTCCAAAATTTGACCGCGTAAGCGAAGCGTGCTTCAAATTTTAGGATTTTGAGATTTAGAAATCACAAATTTTCGTAGTCTAGATATTCGTGCAAACTGGTTTTCTACTTTTCTCTTTCTCTGAAACTACTTCAGCAATTTTTGTAAGCCAGATGAATTTGCTACGACTTTTTGTGTTTATTGTCATGAAACTACCTGTTTCACCGCATTAAAAAAGAGGTGCCCTTGCACCCCTAGTTATCTACTCATAATAATATCGAATTTTTGTTTCAACTCTTGTGTTGCCGCTGCGACATCTCCCGTCGAAAAAATCGCCGAAGTCAATGACACAGAATCCACATTGCAGTCGAAAATCATCCTAATATTGTTTTTGTTAATGCCACCAATCGCAGTGATTGGAATGTGAATCTTCTCGGAAATCTCCTTCAACGTATCGATTGTAACCCTCACGAAATCATCTCCCGTGAACGTCGGAAAAATCGCCCCAACACCAATGTAATCAGCACCAGCCTCTTGTGCCTCCAACGCTTGTTCCAACGTGTGACAACTAATCCCAATAATCTTGTCAGGACCAAGCATCTCCCTAGCGTACTTAATCGGCATATCCTTTTGTCCCAAATGCACCCCGTCGACATCGCACGCCTTCGCAATATCAACCCTGTCATTCACAATCAAAAGTTTGCCCATGCTTTGAGTAATCTCTTTTATCCTAAAAGCCTCGCGCATAATGCTTCTTGTATCCATGTTTTTTTCTCTAAGTCTCACAGAATCTGCACCATTTTTCAGCGCAATCTCAATAGTCTCTGACAAATCCCTTCCCTTGAGAGTTTGTTTGTTCGTGACCAAGTTCAACCCTAAGTTAAATTCCTTATTCATTTTCCAACTCTCCCTCAAAAAATTTGTAGAAATGATTTGTCGGTCCATTTCCCTTGCCAATATGCAAATCGTGCTTGATAGCATTAGTAATGTATTCCTTGCTCAATTTTACAGCATCATCTATCGATTTTCCAAGCGCCAAATTACTAGCAATCGCACTAGAAAGCGTACAACCAGTCCCATGAGTGTTCTTCGTGTCAATCTTCTCAGTCACAAATTCGTGGTAGTTTTCGCCATCATACAAAATATCAATCGCATCTCCCACATGATGACCGCCCTTCACAAGAACGTATTTCGCTCCCATATCGTGAATAATCACAGCACACTTTTTCATATCATCAACACCGTCGATTTTCATCCCACTAATTCTCTCTGCCTCTGGAATATTCGGAGTTATGCAAGTGCATAAAGGAATCAAATCATCAATCAACAAATCAATCGCATCTTCTTGCATCAAACAAGCGCCGTGCTTCGCGTACATCACAGGATCCAACACCACGTTTTCTGGTTTGTATTCCAATAATTTGTCCCTAACACAACTCATAATCCTCTTGTTCGATAACATCCCGATCTTCACAGCGTCGGTTCCCATATCATTATAAATGCAATCAATCTGATCCTTTATAATCTTATCGGGCAAATCCTCAATCGACACCACCTCAAAAGTATTCTCTGCGACCACCGAAACAATAACGCTCATCGCATACACTCCGTGCGCCGACATAGTCTTGATATCTGCTTGAATTCCCGCTCCGCCTGAACAATCAGAACCTGCAATCGTAAGAACTTTTTTCATAACTCCTCCTAATAATTTGCTGCAAATTAAATTATATACCTATAATCGTTTTACTTCAACTAATCCCTGTTGTAGAGTTTCACAATCGCAGAAATCTTCTCTGCAAGCTCATCCGTAAGCCAATCTTTTTTCATTCTCCACGTCCAATTACCCAACGTGTTAGGCGTATTCGTCCTGTAATCATCACCCAAATCCAAGAAATCCTGCATCTGACACATACACAAACTGGCACTCGTCATGTAAGCAACCTTTATCATTGCATCTACCACATCAGCTGAATTCACATAATTTTTAATGTAATCAAGCTCACGAAAAGACATGCTATTAACAAATCCATTTAACGTTTGATTGTCGTGAGTACCAGTGTAGTAAACACAAGTTTCCCCAACGTTGTGTGGCAAATAATCAGATTCCTCATTCACATCAAACGCAAACTGCATCACCTTCATGCCCTTGAAACCAAATCTGTCGCGCAAATCTATAACATCATCAGTAATCAAACCCAAATCCTCAGCGATAATTCTGTCAATCAAGTTCTCTTTCTTCAAAATCTCAAATAACTTCGCGCCCTTCGCCTGAATCCATTGTCCGTTTTCAGCAGTGCTTTCCGATGCGACAATTGCCCAAAAAGCTTCAAATCCTCTAAAATGATCCAAACGAAGCACATCGTACATTTTCAAATTGTGCTTCAACCTTTTGAGCCACCAATCAAATCCAGTCTTCTCACAATAATCCCAATCGTACACAGGATTTCCCCAATATTGTCCAGTTTCAGAAAATCTGTCCGGTGGAACTCCTGCTACAAGCTTCGGCGACAAATCCCCGTTCACCACAAACATGTCGGGATTTTGCCACATATCGCTGCTCTCCTTCGACACATATATAGGCAAATCGCCAAACATTTTTATCCCCAAATCATTCGCGTAATTTTTCAATTCGAAATACTGCTTGTAAAACAAAGCCTGCACGAACGCATTGTATTCAATCTCATCGCAAAGCAATTTTTCGTAATAATCGACGCTTTCTTTCTTGCGATATTTTATATCCTCTGGAAAATCCAACCAAGATTTGCCATTAAAATGCTTTTTCAATGCCTTGAACAAACAAAACCCACGAACAAGTTCTCTCTCAGGGAAATTTTCTGTGTCGATTATCTTCAAATCCTTGTTACGTTCATATGCCTTGCGTAAAATCTCATCTTTTGCCCTTGCCACATAATCGTAATCCACAAAATCATCCTCGAAATTATAGCCACGAACATCTCTCTCACACAACAACCCATCGTCAATCAACTTGTCGATATCGATGTACATGAAGTTTCCAGCAAAAGTTGACGGCGACAAATACGGGCTGTTGCCATCAGAACTAATCGGAACAAGTGGCAATATTTGCCAATAAGTCTGCTTCGATTTCTTCAAAAACCTCACAAACTCATACGCACTCTCTCCAAAACTTCCGATTCCATATTTAGAACTCAAACTGAATACAGGACACAAAATCCCTGCTTTTCTATTATCACTCATATTAGCCCTTCTTGTTTTGTTCACGATACATTCTCGTGTAAATCTTGCCATTTGCCAACAATTCTTCGTGCGTTCCTTTTTCCACAATAACGCCCTTGTCCAATACATAAATGCAATCCACATTTTTAATCGTGGACAATCTGTGCGCAATTATTAAAGTAGTCCTGTTTTGTTTCAATTTGTCGATTGCGTATTGAATCACAGATTCCGTTTGCGTGTCGATGTTTGCCGTCGCCTCGTCCAAAATCAAAATCTTCGGATTGGTGATGTAACTTCTCGCAAATGCAATAAGTTGTTTTTCACCTGCGGAGAAACTCGCCCCGTTGTCCTTGACTTCCTCGTCAAGTCCATTTCTGAAATCTATCAACCTGTCCGCGCCGATATCCCTCAACGCCTTCTCAACTTCCTCATCTGTAAAATCCTTGTCCAACCTTATGTTACTTTTCACATCTCCCATGAAAAGCACCGGATCTTGTGGCACAAGCGAAATATTCTTTCTTATAGAATCCACGCTGTAGTCGTTGAAGTTCTTGCCGTCGATTTTTATGGTGCCTTTTTGTGGTTTGTAAAATTCTAAAAGTAAATTGATTATCGTAGTCTTGCCACTTCCAGTAAATCCAACAAATGCAACACTCTCTCCGCTTTTTATATCAAGCGACAAATCTTTCAACACAGGTTCATTTTCAATATATGAAAAATCCACATTTTCAAACTTCACATCGCCCTTGATGTCGCCGATTTCTCGTTCTGGAAATTCCTCAACCTCTGTGTCCAACAATTCAAACACATGCTCTGCTGCGCTGAACGATTGCTCCAACGACCCCATTCTTTGCACGCAGTTGCTGATGTACGAGAAAGTCCTAGTCGTGTATTCCATCGTCAAATACATGCTCCCCAATTTGACATCAGTATTTCCAGTCAAAACATTGTACGCGTAAAGTCCAAGTATCGTAATGTTGGCAAAGTTTCGAAGAAGTTCCGACACATTGTAGCTCATCGTACCGTAAGCCTTCGTTACCATATACCCGTAATCGTAGACATTTTTCGCAGAAGTTTCGTAATCCTTGCTGAAATCATCTTCCAAATTAAACGCCTTGATTATCTCGATATTGCCAATCGTCTCGTTGATTTTCGCATTCTCCTCGCTGATGTATTTTCTCATATTTGTAAATGCAAAGCGTGATTTTTGCAAAAATTTTCTAAAAATATAGAACATAATTGGGAAGAACAAACACACAATAATCCCGATTTTCGTGTCAGTTATAAGCACCATCGCAATCATAAATATACTCACAATCACGCTTACCATAAGCTGTGCCAACACCATTTGGTAGAAACTCTTCACAGTTTTCGTGTCGTTCGTAATCCTGCTGACAACTTTTCCCGCCGGTAAATCATCGTAAAATGATATCGGCATTTTTTGAATATGATCGTACACATCCATTTGCATCCTACGCGCGATTTTGTTCGCAGTCTTCTCCAAATACACCGTAGAGTTGTATTTCCACAACGAATCCACGAAGAAAACCACAGCATACAAGCACAACACAAACGCTAATTTTCTAATATTGTAGACAAGTTTTTCTCCTGTAAGTAAATTGTTGATGATATACGCCAATATAATCGGCCCGATAATTTCGAACACAGTCATCAACACCGTAAACACCATCCCTATCGTCAAGTTTTTCTTCTCGTTTAGGGAGTATTTTATTATTCTATTCGTCACACTCTTTTTCATATGCACTCTCCACTGTCTGTCTCAAATATTGCTCCTTGTACCAACCATCTTGTTTCATCAAAGAGTCGTGAGTCCCTCTTTCAACTATTCTGCCGTTTTCAAGAACGATAATCTCATCTGCATCCTTCACCTGGCTAATTCTGTGAGTTGCGATGATATTCGTCTTGCCGGAGCGAATTTTTTTGAAATTATCCAAAATATTCTTCTCTGTTGTTCCATCCACAGCACTCATGCAGTCATCCATAATCAAAATATCCGGATCTTTTATCAACGCCCTCGACAACGCAATCCTTTGTTTTTGACCTCCCGACAAACTAATTCCCTTTTCTCCACACAAAGTGTCCGCTCCATTCACAAGCTTATCCAAATCCTTCTCAAAATCGCTCATTCGTATAGCTTCCATCAATTCTTCATCCGTTGCATCCTTGTTAGTAAGCTTGATATTCTCGCCAATAGTCTTCGAGAAAATCATGTGGTTTTGTGGAACATATCCCATTCTTTCTCTGACTGATTCGACAGTATAGTCGGTCAAGTTTTTATCATTCAGAAGTATCTCACCATCTTCCACATCGTAAAACCTAAGAAACTGCTTCAACAAAGTTGTCTTGCCACTTCCAGTTTTACCCAAAACACCCAAAGTTTTTCCAGGTGTAACCAAGAAATTGATATCACTCAGAACATTCTCCTTCGAAGTAGGATATTTGAACGACAAATTCCTAAACTCAATCGTAGGATTTTCCTTCAAATCCACTGCATCAGGTTTATTCACAATGTCTTCCTTGTAGTCCCACACCTCTTGAATTCTGTCCATACTCGCATCGGCTTGCTTCTTCACGCTGATGAAATCGCCCATGCCAATCATCGGCCAAATCAACAAATTCAAATAAAACATAAAACTCATAAGTCTTCCCACAGTAATGCTGCCAGTTCGTATCAAATAAGTCCCGTAAGAAATCGCCAACACATAAGTCATAACCTCAATCGGCTTTTGGATTGGGCCATACCATGCTATAAGCTTTGCAGTTGCCATGTTTTTTTCGTACAAATCATCTGCTCTGTCTTGGAACTTCTTCCTTTGAAAATCCTTCAAATTATTTGCACGAACCACACGCACACCACTTACAGTCTCCAAAGTCTGATCGTTCATCTTATCAAACGATTTTTGCGACTCTTCAAAAGTCGTATTCAATTTATTGCCGATTTTATTACTCACAACAACCAGTATTGGAAGTGGAAGCACGCTCAACAAAGTCAATCTGAAATCCGTCGTCACAATCATAACGATAACTATCAAAATAGGATAAAACGTCGAATCGAACAAACTCATCAGACCATATCCCGCAAAATCTCCCAAAGCGTACGGATCATTTGTAGCCTTCCCCATCAAAGACCCCGTGGAATTTTTCTCAAAAAACTCCGGCGATTGCTTCAAATACTTGTCGTACAACCTTGTAGTCACCAAATACCTAATCGTGTCATCGCCCCTGAACACATTCAAATTCCACACAACGCTAACCACATAACACAACACACTTGCAACCAGACAAATCCCCAAATTAATCTTCAAGTTTTCAGCTGTCACATTCCTGCTGAAAATATTGTCCGCCACATTACCAATCATGTACGGCAAAACCAACTTGAAAGCATAATCAAAAATAAGTGCGATAATTGCGATTATGTAGCTTTTCTTATAATAATTTATAAACCACTTATACCTTCCTAACATATTTACTCCTTTACTTGCAATAAAAAATAGGGCTCATAAAGAGCCCCAATAGCAAATTCTATTTTTGCAATAATTTAATGATGTGTTCTCTGAAATCTTCTCCATCCATAGTAACAGCACCTGTGCCACCAAAAATATCCACAGATACCTTGAAGAAGTTCACAACTAATTTGTCTCCCAAATCATAGTATTCATCAACATGACCTGGAACGAAAATCAATTCCTTCTTGTCTGTTTCAACATCATCAAGGTTTAGATGTTTGATAGGGTCAACCATGGCTTCAACCACACCCATATCTTCCATCATCCACATGTTGTTGTTCCAGAATCTTTTTTCTTCAGGACTTCCACCATTCAAAAGCTCTTTGTTTGTAATAGATGATAAAACTCTTCTAACAGCTTCCTCATCAAATTTGTCATTGTATATTAATTTCATTTCGTCTCTATTAGCCACATCAATGATAAAAGATTCTGCAACCTTTTGACCTTCTGACGCTGATTGCCAGAAATATAGCATCATTTCAACTACTTCATTATTAATTTTAATGTTCATTATTCAGACCTCCTTCTTTAAAAAATTCTCTATATTAAATATTATACAACTAATAAAAACTTTTTCCAACAAAATTTTCAAATTTTATCATATTTTCCAATAATTCTACAAATTTTCTTTTTTTAAATCCGCATACACCTTCAACGTATCATCATATCCAAGCTTCAGCCCGTATCGCATCTTTTCCTTTTCAAACTCCAAAACTTTCGGAAAATCTCTGTCCCACGTTTTAATAATCGTGTATTTTGGATTTTTCTTCAACTTATTAGTCAACAAATACGGCTTCAACGATACAAGAACAATCTCATCACACACATCATCAATCATCTTGTACGGATTATTCTCCATATATCCACCGTCAATCAACCTCTTCCCGTCGATTTTCTCTTGCTTAAACACAAGTAAATTAGAACTTGCACGCAAATAATCACGCAAATGACCTTGTGGAATATCCTCAATAAACAAATTCAAAACCCTTCTTTGTTCCACATCAACAGTATTAAGTCCGAACCTCATCTTGGACTTGCGAACCTTCTTCTCATCAATATACTTGCTCAACAAATCGTTCAACGGATCCACACCGAAACCCTTGTTATCGATAAAATCCTTTGCCAAACTTATCTTGTCTTTCGCATTTTCCAACGTCAAGCTCTTTTCAAAAATAGAATTGATATCATTGTCCTTTAGGCTAATCACATCTTCATAAGAAATATTCTCCCATAATTTGTATGCAATCTCCCAATCTCCCTGACAAATCATAGCCGCATTGATAGCGCCAATCGAAGTTCCCACAACATAATCAAACGTAATGCCCATTTCCACCAACGCCTTGTAAGCTCCAATCTGATAACAGCCCTTAGCGCCTCCGCCTTCCAACACTAAACCTCTCATAAAATCTCCCTCCATTAATTAAATTATATCATCAAAAATTTAATATGTGATATAATTTTTTGTGAAAGGACACGAAATGTACACACTTCTACTCATATCTGCGATACTTCTAATAATCGCATCAAAACACAACTTCATAAGCATGTTCACAGCAACAAGCATCATTCTATTTACACTAAGTACAATAAGCTTAATCTTCAATTTGCAAACTACAGTATTTTTGAACATAATCATAGCCATCAACCTAATCACAAATGTATTCATCCTGACAGTAACATCCTACAGACTCTACCAAAAAGCAAAAGTCAAAGCAAACATCATGCTACACCTGCCAGCAATCATACTATACATCACAATGATAGCCATAAACCTGTTCAAAATATTCGACTTCTACAAATACATAATCGGAATGAACCTGTATTTGAGCCTAATCGTACTGTCACATCTACTTGGAAACCTCATAATCAAACACAAAAAAATTGACACAGATTTTGATTACATCGTAGTCCTTGGAGGCTCCATGAAAGGAATCGAACTCTCTGAACTAATCAAACAAAGAATGATAACATCATTTGCCTATTACAGAACCAATAAAAGTATCATGATATTTTCAGGCGGAAAATCCAACGGAGACATCGAAGAATCAGTCGCCATGAAAAACTTCGCCGTAGAAAACCACATCCAAGACACAGACATATTATTGGAAAAACTCGCCATGAACACAATGCAAAACATCGAATACGTACGAAACCTAATCCAACAACAAGACGAAAATTGTAACAGCAAAAAAGTCTGCGTCATCACCAACAACTTTCACGCATACCGTACCAAACTAATCTGCAACAAAATGAAAGTAAATTGGACAGTAGTACCCGCAGAATCAAACCCAACATCCAAAATCAACACATATCTCATAGAATTATTAGCAGCAATTTATCTAGACATACTAATTCACATAACACTCATCATCATAATCACCATAATAATCGGTAGATTTGTATAATTGTAGCTATATTGTAGACATTGTCCTGATTGGAAAATCAAAATAGTGGTATAATATATATAAAGAAATCGGAGGAGGATTTTATGAAAAACATTAAAAAATTTGGACTATTACTTGCACTTGTAGCTTCAGTATCATTATCAAGCTGTAGCAGCGAACAATCATTGAATAAACCAGATACAACAACATCAACAGCTGAAAACAACAAAAAAGACACAGCAGCTGACACACAAGAAAACAAAAAAGAAGACAAAGAAAACAAAGAAGACAAAAAACCAGAAGAAACAACAGAAGCTACAGAAAAAGGCGAAACAAAAAAAGACAACCAACAAGAACTTACAGATGATGAAAAAGCAACACTAGATGAATTTGTAGAAAGATTAGAAAAATACGAAAACGGAACAGCAGGCGCATCACTAAAAATGGATAGACTATTCACAGAAATGGTCAACAGATGCACATCATTAGAAACAAAACCAGAAAAATCACAAGAATATCTAATCAAAAAAGTATCCCAAGTCAAAGACACTGAAAACTTCAAACAATCAGTAAAAGGACTAAAAGATACCATAGAATACTACAAATCAAACAAACAACAATACATCCAAGAACTAAAAGACAGTGGCGCAACATGGGATCCACAAATCAAACTAGAATCCTTGGAAAATGTACTAAACAAATTACAATAGAAATGATGAAAGAAGCTGATAAAACAGCTTCTTTTTTTGAGACTGTGAAATAGTTTGTGTATAGAATCCTCCTGATATAATAGAAATCAGGAGGATTTTAAAATGCCAAGAAAAAGACCAGAAACAAGACTAAACAAAATATCTAAGATGTTAATCGAAGAGTATCAACCAGAAACAGTACAAGATCTTCAAGAAGCTTTGAAAGATCTTCTAGGCGACACAATGGAACAAATGTTAAAAGCAGAGTTAGATGAACATCTAGATTATGAATATGGTGAAAAACCACTGTCATTAAACACAAGAAATGGATCAAGTAAAAAAACAGTTAAATCATCATACGGAAACATAGACCTAAACATTCCACGAGACAGAGAAGGATCCTTTGAGCCACAAGCATTGAAAAAATATCAAAAAGACATATCAAACATAGAAAACCAAATAATATCTATGTATGCAAAAGGAATACCCTCGCCTAATAATATCATCAACTCATTTCATTCGTTGGATATTATTGGCTGGGGCAGGCCCTGACAACAAGGGACATATCAACATACATAAAAGAAATCTATGGATTTGGAATATCAGAATCCATGGTAAGCAAAATAACAAATAAAATACTACCAACTATTGAAGAATGGCAAAATAGACCACTTGAAAAAGTATATCCATTTGTATTTTTAGATGCAATACACTATCATGTAAGAGAAAATAACATAGTAGTAAAAAAAGCAGTATATATAGCACTAGGATACAATACCGAAGGATACAAAGAAATCCTTGGAATGTGGGTTGGAGAAAATGAATCAAGTAAATACTGGCTATTGGTATTAAATCAATTAAAAGAACGAGGATTAGAAGATATATTAATAGTTTCAACAGATAATTTATCAGGATTTAGCCAAGCAATAGAAAGTGTATATCCAAAAACAGAAATTCAAAAATGCATAATCCATCAAATAAGAAATTCAACAAAATTCGTATCATATAGAGATATAAAAGAACTAATGAAAGACTTAAAAACAGTATACAAAGCATCAACAGAAGAACTGGCACTAAGTAATCTAGATATATTTGAAGAAAAATGGGGCAAAAAATACCCAATGTGTGTAAATTCATGGAGAAATAACTGGGCTGAATTAGCAACATATTTCAAATATCCAGAAGGAATAAGAAAACTAATATATACAACAAATAGCATAGAAAATTTTAATAGACAACTTAGAAAAGTAACAAAAAACAAAACAATATTTCCAAATGACTACGCCCTACAAAAAAGCTTGTATCTAGCAATGGTAGATGCTTCAAGTAAATGGACGAGTAGAATAAGAGGATGGGATCAAATATTGTCACAACTATCAATATTTTTTGAAGGCAGAATCTAAATTTTGCCATAAAGATAATAAAAAATTTGAATCTTTCAATCAAGACTAAAGGCATAGCCCTGGTCTAACGACCAGCTCTTGACAGAAATCTTCAAATTTTTAAGATATACAATTAGGCAAAAAGGGAGATTTTTAGAAAAATCTTGACCTTTTAGTTTAATTGTGCCAAAATTAGGTTACAAATATCTGAACTTTCAGATTTTAGTAATAAAAGTATATTTTAAAAAAAATATCAGCTCACAACCTATCAGGAGGAGCTGATACACAAAACTTTTCACATACCCCTTTTTTTGTGAGAACTTGTATTTAATTGTAGTGTAAATTTTCGACATAGTATATAGTAATATAAAGCAGAAAAGCACAATTGCCCGAATATCTAGCTTACGAAAATAAATAAATCCTAAGCTCATGACCCTAAAATCTCAAGTGCGAGCTTCGCTCTGGCACCAGTGAGATTTCTTAACGGTTCATTTCGCTTGGATTTATACTTATTTTCTCCAGATGATATTCTACAGCAATTGTGGTAATCTGCTTTTTTCTCGTTTAGAGATATTTTATAAGTCTACAATAAATTTTATCCTTTAGAACACAGTGTCTAATTCAAAAACTAAGGTAGCATACATTACTAACTGATTACTTCTTAACGTCGCCAAATTAGATACCTTTAGAATTAAAAGGTTTCGAGATTAGAGGCTTTCAACTTTAAGAGTTTTTTAGTAGGAAGCATGGTTTGACGAAGAATATCATTCGGAAGAAATTTAGTTGATTTCAAATCGAAGGGCTCCGGCTAAAATTTGACCGCTTGAGTGCGGAGCACGAGCTTCAAATTTTAGGAGACCAAGATTTAGAAATCACAAATTTCTGTAGACCAGATATTCGAGCAAACCTGCTCCTACGCCTTGTTGACGAGTGAAGTTAAACCTTTTATTCTGGTATGAAACAACGTAAATCCAGCAATCAATCGCTTGTAAAAACCTACGATCATACGAATTCTTTTACTCCTCTATATCCTCAATATTATATCTATCCAAATCCTCATAAACATACGACTGTTGAATACCACGCAAATAAACACCCCTGTCATCAACCTTGTCCGTCAAAGCATTCTTCAACAAGTGTTTAATCTCCAAAGAATTCACCGGCGACCTCTCCATAGCACTCAAATAATCAGCCCTGTCCACCATCGTCCAGTCAATACATTTGTTCAAATTCTTTTTAAGGATCAAATCCAGCCAAATCCTAGTCGCACGACCATTCCCTTCCCCGAAAGGATGTGCCACATTCATCTCCACATACTTCTCAATAATCTCATCAAAAGAACCCTCAGGCATCTTCTCAATAATCGCCAAATTACTCTCTAAATACAACAAATTTGCAAACCTGAAATTTCCCTTTGACAAATTCACATCACGAGTCTTACCAGCAAACTCAAAAATATCCTGAAACAAAAACTCGTGAATCTCCTGCAAACCCTTGTAAGTACCGACCTCAAAGTCATTGATAAAACCCTTGTCCCAAAGCTCAATAGCTCTTCTTTTAGACAAAAGCTCCTCATCAATCAACCTACCCATCAAACACCATCCCTTCTTATCATTATTTTATGTAAAATTCCACGTGTCAATTATTATACGGTTATAATTCTTATCATTGAATATTACCTTTTATACATAAATTTCTTTAGAATAAAAGGCTTTAACTAAGCGAGTCATCTGGAAAAAATTATGAAAACTCAATCGCAGAAATCCGGCCAAAATTTGACCGCGTAAGCGAAGCGTGCTTCAAATTTTAGGATTTCGAGATTAGAGTTTTCAGCTTTAAGAGTTTTTTTAGTAGGAAGCAGGATTTGACGAAGAATATCATTCGAAAGAAATTTAGTTTGGTTTCAAATCGAAGGGCTCCGGCTAAAATTTGACCGCTTGAGTGCGGAGCACGAGCTTCAAATTTTAGGAGACCAAGATTTAGAAATCACAAATTTCTGTAGACCAGATATTCGAGCAAAGCCGCTTCCTACGCCCATTTGACGAGTGAAGTTAAACCTTTTATTCTGGTATGAAACAGCGTAATTCTAGCAACAAAAACGCCTGTCCCTCTCTACCTTAACACGAATTCTCACACCATCTCCTGCAACAAAACGCCTATCCCTACCTATCTCCACACGAATTCTCACACTAAGCTAACAACTCACATTCCTAACCTACGTCAGCACTTGTCCCTATACAAACGAAAATTCATTCGAAAAAATCCGTCAAAATCAGGAAGCGACGCATAAGCGAGCGGACGGATTTAGGATTTTGAGAGTTGAATTATCAACTTTCTCCCCCTAATCCCCCAGAGGTATGAACCTTTAGAATAAAAGGCTTTAACTAAGCAAGTCATCTGGAAAAAATTGAGAAAACTCAATCAAAGAAACCCGGCTAAAATTTGACCGCTTGAGTGCGAAGCACGAGCTTCAAATTTTAGGGTTTCAAGATTTGTTGTTTTCCAATTTTTGGAAGCCAGAGGAGCGTAGTTAAACCTTTTATTCTGGTATGAAACAACGTAAATCCTGCAATCATAACCTTGTCCCTGTCTACCTTTACACGAATTCTCAACGCATCTAGCAACAAAACCCGCCCCTGTCTACCTACACACGAACTCTCTAACCCCATCTAACAACATACCCCTCACTCAAAACCTACCTACACACGAATTCTCTAATACCTCACCTTACAAACTCATACCTCAACACACCCGCTTCTCCTGGTTCCAATTCCTCAACAACCTTCCCTTGGTAAAACACATAAGCGCCACCCTTTGCCCTGTCATCCTCATCCACGAACGAATTCACAAACAACACCGGCATCGGCACAAGCTGAGATTGCTTCTTGTAGTCCTCAAACTCATTCTTAAACCAGTCCTTCACCGAAAAATCGACAAACACAGGCCACAACAAAATATCAGAGTCAATCATAGAAATATAAGTATACAAATTCTCATCCCAGAAATCTCCGCAAATCAACGTAGAAAAACTCACGCCATCCATCTTGTACAAATACAACTTGCTGCCTTCCCTGTAATCGCTGCAAGCAGAAGGCTCCTTCCAACCAGGACTCATTCTCCTATAATTGTTCAAAATCTCCCCACGTTTCGTCACAGTCATCTGCGAAGAATAAAACGCACCGTAATCATTCTCAATATATCCGAACGAAATCGCAACCTCATTCTCCCTAGCAATCCTACGAATCTCCGCAATCTCATTCGAATTTTGCGTCACAGGAACACCAACATCATCCTTGTACACGAAACTCAAACACTCAAACCCTTGCAAGAAACTCTCCCCAAATACACACAAGTCAGCTCCATTTTCAGCTTCCTCTCTCGCGTATTTCTCAATCTGCTTCATATTAAATACCTTATCATTCAAACGTTGCTCAACAGCACACAAACTAATCTTCATTACTCAAAAAACTCCTTTGCATAACTCAACTCACCACGAGTCTTAAAACCATCCTCGCATCTCGCCATGAAATAATCATCCTCTACATAAAAAGGACACAAAATCCCGTAGTCCCTCGCCCTCGTGAAGCCAAATCTCCTGAACACATCAGGCTCTCCCATCACGCAGACAAATTTCACGCCAAGGCTCATAACATCATCGACAGCATTTCCCACAAGCAAATCCACATTATCATCACTCAAATGCTCATCGTCAATGTAGAAAATCGACAGCAACAACCCATCGAACTTCCTAACACGACACCTCGTGAACATCACAATCCCACAAATCGCATCACCGTCTTCCAACACAAACGTACAACACTCACAGAAACTCTCCGATTTCACAATATCCTCAAACAATTTCACATCGCTCTTCTCAGAAAAACTGTACTTCATATCAGAATCTCTCAACAAATCACAACATCTGTCGTAATCATTCGCATTATATAATCTATATCTCATAAATCCCTCTTTTTCATCATTCGTTACATCAATTATATCCTAATTCACACACATTTGCCATTTCTATCATCACATCACCCACCAACTACACACTCATAAAATAACCATATTTAAGTAATAAAATTAAATCATTACGAAACAAGGAGGAATTAATGCAACAAACTAAAAAAAGATACACAATAGGCGAAGAAATCTTCAACTCCGTAACACATGGAGTGGGAGTTCTAATAGCAATAGCATTCATGGTATTGTTAATCATAAAATCGCAAGGCAACCCTCCACTTATAATCGCAAACATAATTTACGGAGTAAGCCTAATGCTGATGTTCCTATTTTCCACACTATATCACGCCATCACCAACGCCAAAGCAAAAAAAGTCCTCAGATATTTTGACCACTCCGCAATATTCATCTGCATAGCTGGAACATTCACACCAATAATAGTTAGAGTGTTACAAGGCGCACAAAGAATAGGATTTCTCGTGGCCGTTTGGCTTATAGCACTAGTAGGAATAATCCTCAAAATCACAATATTCAAGAAAAATCTCCAAGAAAAATACAAAAAGCAATCACTCATACTTTACGTAGTAATGGGATGGATGTCTGTATTACTTATGAAAAATGTCATCCAAATCTCTGGAATGCCTTCATTCATACTCATATTGTCGGGAGGAATACTCTATTCCATCGGAGTGTACTTCTACGCTAAGAAAAGAAAATACTTCCATTCAATATGGCACATATTCATAATACTAGCATCAGTAGCACAGTTTTTCGGAATATATTTCGGATAAAAAATAAATAGATATAAATTAAAAACGACTAAC
>OKEE01000446.1_pt1 | contig 19127 bp, 10 predicted proteins | sample 1611071 | NCBI WGS metagenome assembly OKEE01 (sample SAMN04436708, study PRJEB24849) | human gut metagenome | biome: human gut; feature: NICU; material: stool | host: Homo sapiens | place: USA: Saint Louis, MO | collected 2010-09-07 | reverse complement strand
GACGTAAAAGAGGTTAAGCTACGCAAATCATGCTCACCCGCTTGCGAGAAATAGTTGAAAAGGTTGCCAGTGCGCCTCGCCTCAACGAGGCGCTGAATATTCTGGTAACGGACATCTGTCTTGCGATGGAAACCGAGGTCTGTTCGGTCTACCTGGCCGACCATGACCGACGTTGCTACTACCTGATGGCAACCCGCGGTTTAAAAAAACCACGGGGACGCACCGTCACGCTCGCGTTTGATGAAGGTATTGTTGGCCTGGTCGGGCGACTGGCGGAGCCAATCAACCTTGCCGATGCGCAAAAACACCCCAGCTTCAAATATATCCCTTCCGTCAAAGAGGAGCGGTTCCGCGCTTTCCTTGGCGTGCCGATTATTCAGCGCCGTCAACTGCTTGGCGTGCTTGTTGTCCAGCAGCGAGAGTTGCGTCAGTACGACGAAAGCGAGGAGTCCTTCCTCGTCACGCTGGCAACGCAAATGGCTGCGATCCTCTCTCAGTCTCAGCTGGCAGCCCTTTTTGGGCAGTATCGTCATACCCGCATCCGCGCGCTTCCGGCCTCGCCGGGCGTCGCGATTGCCGAAGGCTGGATGGATGCCACGCTCCCGCTGATGGAGCAGGTCTACGAAGCCTCGACGCTGGATGAAGCGCTTGAGCGCGAACGGCTTACCGCTGCGCTGGAAGAGGCGGCGAATGAGTTTCGTCGCTACAGCAAACGCTTTGCCGCTGGCGCGCAAAAAGAGACGGCAGCCATTTTCGACCTCTACTCACACCTGCTTTCCGATGCGCGTTTGCGTCGTGAGTTATTTGCCGAGGTCGATAAAGGTTCGGTGGCAGAGTGGGCGGTTAAAAAGGTCATTGAAAAATTTGCCGAGCAGTTTGCGGTGCTGACTGACGGTTATCTGAAAGAGCGCGCCGGCGATTTACGCGCGCTTGGGCAACGTCTGCTGTTCCACCTTGATGATACTATTCAGGGGGCGAATGCCTGGCCGAGCCGGTTTGTACTGGTGGCCGATGAACTCTCAGCGACGACGCTGGCGGAATTACCGCAGGACAGGCTGGCGGGCGTAGTGGTGCGCGATGGCGCAGCTAACTCCCATGCCGCCATTATGGTGCGCGCGCTCGGTATTCCGACCGTGATGGGGGCGGATATTCAGCCCTCCGTACTGCATCGCCGTACGCTGGTGGTGGACGGATACCGCGGTGAGTTGCTGGTGGATCCTGAGCCGGTGCTCCTTCAGGAGTACCAGCGCCTTATCAGCGAAGAGAATGAATTAAGCAAGCTGGCGGAAGATGACGTCAACCTGCCCGCGCAGCTCAAGAGCGGTGAGCGGGTGAAGGTGATGCTCAATGCTGGCTTAAGCCCTGAGCATGAAGAGAAGCTCGGCAGCCGCATCGATGGCATCGGCCTCTACCGCACCGAAATACCGTTTATGCTGCAAAGCGGCTTCCCGTCAGAAGAGGAGCAGGTGGCGCAGTATCAGGGCATGTTGCAGATGTTTAACGACAAACCCGTCACGTTGCGCACCCTGGATGTCGGCGCGGATAAGCAACTGCCCTATATGCCCATTAGCGAAGAGAATCCCTGCCTCGGCTGGCGTGGGATCCGCATAACCCTCGATCAGCCGGAAATCTTCCTTATCCAGGTTCGTGCCATGCTGCGTGCCAACGCGGCCACGGGGAATCTCAGCATTTTGCTGCCGATGGTCACCAGTATTGACGAGATCGACGAAGCGCGGCGGTTGATAGAACGTGCAGGGCGCGAAGTGGAAGAGATGATCGGCTATGCGATCCCTAAACCCCGTATCGGCGTGATGCTTGAAGTGCCTTCGATGGTCTTTATGTTGCCGCAGCTGGCGACCCGCGTTGATTTTATCTCCGTTGGCACCAACGACTTAACGCAATACATTCTGGCGGTCGATCGCAACAATACGCGCGTTGCCAGCATCTACGATAGCCTGCATCCGGCGATGCTTCGTGCCCTGGCGATGATCGCCCGCGAAGCCGAGCAGCATAATATCGACCTGCGCCTGTGCGGTGAAATGGCCGGCGATCCGATGTGCGTGGCGATCCTGATTGGTCTCGGTTTCCGTCACCTGTCAATGAACGGACGTTCCGTTGCGCGTGTGAAATACCTGTTACGTCACATCGAACAAGATGAGGCGCGCGAACTGGCCGCGCGTAGCCTGGAAGCACAGCTGGCAGCCGAAGTGCGCCATCAGGTGGCTGCGTTTATGGAGCGACGCGGCATGGGCGGTTTGATCCGCGGCGGCCGCTGATCCCCACAAAATAATGACGGCTCGGACGACCCCCTCTCCCTTGAGGGAGAGGAATGGGGTGAGGGGGGAACAGCGCGCATGAAACCCTATACACATCTTTTACATCTCAGGCGCATCCTCCGCGCCTGCCTTATGCTATGATTCGCAACTTTGGAGCACCTGCCAACGGCGGGAATGCAATTCACCCGCTGTCCACTTTCAGCGGAATAACAACATCTTGTGGTGACAGATGAACAGTGGTTATCTGCATTTTCCGGAATTCGATCCGGTTATTTTCTCAATAGGACCTGTAGCGCTGCACTGGTACGGTCTGATGTACCTGGTGGGCTTCGTTTTTGCCATGTGGCTTGCTGGCCGTCGCGCCAGTCGTCCGGGCAGCGGCTGGACGAAGAACGAAGTGGAAAACCTGCTTTATGCCGGTTTCCTCGGCGTGTTCCTGGGTGGTCGCATCGGTTATGTCCTGTTCTATAATTTCCCGGTATTCCTGAACGACCCGCTCTATCTGTTCCGCGTCTGGGACGGCGGCATGTCCTTCCACGGCGGGCTGATTGGTGTGATCCTGGTCATGGTGATCTTCGCCAGACGCACTAAACGCAACTTCTTCCAGGTGGCTGATTTTATTGCGCCGTTAATCCCGTTTGGGCTGGGCGCAGGGCGTCTGGGCAACTTCATCAACGGTGAGCTGTGGGGGCGTGTCGATCCGAGCGTGCCGTTTACCATGCTGTTCCCGGGCTCCCGCGCGGAAGATATCGCGCTGCTGCCTTCGCATCCTGAGTGGCAGTCCATTTTCGATACCTACGGCGTTCTGCCGCGCCATATGTCACAGCTCTATGAGCTGGCGCTGGAAGGCGTAGTGCTGTTCATCATCCTGAATCTGTATATCCGCAAACCGCGCCCAATGGGGGCTGTCTCTGGTCTGTTCCTGATTGGCTACGGCGCGTTTCGTATCATCGTCGAGTTCTTCCGCCAGCCGGATGCGCAGTTTACCGGTGAATGGGTACAGTACATCAGCATGGGGCAGATCCTCTCCATCCCGATGATTGTCGCGGGTGCCATTATGATGATTTGGGCGTATCGTCGTCGTCCACAGCAACAACATTCCTGAGGAATCATGAAACAGTATCTTGAATTGATGAAAAAAGTGCTCGACGAGGGCACGCCGAAAAACGACCGCACCGGCACCGGTACGCTCTCCATTTTTGGCCACCAGATGCGCTTCAATCTGCAAGAAGGCTTTCCTCTGGTGACAACGAAGCGCTGCCATCTGCGCTCGATCATTCATGAACTGCTCTGGTTCCTGCAAGGCGATACCAACGTTGCTTATCTGCATGAAAACAATGTCTCCATCTGGGACGAGTGGGCAGATGAGAACGGCGACCTGGGGCCGGTCTACGGCAAGCAATGGCGTGCGTGGCCTACCCCGGACGGCCGCCATATTGACCAGATCACGACCGTCATGAACCAGCTGAAAAATGATCCGGACTCGCGCCGTATCATTGTTTCTGCCTGGAACGTGGGTGAACTGGATAAAATGGCGCTGGCGCCTTGCCACGCGTTTTTCCAGTTCTACGTGGCGGACGGCAAGCTCTCCTGCCAGCTTTATCAACGCTCATGCGACGTGTTCCTCGGCCTGCCGTTTAACATCGCCAGCTACGCGCTATTGGTGCACATGATGGCGCAGCAGTGCGATCTTGAAGTGGGCGATTTTGTCTGGACGGGCGGTGATACCCACCTCTACAGCAATCATATGGAACAGACGCATCTCCAGCTGACCCGCGAACCGCGTGCATTGCCGAAGCTGGTGATCAAACGTAAACCGGAATCGATCTTCGATTACCGTTTTGATGATTTCGAGATTGAGGGTTACGACCCGCATCCCGGCATTAAAGCTCCTGTCGCCATCTGATACGGCAAATCCTGACACAACCGGTGCTCTTTAGCGCCGGTTTTTTTTCATGTCCGTTTTGTTTTTCGAGCCTGTTTCCAGAGATGATGCAACACGTTGCAACGGGCGAAAATCTCCGGAAAGCGGCTCGTAAAGTTCTGGTTTGACGCTCGCACCGTTTCTGCTATTCCGCCACACTCCCGCCATGAAAAATGAACAAGGCTTTACGCTTATCGAAACCCTTATCGCCGTTTCGCTGACAGTGATCCTCAGCGCCACAGGGCTCTATGGCTGGGACAGCTGGCAGCAGCGGCAGCGGCTTTGGCAAACCGCCTGCCAGGTGCGGGATTACCTGGTGCTTTTGCGCAATGACGCCAACCGTCACAACAGCGAGCACAGGATCGCGCTGCATAAAGACGGTGAAAAGGAGTGTCTGGCCAGTTCAGCGGTGACCGGTTGTGACAGCGGCGGACCGTTCGTGATGAAGCCGATGTGGCCCGGGGTCACGATAAGCGACATAACGCCTGCGCTGGGATTTTACGGTTTAAGGGATACCGCGTGGGCCGGACATATCCGCGTGCAGAGCCGCGCCGGTGCGTGGTGGGTTATTGTCTCAAATGGCGGACGTATCAGGTTGTGTAATGCCGCAGGAGAAGGTGCATGCCAGTAAATCGAAGAGGGTTTTCCCTGCTGGAAGTGCTGATTGCAATGACGATAAGCAGCATTCTGTTACTCAGCACGTCACGTTTTTTACCGGGGCTACAGCGGGGTGTTTTACTGCAATCCGGGCAGCAGGAGCTGGAGGATGAGGTCTGGCAACGTCTGTTCGCGATCGGTAAACAGTTTCAGAGGGCAGGATACTGTGCCGGGCATTGCCAGGGGCAGGGGATGATCATCGGCAGGCAAGGACGATGTGCGATTGTGCAATGGGATGCAAACAGCAACGGCCAGTGGGATAGCACCGCGTCAGAAAATGACAGTACGGGATTCCGGCTTGAGTCCGGATCGCTCGAAACGCTGCGGGGCGCCACATCCTGTGACGGTAAGGGATGGGATAAGCTCACCGACCCGGATCGGGTCCTGATAGAGCAATTTATGGTCACTAAAACCGATCGTGCTGGCTTTGCGCCGGTCATCAGTATCGAGCTGCGTGCCCGCCGCAAAGGTGAACTGACCGCACCCTTTTCGGCTCGCCATACCGTAACGGGGTTTAATCTGTGAATCGTCAGTGGGGCATGTCATCGCTGGCGCTGGTCTTGCTATTGCTGGTGCTCGGCACGCTGATCCTCACCGGATTAAATCAGCAGCTGCAAACCTTTAGCACGCTGGTGAGTGGCGAGAGTTTGTCTGTTCGCCAGCAGGCTGTCGTGCAATCTGCACTGGAGTGGGGGCGCGTTCAGGAATGGGCTTTACAGCCAGAGGTTCAGTGCAAACAGACACAGCGTTTGCGGGTCTGTGTAAGGCTGTTTGGGGAGCGTGTGTTGCTTATTGCCGGCAATGACGATCTGTTGCTATGGCGAGGCGGGGACATCGCGGAAGGGCAGATACGCTTTTCCGCCCACGGCTGGAGTGATTTCTGCCCCCTTAAGGAAAGTACGCTATGTCAGTTACCCTGAGCAGACAAAAAGGATTTAGCATGGTTGAGGTTTTGCTGGCAATGATGTTGCTGGTTGTGGTTGTGACGGCGTTATCCGGCTATCATCGCGCGCTGGCAGCCCGGTATGCGGCGCTTAGCCAGTATCGTCAGCTATGGCATCATGCGTGGAATCAGTCGCAGATCTCAACATTAACGCTCCCGCCGGGCTGGCAGGTCAGTCGGGGGCAGACAACACAGTCCGGATGTGTCAGCATCACGGTCACACTAATTTCTCCTATGGGGCGGCAGGGCGCGTTGACGCGTCTGCACTGCCCGGTTAGCCGCTAGTCGGGAGCGTTTATGCTAAGGGTTTACCACTCAAATCGTCTGGATGTGCTGGAAGCACTGATGGAGTATATCGTTGAGCAAGAGCGTCTTGACGATCCGTTTGAGCCAGAAATGGTGCTGGTGCAGAGCACCGGTATGGCGCAGTGGCTGCAAATGTCCCTTTCGCAGAAATTTGGCATTGCGGCGAACATCGATTTTCCGCTGCCCGCGAGCTTTATCTGGGAGATGTTTGTTCGCGTCCTGCCGGATATCCCTGAGCAGAGCGCCTTCAACAAACAAAGCATGGCCTGGAAACTGATGACGCTGCTGCCGGACATGCTGGCGCATGATGAGTTTGCCATGCTGCGGCACTACCTGAATGACGACACCGATAAGCGTAAACTTTTCCAGCTGGCCTCACGCACTGCCGACCTCTATGACCAGTATCTGGTTTACCGTGCAGAATGGCTGATTCGCTGGGAAGCGGGAGAATTAGTCGATGGGTTACCGGAAGCGCAAATCTGGCAGGCGCCGCTCTGGAAAGCGCTGGTCGAGCATACCGGGAAACTCGGTCAGCCTAAGTGGCACCGTGCTAACCTGTACGATCGCTTTATCTCAATACTTGAGAACAGCGCAGAACGGCCAGCCCGTTTGCCGTCACGCGTGTTCATTTGCGGTATCTCCGCGCTGCCGCCTGTCTACCTGAACGCGCTAAAAGCGCTCGGTAAGCACACTGATATCCATATCCTCTTTACCAACCCGTGTCGACACTATTGGGGGGATATTCAGGATCCGCGCTGGCTATCACGGCTGGTCACCCGTCAGAGAAAACGCCTCTTTGAGGAACGCGCCGTGCCGCTGTTTAAAGACAGTGAAAATGCGGCGCAGCTTTTTGATGAAGAGGGGATTCAGAACCTGCCGAACCCGCTGCTTGCCTCGTGGGGCAAGCTCGGACGCGACTATATTTATCTGCTTTCTGAAATCACCTCCTCGGGAGAAGGGGATGTGGATGCGTTTGCGGATATTACGCCGGACAGCCTGCTGCACAATATTCAGCTTGATATTCTGGATTTGGAAAACCGTGCCGTTGCAGGGATCACTGCCGAAGAGTTTGCGCGAAGCGATAAGAAGCGAAAACTGGATCCTGACGATCGCAGTATCGCGATCCACGTTTGCCACAGCCCACAGCGTGAAGTTGAAATTCTTCATGACCGCCTGCTGGCCATGTTGCAGGACGATCCAACCCTGACGCCGCGCGATATCGTGGTGATGGTGGCGGATATCGACAGCTACAGCCCGTTTATTCAGGCGGTATTTGGCAGCGCAACGGGCGACCGCTATCTGCCCTACGCCATCTCTGACCGTCGCGCTCGTCAGTCACACCCGGCGCTACAGGCCTTTATCAGCCTGCTTTCGCTGCCTGATAGCCGGTTTATCTCTGAGGATGTGCTGGCACTGCTGGATGTGCCAGTTCTGGCCGCACGTTTCAATATTAACGAAGAGGGGTTGCGCTATCTGCGCCAGTGGGTCAACGAATCCGGTGTCCGCTGGGGTATCGACGATGATAACGTCCAGGAGTTCGAACTCCCTGCGACCGGCCAGCATACCTGGCAGTTTGGCCTGACGCGTATGCTGCTGGGGTATGCAATGGAGAGCATCCACGGCGAATGGAATGACGTGCTGCCGTACGATGAATCCAGTGGTTTGATCGCAGAACTGGTTGGTCACTTAGCCTCGCTGCTGATGCAGCTCAACCGCTGGCGCCGTGCGTTGATGCAGCCCCGCCCGCTCGAAGAGTGGCTGCCAGTTTGCCGCGAAATGCTGAATGACTTCTTCCTGCCGGACAGCGAAACTGAAGCCGCTATGGCGCTTATCGAGAAGCAGTGGCAGGCCATCGTTGATGAGGGGGTTAATTCGCACTATCACGAAGCGGTTCCCCTTTCGCTTCTGCGTGATGAGCTGACGCAACGTCTCGATCAGGAACGCATCAGCCAGCGCTTTCTTGCGGGGCCGGTGAATATTTGTACCCTGATGCCAATGCGTTCAATCCCGTTCAAAGTGGTCTGTCTGCTTGGCATGAACGACGGTATTTATCCGCGTGCGCTTCCACCTCTGGGTTTTGATCTCATGAGCGCACAACCGAAGCGGGGCGACCGCAGCCGCCGCGATGATGACCGTTATCTCTTCCTTGAGGCGCTGATGTCTGCGCAAAGCAGGCTGTATATCAGCTATATCGGACGTTCAATTCAGGATAACAGCGAGCGTTTCCCGTCTGTGTTGGTGCAGGAACTGGTGGACTACATTGGACAGAGCCACTATCTGCCGGGCGATGAAGCCTGCAACTGTGACGAAAGCGAACGTCGGGTGAAAGCGCATATCACCTGTCACCATAGCCGTATGCCGTTTGATCCTGTCAACTACGTTCCTGATGAACTGCAAAGCTATGCCCGCGAGTGGCTTCCCGCCGCGAAGAAAGCGGGGACACCGCAAACCGATTTTATTCAGGCGCTCGAACCGCTCGCCATAGACACCCTCACGTTTGAGCAGCTACAGCGCTTTTGGGCGCACCCGGTTCGGGCGTTTTTCCAGCAACGCTTGCAGGTGAATTTCCGCTCTGAAGAGAGCGAAATCCCCGATGCGGAACCGTTTATTCTTGATGGGCTGGAGCGTTTTAAGCTTAATTCCCAGCTTCTGAATGCGCTGGTTGACGAAGAAGACGCCAGTAAACTGTTCCGACGTTACAGGGCGTCGGGATTACTTCCGTATGGTGCATTCGGCGAAATCGTCTGGGATGCCCAGTGCGAGGAGATGCGAGCGCTTGCTGACCGCGTTATCGCGTGTCGGCAGCCGGCGAGCAGCATTGAAATCGATCTCGATTGTAACGGTATGCACCTCAGCGGCTGGCTCACGCACGTGCAGTCTGACGGGCTGCTGCGCTGGCGCCCATCCATGCTCAGCGTTTCACATGGCCTGCAACTCTGGCTCGAACATCTTGTCTACAGTGCGAGTGGTCACGAAGGTGAAAGCCGGTTGTTTGTCCGTAAGGACGGCGAATGGCGTTTCCCGCCGATGGAGCCTGAGCAGGCGTTGACGTATCTGTCGCTTTATATTGAAGGTTACCGTCAGGGCATGAACAAACCTCTGCTTTTGCTGCCTGAAAGTGGGGGTGCATGGATAAAAGCCTGTTATGACACGCAGAATGATGCCATGTTAACGGATGAGGCTTCGCTCCAGAAAGCGCGCAGCAAGTTTTTGCAGGCCTACGAAGGGAACATGATGGTACGTGGCGAAGGTGACGATGTCTGGTATCAACGTTTATGGCGAACGCTGGAGCCAGACTATTTCGACATTATCACCCAGGAGGCGCAACGCTACCTGTTACCGTTATACAAATTTAATCAGTCCTGAGCGTTGTATAAAAATTGCGCAGTATGAGGTGTTCATTTATGATGCACCTCTTATCACGGACTGATGTACCCAAAGAAAGAGATGCTGGCGTGTCCAGCACGCACGTTGTTAATGATGTAGCCGTGATAAAGAGGTCGTAATGCCAGGCAGCACCTTGTTCAAAGCGTTTGTTTTGTTTATCGCCCTTTGGGCTCCCGTCACTCAGGCCGATTCCGGTTGGCAACCTGTCAAGGAAACAATCCGTAAGAGCGATAAGGACACCCGTCAGTATCAGGCGATTCGTCTTGATAACGGGATGACCGTGCTGCTGGTTTCCGATCCTCAGGCGGTGAAATCGCTCTCCGCGCTGGTTGTGCCGGTGGGTTCGCTGGAAGATCCTGACGCCCATCCGGGACTGGCGCACTACCTTGAGCACATGACGCTGATGGGCTCTAAAAAATACCCACAGCCTGACAGCCTGTCCGAATTTCTGAAAATGCATGGCGGCAGCCACAACGCCAGCACTGCGCCGTATCGCACCGCGTTTTACCTGGAAGTGGAAAATGATGCGCTTGACGGGGCGGTGGATCGTCTGGCGGATGCCATCGCCGCACCGCTGCTGGATAAAAAATACGCTGACCGTGAACGCAATGCCGTGAACGCCGAACTGACGATGGCGCGCACGCGAGACGGTATGCGCATGGCGCAGGTTAGCGCTGAAACCATCAATCCGGCACACCCGGGTTCGCGCTTCTCAGGCGGCAACCTTGAAACGCTGAGCGACAAGCCAGGTAGCCCGGTGCTCGATGCGCTACATGCGTTTCGTGAAAAATACTATTCCGCCAATCTGATGAAAGCGGTTATCTACAGCAATAAACCGTTGCCGACACTGGCAAACATGGCCGCGCAGACCTACGGCAGGGTGCCAAATAAAAATATCGATCTGCCGCAGATTAACGTGCCGGTTGTCACGGACGCGCAAAAAGGCATTGTTATTCACTATGTGCCGGCCTTGCCGCGCAAGGTGTTACGCGTTGAATTCCGTATTGATAACAACACGGCACAGTTCCGCAGCAAAACCGACGAGCTGGTGACTTATCTTATCGGCAACCGCAGCCCGGGTACGCTCTCCGACTGGCTGCAAAAGCAGGGGCTGGTGGAAGGTATTCGCGCTGACTCCGATCCCGTCGTAAACGGGAATAGCGGCGTACTGGCCATCTCCGCGACGCTGACCGATAAAGGGCTGGCTCACCGGGACGACGTCGTTGCGGCCATTTTCAGTTATCTCTCTCTGCTGCGCGACAAAGGGGTCGATAAACGCTACTTTGACGAGCTGGCGCACGTGCTGGATCTCGATTTCCGCTATCCCTCTATCACGCGTGATATGGACTACGTTGAGTGGCTGGCAGATACCATGATCCGCGTGCCGGTGGAACATACGCTGGATGCGGTAAATATTGCCGACAAGTATGATGCCGGAGCGCTCAAAGCGCGTCTGGCGATGATGACTCCGCAAAATGCCCGCGTCTGGTATATCAGCCCGAACGAACCGCATAACAAAATGGCCTACTTCGTTGATGCCCCGTATCAGGTTGAAAAAATCAGCGAACAGACCTTCGCGGGCTGGCAGAAAAAGGCCGGGGAAATTGCGCTGAAGTTACCGGAGCTTAACCCCTACATCCCGGACGATTTCTCGCTGATCAAACCCGCAAAGGCGTATCCGCATCCGGAGCTGATTGTTGATGAGCCGACGCTGCGCGTGGTCTACACCCCAAGCCGCTATTTCGCCGACGAGCCAAAAGCGGATGTCAGCGTGGTGTTGCGTAACCCCAAAGCAATGGACAGCGCCAGAAATCAGGTGCTGTTTGCGCTTAACGATTATCTGGCCGGTATTGCCCTCGATCAGCTCAGCAATCAGGCTGCCGTTGGCGGTATTAGTTTCTCCACTAACGCCAATAACGGCCTGATGGTGAATGCCAACGGCTATACCCAGCGTTTGCCGCAGCTGTTCCAGGCACTGCTGGACGGTTATTTCAGCTATACGCCTACGGAAGAACAGCTTGATCAGGCTAAGTCCTGGTATGCCCAGATGATGGATTCTGCCGAGAAGGGTAAAGCCTACGATCAGGCGATTATGCCAGCACAGATGCTGTCGCAAATTCCGTACTTCCAGCGCGAAGATCGCCGCGCGTTATTGCCCTCAGTCACCTTAAAAGAGGTGCTGGCTTACCGTGATGCGCTGAAAACCAATACCCGTCCTGAGTTCCTGATTGTAGGGAATATGAGCGAAGATCAGGCTAAAACGCTGGCGCAAAACGTCCGGGCGCAACTGGGTTCAAAAGGCGATGAGTGGTGCCGTAACCAGGATGTGCTGGTCGAGAAAAAGCAGAACGTGATCTTCGAAAAAGCGGGAAGCAGCACGGATTCCGCGCTGGCCGCGGTGTTTGTCCCTGTCGGTTATGACGAATTTACCAGCTCTGCCCAGAGTGCGGTGCTTGGCCAAATTATTCAGCCGTGGTTTTACAACCAGCTGCGCACCGAAGAGCAGCTGGGCTATGCGGTGTTCGCTTTCTCTATGAATGTGGGCCGTCAGTGGGGGCTGGGCTTCCTTCTGCAAAGCAGCGACAAGCAACCCGCTTACCTGTGGCAACGTTATCAGGCATTCTTCCCGCAGGCGGAAGCAAAACTGCGCGCCATGAAGCCGGAAGAGTTTGCCCAGATCCAGCAGGCGGTTATCGCCCAGGTGATGCAGCCGCCGCAGACGCTGGGTGAAGAGGCCTCGCAGCTGAGCAAAGATTTTGATCGCGGTAATATGAAATTTGATTCGCGTGATAAAATAGTGGCCGAAATAAAACAGCTGACGCCACAAAAGGTTGCCGATTTCTTCCATCAGGCGGTGGTAAAACCGCAGGGTATGGCCATCCTGTCTCAGGTTTCTGGCAGCCAGAACGGGAAAACGGACTACGTAAAATCAAAAGAGTGGACCGTCTGGAAGAGCGTCAGCGCGCTGCAACAAACTATGCCCTGGAGTAAGAAAGAATGACCCATACCGCTGAGCCGCTTGATCCCCTAAGTTTACCTCTACAGGGTGAGCGACTGATTGAAGCCTCAGCGGGAACGGGAAAAACCTATACCATCGCCGCGCTCTATCTGCGTCTGCTGTTGGGGCTCGGCGGCAACGCCGCTTTTTCGCGCCCGTTAAGCGTGGAAGAGCTGCTGGTGGTAACCTTCACCGAAGCGGCCACTGCCGAGCTGCGTGGCCGTATTCGCAGCAACATTCATGAGCTGCGCATCGCCTGTCTGCGTCAGACGACGGATAACCCCCTCTACGCCAGCCTGCTGGACGAGATTGCGGATAAACAACAGGCTGCGCAATGGCTGCTGCTGGCCGAGCGGCAAATGGATGAAGCGTCCGTTTTCACCATTCACGGTTTTTGTCAGCGCATGCTGAGCCTGAATGCGTTTGAATCCGGCATGCTCTTTGAGCAGCAGCTTATTGAAGATGAATCCGAGCTTCGCTATCAGGCCTGTGCGGATTTCTGGCGTCGTCACTGTTATCCGTTGCAGCGCGACATTGCCGAAGCGGTTCACGCCCTGTGGAAAGGTCCGGAAGAGCTTCTTCGCGCCATCGACCGTTACCTGCAAGGCGAAGCGCCGGTCATTAAATCTCCGCCGCCTGCCGATGAAACGCTGGCCTCGCGCCATGAAAAGATCGTCGCCAAAATTGCCGCGCTTAAGCAGAAGTGGAATGAGTCGGTTGGTGAAATTGATGCAATCATCGAAAACTCAGGCATCGACAGACGCAAGTTCAACCGTGGGAACCAGGGGAAGTGGATCGAAAAGATCAGCGCCTGGGCCCAGGAGGAGACGCGGGGCTACCAGCTTCCGGACGCGCTGGAAAAATTTTCGCAGCGCTTTTTGACTGAGCGAACCAAAGCCGACGGCATTGTGCCTGAGCATCCCCTGTTTGTGGCGATTGAAGCGCTGCTAGCGGAGCCATTAACGCTCAATGACCTGATGATCACCCGCGCCATGACGGAGATCCGCCAGGCCGTCGCGCGCGAAAAACGTCGCCGGGGCGAGCTGGGGTTTGATGACATGCTAAGCCGCCTGGACGAGGCGCTGTCCAGCGAGAATGGTGAAGCGCTCGCCAGCGCGATCCGTACCCGTTTTCCGGTGGCGATGATTGACGAATTTCAGGACACCGACCCTCAGCAGTACCGCATTTTTCGCCGCATCTGGCGACAGCAGCCCGACACGGCCCTGTTGTTGATTGGCGACCCTAAACAGGCGATTTATGCCTTCCGTGGGGCAGATATCTTCACTTATATGAAAGCCCGTAGTGAGGTTGTCGCGCATTACACGTTAGACACCAACTGGCGTTCCGCGCCGGGGATGGTTGAGAGCGTCAATGCGCTGTTCAGCCGTATGGAGACGGCGTTCATGTTCAATGAAATCCCTTTCCTGCCGGTGAAATCCGCCCCAAAAAACGCATCCCTGCGCTTCGAAGTCAGTGGCGCGGTGCAACCCGCCATGACCTTCTGGCTGCTGGAAGGAGAAGGCTATGGCGTTGCCGACTATCAGGCGGCGATGGCGCAGCACTGCGCCGCGCAAATCCGTGACTGGCTGAGCGCAGGCGCGCGCGGCGAGGCGCTGCTGTGGAAGGGGGAACAGGCGAATCCTGTTAAAGCCTCTGATATTACCGTGCTGGTGCGCAGTCGTCAGGAAGCGGCGCTAATCCGCGATGCGCTAACGCTGCTGGATATTCCGTCAGTGTATCTCTCTAACCGCGACAGCGTGTTCGACACGCTGGAAGCCCAGGAAATGCTCTGGCTGCTTCAGGCGGTGCTGGCCCCCGAGCGCGAAAATACGCTTCGAAGCGCGCTGGCCAGCTCTATGCTGGGGTTGAACGCGCGCGATATTGATGAGCTCAACCATGACGAAAACGCATGGGATGCGGTGGTGGAAGAGTTTGTCCATTACCGTGAACGCTGGCAAAAACGCGGCGTCATGGCGATGCTGCGCGACTTGATGACGCGGCGCCAGATTGCCGAAAATATGCTGGCGTCATCCGGCGGTGAAAGACGTCTTACCGATATTTTGCACATCAGCGAACTGTTGCAGGAAGCTGGCACCCAGCTTGAAAGTGAACATGCCCTCGTGCGCTGGCTGGCGCAGCAAATCGCAGATCCAAACAGTAACGCCTCAAGCCAGCAGATGCGTCTTGAGAGCGATAAGCATCTGGTGCAAATCGTCACCATTCACAAATCGAAAGGTCTCGAGTATCCGCTGGTCTGGCTGCCCTTTATCGCCAACTACCGCGTTCAGGATCAGGCCTATTATCATGACCGCGAGACTTTCGATGCGGTGCTCGATCTCAGCAAGGCGGAAACCAGCGTTGAGCTGGCGGAAGCGGAGCGTCTGGCGGAGGATTTGCGCCTGCTTTACGTGGCGCTGACCCGTTCTGTCTGGCATTGCAGCCTGGGCGTCGCGCCGGTTTTCCGCCGTCGCGGGGAGAAAACAGGAGAGAGCGATTTCCATTTAAGCGCCTTAGGGCGGCTTATTCAGCGTGGTGAGCCTAAAGATGCGGCGGGGTTGCGCCTCTGTATTGAGTCGCTTTGCGGAGACGATATCGCCCTGCATATCCCTTCTCTGCCAGACAACAGCCGCTGGGAAATGGCGCAAGAGCCCGCGACCGATCTTAACGCGCGCCAGATCACACGGGTGCTTGCCGACGACTGGCGCGTCACCAGCTACTCTGGCCTGCAACAGCACGGGCAAAGTATTGCGCAGGATCTCATGCCGAAGCTGGACGTGGATGCCGCAGGGGTGGGCAATGTTCCGGTTGAACCGACGTTAACTCCGCATCAGTTCCCACGCGGCGCGTCGCCGGGCACCTTTTTGCACAGCCTTTTTGAAGAGCTTGATTTCACCCAGCCTGTCAGTGAGGAGTGGGTGCTGAAGATGTTGCAGAGCGGAGGCTATGACGCGCACTGGCAGCCCGTTCTCACTGGCTGGATCAACGCCATTTTGCAGGCGCCGCTGACGGCACAGGGCTTCTCGCTTCGCCAGTTAACGGCCAAAAATAAGCAGGTTGAGATGGAGTTTTATCTGCCCGTCGCAGGCCCGCTTAAGGCCGACGCGCTCGATGCGCTTATCCGTCAGTACGATCCGCTGTCAGCCGGTTGCCCGCCGCTGAACTTCCGTCAGGTGCAGGGCATGCTGAAAGGGTTTATCGACCTGGTCTTCCGTCACGAAGGACGGTACTACCTGCTGGATTACAAATCGAACTGGCTGGGCGAGAACAGCGAAGCCTATACCCAGCAGGCGATGGCGGCCGCTATGCAAATGCATCGCTACGATCTGCAATATCAGCTCTATACCCTGGCGCTGCACCGCTATTTGCGCCACCGTATTGCGGATTACCGCTACGACGATCATTTTGGCGGCGTCATCTACCTGTTCCTGCGCGGGGTCGACGCTGCCGATCCGCGCTCCGGGATCTTCAGCACCCGTCCGGATGCGGAATTGATTAATAAAATGGATAACCTGTTTGCAGCAAACGCGGAGGAGATGGCATGACGATGCAGGACTTATTGCTGGATGCGGTAGAGCAACGCGTGCTGCGTCAGCTGGACGTGCAGTTTGCCATGATGATTGCCGCTGACCAGCCCGCCGTGATGCTTGCCGCTGCCCTGTTGAGTAAAGACGCCGGAGAGGGGCATGTGTGTCTGCCGCTCTCGCGCCTGATGGTTGACGAGAAAATGCCGCCTGTCCTCCAGTCCTGCTTTGCGCTGCTGGGGGAAAGGGTGGACTGGCAGAAAATTTTGCGTGAATCGTCAGCCGTCGGGCCGGGAGACAACCAGGCACCGCTGATCCTCACGGGGGAGCGCTTATACCTGAACCGCCTGTGGCGAAACGAACTGACGGTAGCGCGTTTCTTTAGTGAGACCAATGCGCCGCTTCCCTGCGACGAAGCACAGCTTCGTCAGACGCTGGACAGGCTGTTTGACTCCGGTGAGGCCACTGACTGGCAGAAAGTGGCGGCAGCCGTCGCCCTGACGCGGCGGATCTCGGTGATATCCGGCGGCCCGGGAACGGGGAAAACAACGACCGTCGCAAAGCTGCTGGCAGCCCTGATACAGCTTTCAGGCGAGCAGCGATGCCGTATTCGTCTGGCGGCGCCCACCGGGAAGGCTGCGGCGCGTCTGACCGAATCACTGGGCGGCGCGATGCAACAGCTGCCGCTCACTCAGGAGCAGCTTGCGCTTTTCCCGGGTGAAGCGAGTACTCTGCACCGTCTGCTCGGCGCGCAGCCGGGTAGCCAGCGGCTGCGCTACCATGCGGGTAATCCGCTGCATCTGGACGTGCTGGTGGTGGATGAAGCCTCCATGATCGACCTGACTATGATGTCGCGCCTGATCGATGCGCTGCCACCCCATGCGCGCGTGGTTTTCCTGGGCGATCGCGACCAGCTCGCCTCTGTAGAAGCCGGGGCGGTGCTGGGAGATATCTGTACCTACGCCAGTTACGGTTATACCGCCGCGCGGGCGCAGGAGCTCGCCCGTCTGACCGGTTGCTCGCTTGAACCCGATCACACGCCGATCGCGGGCGCACTGCGTGACAGCCTGTGCCTGCTGCAAAAAAGCTACCGTTTCGGCAGCGACTCCGGCATCGGCCAGCTGGCTGCGGCGGTCAACCGTGGCGACAGGCACGCCACGCGTACGGTGTTTGACGGTTCCTTCACTGACATTGAAAAGAAATCGCTGCAAAGCGGGGAAGAGTATCAGGCTATGCTTGAGGAGGCTCTCCAGGGATACCAGCATTTTCTGAGCTGCGTGCAGCAACGCAGTCAGCCCGGGCAGGTCATCGCCGCATTTGGCGAATACCAGCTTCTGTGCGCATTGCGGGAAGGGCCGTTTGGCGTAACGGGCCTGAACGACAGGCTGGAGCAGCTGCTGGTGCAGAAGCGCAAAATTAACCGTCAGCTGCATTCGCGATGGTATGAGGGCCGGCCAGTGATGATCTCCCGCAACGACAGTGCGCTGGGGCTGTTCAACGGCGATATCGGCATTGCGCTCGATCGCGGTAACGGACTGCGCGTCTGGTTCCAGCTACCGGACGGCAGCGTGAAGTCCGTCCAGCCCAGCCGCCTGCCAGAGCATGAAACGGCATGGGCGATGACGGTACACAAATCTCAGGGCTCCGAGTTCAACCATGCGGCGCTGATCCTGCCGACCCAGCTGTCGCCGGTTGTGACCCGCGAGCTGGTCTACACCGCCATTACCCGTGCGCGCCAGCGTCTGTCGCTGTATGCGGATGAGCGCGTGTTGAGTCAGGCGATAGCCACCCGTACTGAGCGCAGAAGCGGATTAAGCGTGATATTTGAATCTGTCTGAGTGAACGCCCTCTCCAGCAGGAGAGGGTGACTGTTATCCCAGGTCCGCCATTAACACTTTCGAGCGGCGCTGGTAGTTGTACATCTCTTTCTTACTTTCCGGCAGGGAATCAATATCCACCGGCGTGAAGCCGCGCTCCTGGAACCAGTGAATGCTGCGCGTGGTAAGCACGAACAGCTTGCTCAGACCCATCTGGCGCGCCTGTGCCGCCACGCGTTCAAGCAGCAGCTCCCCCCGTGAGGAGCTACGGTAATCAGGATGCACGGCGACGCATGCCATTTCGCCAATCTGCTCTTCCGGGAACGGATAAAGCGCCGCACAGGCAATGGTCAGGTTATCCCGCTGAATGATGGTGAACTTGTCGATCTCCATCTCCAGCTGTTCGCGGGAGCGGCGAACCAGAATGCCCTGTTGTTCCAGCGGACGGATCAGCTCCAGAATGCCGCCGATATCGTTGATGGTGGCACGGCGGATCTGCTCGGCGCTCTCCATGACGATCTGCGTACCGATCCCGTCCCGGGAGAACAGCTCCTGCAACAGCGCGCCGTCTTCCTGATAGCTGATCAGGTGGCTGCGGCGCACCCCGCTACGGCACGCTTTAACGGCGCCGCGCAGAAAACGCACGGTACCGGAATAGTAATCGCCTTCTGCTTCCAGCGCTTCGACGCGCGCCTGGGCTTCATTCGGAAAAAGTTCTGGCACAATCACGCCCTCATCGTTCACGACACCCTGTGAGGAACAAAAGCCGATCATTTTTTCCGCTTTCAGCTTGATGGCCAGCTGGGTGGCAATCTCTTCTGAGGTCAGATTAAAACTTTCACCCGTTACGGAGACGGCAACGGGCCCCATCAGGACGATCGCGCCGTTGTCTAACTGGCGGTGAATGGCTTCTTCATCAATACGGCGGATGCGGCCGCTGTGGCAGTAATCCACGCCATCGTCCACGCCGAGCGGCTGAGCGATGATAAAGTTGCCGCTCACCACGTTGATGTGCGCGCCCTGCAACGGCGTATTATTCAGGCTCATCGACAGGCGGGCGGTAATATCGAGCTGCAACAGACCCGCCGCCTGTTTGACCAGCTCGAGGGTTTTCGCGTCCGTCACGCGGGTATGTTTGTGGTAGATCGGCTCATGGTGATGAGCGGCCAGGTTGGCTTCGATTTGCGGACGTGCGCCATACACCACCACCAGACGGATGCCGAGGCTGTGCAGCAGGCCGATATCATTGACGATGCTGGAAAAATTTTCATGCTCAATGGCTTCGCCGCCAAGCATGA
>OKEE01000445.1_pt1 | contig 19233 bp, 14 predicted proteins | sample 1611071 | NCBI WGS metagenome assembly OKEE01 (sample SAMN04436708, study PRJEB24849) | human gut metagenome | biome: human gut; feature: NICU; material: stool | host: Homo sapiens | place: USA: Saint Louis, MO | collected 2010-09-07 | reverse complement strand
CCTGTTCGGAGTGGAACGATATTCGCGACGAGGTGGGGCACTGCGTTGGGGTCTACGACAATCCGGCGGATCTGAGTGCCAAATCCTGGACGGTGATGCGCTTTAGCGAAACCGACCAGAACGGCAGGCTGGAGTGGCTGATCCGCAAAGACGGCTGCATGCACTGTGAAGATCCGGGCTGCCTGAAGGCGTGCCCGTCTGCCGGGGCAATTATCCAGTATGCCAACGGGATCGTCGATTTCCAGCAGGACAACTGCATCGGCTGCGGGTACTGCATCGCGGGCTGTCCGTTTAATATCCCGCGCCTCAATAAAGAGGATAACCGGGTATACAAATGCACCCTGTGCGTGGACCGCGTCAGCGTCGGGCAGGAGCCTGCCTGCGTGAAGACCTGTCCAACCGGCGCCATTCACTTCGGCACCAAAAAAGAGATGCTGGAGGTGGCGCAGGAACGCGTCGATAAGCTCAAAGCGCGGGGCTACGACAAAGCGGGCATTTACAACCCGCAGGGCGTGGGCGGCACGCACGTCATGTATGTGCTGCACCATAGCGACCAGCCGGAGCTGTACCACAATCTGCCGAAGGATCCGGCGATCGATACCTCCATCAACCTGTGGAAAGGGGCGCTCAAGCCGCTGTCCGCGGCGGGCTTTATCGCCACCTTTGCCGGGCTGATTTATCACTACATCGGTATCGGGCCAAACAAAGAGGCGGATGACGACGAGGAGGAGCATCATGAGTAAGTCGAAAATGATAGTGCGCACCAAATTTGTCGATCGCGCCTGTCACTGGACGGTAGTGATCTGCTTCTTCCTGGTGGCGGTATCGGGAATTTCGTTCTTCTTCCCGACGCTGCAGTGGCTGACCGAAACCTTCGGTACGCCGCAGATGGGGCGCATTCTGCACCCGTTCTTCGGCGTGCTGATTTTCGTGGTGCTGATGTTTATGTTCGTGCGCTTCGTCCATCACAATATCCCGGACAAGCAGGATATCCCGTGGGTGAAAGGGATCGTTGAAGTCCTGAAGGGTAACGAGCACAAAGTCGCGAAGGTGGGGAAATACAACGCCGGGCAGAAGATGATGTTCTGGACCATCATGAGCATGATTTTTGTGCTGCTGGTGACCGGGGTGATTATCTGGCGTCCGTATTTTGCACACTACTTCCCGATACAGGTGATTCGCTACGCGCTGCTGATCCACGCGACGTCGGCCATCATTCTGATTCACGCCATCCTGATCCATATGTATATGGCGTTCTGGGTGAAAGGATCGATTAAAGGCATGATTGAAGGGAAGGTGAGCCGCCGCTGGGCGCAGAAACACCATCCGCGCTGGTACCGTGATGTGGAACGGCTGGAAGCGAAACAGGAAAGTACGGAAGGGATGAAGTAAAACCTGCGCCGTCGGCTTTGCCCGGCGGCGCTGCGCTTGCGCGGGCCTACTCTTCAAATCAGAACCGCTCTTCCACATACCGGAACGGATATTTCGTGGGTTTGACCTTGCCGATTTTGCGCTTCGGTAAATCCACCTTGTCGACGTGAATTTCTTTATACGGGATCTGCGAAAGCAGATGCGAAATAATATTCAGGCGCACGCGTTTTTTATCCTCTGAACGCGCCACAAACCACGGCGCCCAGGCGGTATCGGTGGCTTCAAACATGGCGTCGCGCGCAAGGGTATACTCATCCCAGAGGTTAAAGGATTTAATATCCATCGGCGACAGCTTCCAGATCTTACGCCCATCGTTAATACGGTCGCGCAGGCGGCGCTCCTGCTCTTTCGGCGTCACCTCCAGCCAGTACTTCAGCAGGATAATCCCGGCATCGACCATCGCTTTTTCCATAACCGGCGCGCCGTCTAAAAATTTCTCCGCCTGTTCCTCCGTGCAGAACCCCATCACCCGTTCCACGCCCGCGCGGTTATACCAGCTGCGATCGAAGATCACGATTTCACCCGCCGAAGGCAGGTGGGGCACATAGCGCTGGAAGTAGAGCTGGCTTTTTTCTTTTTCCGTTGGGGCAGGGAGCGCAACAACGCGAAACACGCGCGGGCTGACGCGCTCGGTGATCGCTTTAATGGTGCCGCCTTTGCCAGCACCATCGCGTCCTTCAAAAACAATACACACTTTTAACCCTTTGGCGACGACCCACTGCTGGAGCTTAACCAGTTCGACGTGCAGGCGGCGGAGCTCTTTTTCATACTCTTTGGTCTTAAGCGGTGCATTCGATACGACATCAACAGCGACAGGGGTTTTCTTTTTGCTTCCCATGATTGTCATCCTCAGGTTGTCCGGTGCGGAAAAAGCGAGGCCGCACTATGAAGTGTAATCCACCTGATATTATGCGTATTGTTTTTAGGTAATTAATGTCTCGACACTTTTTTAAGCAGATACAGAGGTATTAACGAAGGTGCTAAGCACCTGTTTCCCTATGCAGATGTAATAAAATCAGCACATTTAACCCCGCACTCTATGTGTGGTTAATGTGATAATTTCATTCTTATTTACTTAAAGGAACTAAGAATGAGTTGGAATAAAGACGCTGCGGTTTCGTATCTCCGTTCACACGCTCTGGGGCGCTCTCATAGTGAATGTGCTAAGTTTACCCGCCTTGCCATTCTGGCTGGCGGTGTTAAGGTAGCGAACACAGATTATGCAAAAGATTATGGGGTTGAATTATTACGTGCTGGATTCAGTGAGCTGCCGCCCGGTTCAACGTTAATTGCTGGTGATGTGGCCGTGATACAGCCATACCCTGGTGGAAATGGCATAGGTCACATGACTATGTATGACGGTACACAATGGATTTCTGATTTCGTTCAAAAAAGTATGTATCCGGGGCCTGGATACCGCAAAATGCAACCATCCTTTAAAATTTACAGGATGCATTGATGAAAAGGATATTGTTATCATTCGTTATGTTGCTGGTGGGATGTAGTTCGGCTGCCAATCAAGAACGTAGCGCACAAGACGCTACTGAATCATTTTATAAATCCTATCTTTCCGTATTCGGCAGCGATGAAACCAGGCCTTATCCTGCCGACGAACTGCGTAAATATGTTTCTGCTGATACTATTGCTCGTATCAATGCTATTCAGGAAATCTCTGAACAAGAGTTAATAGAGTCTGACTATTTTACGTATACCCAAGATTACTCCCGTGAATGGATACCTGCGTTACGAGTGGAAAACGCCAGACCATTTTTAAACGGTGAAGTAGTCCACGTCATTGAAGGGGCGGGTAACGGGAGAAGCATCCATCTTGAGGTATTTCTTCGTCGTGAAGATGATGAATGGAAAATCTACCGCGTTCGTGACGTAACGAACAATCACGAGCACCCAATTTTCAATGCTGGCGCGATTACACGCGCTAAAGCGGCGGCAGAAAGCACACCGTAAAAGCCAGACCTTAAACCCTTTAAAGCCCTGACGCCTGCCGGGGCTTTTTGTTTGCCAATCCCACCGCGTAGCAGTTGGAGAAAACTCCTGAATCAATGGATTAACCTGTCAGCCATCTGATTTGAACTGGCTCACCATACAAGATTATTCAATAATGCCCGCTGCGAGTGATTAACCCGTGGTTGAGGTATGAAAAAGACAATATTTTCGTTGGCGCTTGGCACATTTGGCCTGGGCATGGCTGAATTTGGCATCATGGGCGTGTTAACCGAGCTGGCGCATGACACCGGTATTTCGATTCCCTCCGCCGGGAATATGATCTCGTTTTATGCCTTCGGCGTGGTGATTGGCGCCCCGATTGTGGCGCTCTTCTCCGGCAAGTTCTCGTTAAAAACCACGCTGCTGTTTCTGGTGGCGATGTGCGCTGTTGGCAACGCCCTGTTTACGTTTTCTACGTCATATTTCTGGCTGGCGCTGGGGCGGCTGATTTCCGGCTTCCCGCACGGCGCGATTTTCGGCGTCGGGGCGATTATTCTGTCTAAAATTGCGCCGCCGGGGAAGGTGACGGTCGCGGTGGCCGGGATGATCGCCGGAATGACCGTCGCCAACCTGGTGGGCGTCCCGCTCGGCACCTGGCTGGGGCACCAGTTCAGCTGGCGTTATACCTTTTTCCTGATAGCCCTGTTCGATGCGCTGGTGATCCTCTCGGTGCTGATCTGGGTGCCGGACATTCATGACAAATCAGAAATTAAACTGACCGAGCAGTTCCAGTTCCTGAAGAAACCGGAGCCCTGGCTGATTTTTGCCGCCACCATGTTTGGTAACGCAGGTGTATTCGCGTGGTTCAGCTTCGTCAAACCGTTTATGGTCAACGTTTCTGGCTTCTCCGAAGGCATGATGACGATCATCATGATGCTGATGGGCCTTGGCATGGTGTTGGGCAATCTGTTGAGCGGCAAGCTCTCGGGACGCTTTAGCCCGCTGCGCATTGCGGCCACCACCGACATGGTGATTGTTGCCTCGCTGCTGCTGCTTTTTGCCTGCGGTGAACTGAAAACGGCCTCGCTGGTGATGGGCTTTATCTGCTGCGCCGGGCTGTTTGCGCTCTCTGCACCGCTGCAAATCCTGCTTCTGCAAAATGCGAAGGGCGGCGAGATGCTGGGGGCCGCGGGCGGGCAGATGGCGTTTAATCTCGGCAGCGCGATCGGGGCGTACTTTGGTGGGATGATGATTACCCTCGGCTTTAGCTGGCGCTACGTCACGCTGCCTGCGGCGTTACTCTCGTTCTCGGCCATGAGCGCATTACTGATCTACGGTTACCTGCGTGCCAGACAGGCTCAGGCTAACGCTCGCGCGCTAGCCTGATGGAAGTCAGGCAAGCCAGGGCTCGCCCAGGGTCAGCATCAGGCGGTTGGCCCAGGCGAAGAACGCGGCGGACTGCACCAGATCAAGCTGGGCTAAGGTGTCCAGCCCCTCTTTTTCCAGCGCGGCAAGGTGCAGCGGCGTGGCGGCCGGCGGCGTAACCGACAGCGCTGCCGCAAAATTAATCTCCGCCTGCCAGCGCGCAGACTGCCCCTCGCTCAGGGACTGTCCCGGACGCACGGCCAGCAGGGCCTCTACCGCCGCGTCATCCTTAGACAGCTGGCTGGCTTTCCGCGCATGGACAGATGCGCAGTAGATGCAGCCGTTGATTTTACTGGCGACCGTTGCCGCCAGCTCGCGCTCGGCGCGCGGCAACCCCCCCGGCGTATAAAAAATCCCCTTATCCGTTAGCGTGCGCTGTTCAAGCACCGGCAGGTTGCGCCCCAGCAGGCGGAAATAGTCGGAATCGGTGTGGCCAAACTTCGCCAGTATAGCAACCTCGCCATCACGAAAATCCGCCAGCGGTTTGGCGGCGATCCACGGCTCCCAGCCCAGCTCCTGCTGGGTGAAGGCGACGGGAGCCGCCTTTCCGGTGGCCGTGGTGGCGGTCGTGTGCCAGACGCCTGCCGCCAACGGCGCATCGCTTGTGGCGACAGGCCTGTCGTTCAGCAGCCGCAGCCCGGCAATCAGTCGGCTCTGGAAGCTGACAAAGGCGATAAGCTGCGCCAGCGTCACGATGCCTTCCTTGCTCCATCCCGCCTGGGTCAGCGCCCTTAACGATGTCGGCGTGGCTTCAACGGGGGAGAAGGTCAGCAGGCGCGCGAAATTGAGCGCCGGCGTCAGACGGTCTGAGGTCGGGTCTGCCAGGCCAAACCCCGCATAGTGCGCGGCCAGCGCCTCCGCGTTGTGCCACCTGGCAACTTTTGCCGCGACGGCGAAGCGCTCGTCCAGCGCAAAATCGCTATCCTGCTGAGTGAATAAGATTTCATAGCTGCCCTGGGCGTGGCGCGTGGCGGCGTCCCGCGTGGCGCGCGCCTCTGCAAGAGGGGAACCGGGTTTGATTTCCGCCAGCTCGGCGAGAATGTCGTGACTTAATGACATAAGTGTCTCCTCAAAGGATTTGGGGGGCAATATGTTCGGCGATCAGTTCGATAGAGCGCAGCGTGTCTCGATGGGTGGGCTCGACCGAATGGACCTGGAATGAGATGTCCGTGGCGCGCCGGAGAACGGAATCGGCCTGCAGCGAACGCAGCACCGTCTCGGGCGAACCGATGTGGGCGTCGAACTGGCGACGAAAATCGGTGACGGTGTCACCTTTAACCGCGTGTCCGGCAGCGCGATGCTGCTGGGCCTGTCTGGTGAGACCCGGCGTCGCAACCTTCAGCGCATAGTCATCGCTGTCGGCGACGAATGCCGTACGGGAGGCCAGAATACGCGGTGCGATACCGGCAGGCAGGGCCTCAAGGTAGGCATCCACAATCGGGTTCTGGATCGCGTCGAGCGTGAGATCCAACTGGTCTGCCGGACGCGGCTGCGTGCGGGAGAGCATTAACCCGTGTCCGGCCCGCGCGGCGCGAACGGCGCCGTCGACGGAAAAGGTGGCAATCCAGATCCTGTCAGCCAGCTGTGGCGCTGGCGGGTAGAGGTGGTTATCCGGATGGGTAAGCGAATCCCCGCGCCAGGCGCTCTGGATCACATGCAAATGGTCAGCAAAGGCCGCGCCGCGCTGTTCAAACGTCAGTCCGAACGGCAGGAAAGAGGTCGGCGTGCCGCCCGAACCAAAGCCGACTTCGAGACGTCCATCGGCGAGTAAATCCAGCACCGCCGCATCTTCCGCCACGCGCAGCGGGTTTTCCATCGGCAGGGTGATGATGGCCGTGCCCAGCCGGATGGTTTCGGTATGCGCCGCCACGTGGGCCAGAAACAGCAGCGGCGACGGCAGGCCGCCTTCACTTTCGTGGAAGTGGTGCTGGGCAATCCAGGCGCTGTCAAAACCGTGGCGTTCGGCGTGGCGGATCTGTTCTGTAGCCAGTCGATAGCGCTCTTTCGGCGTGGCGTCGTCAAGCAGGCGGGTGAAAAATCCCAGGCGTTTTCGCGTCATGCGAACTCCTCCGTAGCGGGTGAAAAATGGGGAATGGCGGCAATCAGCTCGCGGGTATAGTCGTTCTGCGGTGACGTGAATAAGGTCTCGACGTCACCGTGTTCGACCACCTGACCGCTGCGCAGCACCGTGACGCTGTGGGCGATCCGGCGAACGGTGGAGAGATCGTGCGTGATGAACAGGTAGGTTAATCCCAGCTGTTGCTGCAGTTGCTGAAGCAGAGCCAGAATCTGCGCCTGGACGGTGACGTCCAGCGCGGAGGTGGCTTCGTCCAGCACCAGAATGGTCGGCTCCAGGATCAGCGCCCGGGCGATGGCTACGCGCTGGCGCTGACCGCCTGAAAGCTCTCTGGCCGTACGGGTCAGGAGTTCGACGGGCAGGGCAACCCGCTGCGCGACCGTCTCCACCCGGGCCTTTCGCTCCGCCTTGGCAAGGCGAGAAAAGTTCTTCAGGGGCTCTTCGATGATCTCGAACAGCGTCTGACGCGGGTCGAGAGAGGCGAACGGGTTCTGGTAAACAAACTGGATCTTCTGGCGCAGCTGACGGCGGGCCTCGCGGCTGAGGTCGGTGGCATCGATGTCGTCAATAATGACCTGTCCGCTGTCCGCCTGTTCAAAACCCAGCAAAATACGGGCGAGGGTAGTTTTCCCGGAGCCGGATTCACCGACCAGCGCATGCGTGCTGCCGCGCCTGACGTCAAACGTCACCCGATCCAGCGCCTGAAGCTGATGACCTTTACCCAGCGAGAACCGTTTGCTGATGGCGCGGGCGCGAATGGCCGGTGACGCGAGCGGGAGACCCGCTACCGGGGCGATGGTCAGGCGCTGGCCCTGAAGATCGCTCAGCAGCTGACGGGTGTAGGCGTGCTGCGGCGTGCGGACGATATCGGCGGTGTCGCCGTGCTCCTGAACCTCGCCGTTGCGAAACACCAGCAGCCTGTCCGCGCGCTGGGCGGCCAGGGCCAGATCGTGGGTGACAAACAGAACGGCAGTACCCGATTCCCGGCGCAGGATATCCAGCAGGTCGAGAATGCGTTTTTGCACCGTCACGTCCAGCGCGCTGGTGGGCTCATCGGCAATGATGACGTCCGGGCTCAGGGCAATGGCGATGGCAATCAGCACGCGCTGTTTCATCCCGCCGGAGAGCTGATGCGGATACTGCGTCATGCGCTGTTCGGGGTGGCTAAGGCCGACCTTTTTCAGCAGGGCGAGCACCTGCTCGTCGCGCTGGAGTGCCGTTACCTTTTGGTGCAGCTGAATAATTTCCCCGACCTGCGCGCCGATCGTCTTCACCGGGTTGAGTGAATTACCCGGATCCTGCGGAACCAGGCTGATTCGCGCCCCGCGAAGGGTATCGAGACGCTTCGCTGACCACCGGCTAATCTCCTCGCCGTTGAGCACGATTTTCCCCGCATCCCGACGGGCATTATCCGCCAGCAGGCCGATGATCGCCTGCGCCGTGGTCGTTTTGCCGGAACCGGATTCGCCGACAAAGGCCAGCATTTCCCCCCGCCGAAGGGCGAAGCTGACGTTATGCACCACCTCGCGCCACCGGCGCGCGGTACGGTAGCTGATGGTCAGGTTTTCTACCGAGAGTATGGTCATTTCAGGCCTCCGCTGAACTGCTGGCTGATACGGTTGGTGGCAAGCACGACGGCGATGACGACCACGCCGGGGAAGGTGGTTAACCACCAGGCGGTAGAGAGATAGTTACGCCCTTCGGCGATCAATAAGCCCCATTCCGGTACGGGCGGCGGGGTGCCGTAGCCGAGAAAGCTCAGCGTGGAGAGGGCCAGAATGGCCTGACCAAACTGCAGCGTGGCAAAGGCAAGGACGGCGGTTAAGGCATTGGGCAGGATGTGTCGCCACAGCACCGCCAGGAACGTCCCGCCGCTTCCGAACGCCGCCTCGACATAATCCGTATGGCGGATGCGCACCACTTCACCGCGCGCGAGGCGGGCGAAGCTGGCAATGGAGGCCACGCCGACGGCAATGGCGGCGTTAACGGTGCCAAACCCGAGCAGAATAATGACCGTCAGCGAGAGCAGCAGAGACGGAATGGACAACAGCACGTCGACAAAACGCATCAGGAAAGACTCGACGCGTCCTGCGAACGCCCCGGCGATCACCCCGAGACCGGTGCCCACCACAAGCCCCATCGTGACGGCAGCGAGCGCCGCGCTCAGGGAGTGGGACGCACCGTACACAATACGGGTGTAAACATCGCGGCCAAGCTGATCGGTGCCGAGCCAGTGGCCCGCCTGCGGCGCCAGACGTTGCGCTCCGGCGATGCCCTCAATCGGGCTGTAGTGGGTTAACAGGCCGGGCGCCACGGCGGCAAAAACCGCGAGAATAATCACCGCCCACGCCAGCCACAGTCCCGGCTGCCATGCGACGCCCTGCCAGCCGGGAACGCGTTTTCGCGCCGCGGCAGCGTAATCGACCAGGCTCATGATGCACCTCCGGTAACGGTTTGCAGACGGGGATCCAGCAGCGGCATCAGCAGGTCCACCAGCAGATTGATCAGGACAAAGCCGAGGGCGGAAATCATCACCACCGCCTGAAGCACGGCGATGTCCTGGTTATTTACCGCCTGCTGGGTTAGCTGCCCGAGCCCGCTGCGGCCAAAAACGGTTTCGGTGATCAGCGCTCCGGCAATCAGCTCGCCCAGCAGTAGCCCGGCAATATTGAGTACCGGCAGCAGGGCGTTGCCGGTGACGTGGCGCCACAGGACGGCGGTTTCACTCAGCCCTTTGGCGCGGGCCACGGCGACAAACGGCTGCGTCGCCACCTGGTCCAGGCTGCGCATCAGGATTTGCGCCAGCGGGGCGGAGATCGGGATCGCGACGGTCACGATCGGCAGGATCAGCCCCTGCAGCGGCGTCGGGTTAATCACCGGGATCAGCCGCAGCTGGAAAGAAAAGAGCTGGATGAGGGCAATCCCCAGCCAGAACGTCGGTAAGGAGATAAACAGGACCGGCAGCGACTGGAGGGTATTACTTAGCCAGCGCAGACCCGGCAGGCGCGACGCAAAGGCCAGCGCAAACGCCAGCAGAACCGCGAGTAAAAAGGCGGGCAGGGCTAGGCTCAGGGTATCCGGCAGATTGCTGGCAATCAGTTCGCTGACCGGCACCCCGGCCTGTAACGAGTAGCCGAAATCCCCGCGCAGCATCGCCAGCAGCGTGTGGCCGTATTGCTGCCACAGCGGGCTGTCCGCGCCGTAGGCCACGCGCATCTCCTCGATTTGCGCCGGGCTCAACCCCAGGTCCGGGTTCTGAAATTTAATCAGCACCGCGTCGCCCGGCAGAACCTGGAGCAACACGAACGAGAGGGTAAAGGCGGCCCACAGCACCAGCAGCCCGTGCCCAAAGCGTTGAAGAAGTGCGTGGCGCATCGTCAGCTCCTCAGTGTTTCTCAAGCCACGCGCCGTAGAACGACGGGCGGCCGACCGCTTCAAAATTCACGCCTTTCAGCCATGGCGCACCGGCAAAGACCTGCGGTTCCTCGAAGATCGGAATGACGTAGGCGTTATCCAGCAGGTAGCGCTGGGCATCGCCGGTCAGATGCAGGCGTTTTTGCGGATCGACCTCTGAGGAGATATTTACCAGCAGCGCATTCAGCTTGTCGTCACGGAAGCTTTTGACCTTGTCGCTGGAGCCGCCTTTTTGCAGCAGCGCGTCGCGGTTAGCGGGGTAGAACATGCTTTTCACCACGTCCGGATCGGCGCGGCCTACTTCGGAGACGGTTAACGGGGTTTTCAGCGGGTCAAGGTTATCCAGCGTGCGGCTGCCTGCGTCACCGGCTTTCACGCTCAGCGCCACGCCCACCTGACGCCACTGCTGGGCAACCAGCTGCAGCACCTCTTTGTTTTGCGGCTGCGGCAGGGATTCATACACCGTCAGCGCCAGCCGCTGGCCGTCTTTGGCGCGGATGCCGTCGCTGCCCGCTTTCCAGCCCGCCTCGTCCAGCAGCTGGTTAGCTTTAGCCGGGTCAAAGGACAATTTGTCGCTGAGATCGACAAAGCCAGCGGCGGAATCGGCAATCACCGACTTCGCCTGCGGATAGTTAGCCGAGAAGAGGGTCTCAACCACCTGTTTTGCATTGGTGGCATGCAGCAGCGCCTGGCGCACGCGGATATCGGAGACCAGCGGGTTATCCGGGCGGAAGCTGATGCTGTCGTTCACCCCGCGCGTTGGGGCAGCGTAGATTTTATAGCCCTGGTCTGTCGCCTGCTTTTCGTCATACGCCTGCACCTGGCGAATAAAGTCGGCCTGACCGGCCAGCAGGGCGCCGACGCGCACGCTGTCTTCCTGAGTCACGATAAACTTGATGCCATCAAGATTGGCTGGCCCCTGTTGCGCCAGATTTTTGGGCCCCCACTGGTAGTCCTTTCGCGCTTCCAGCGTCACTTCGCGCCCCAGCTTCTCGTCCTTCACCACAAACGGGCCAGAGCCAATGATATGCCGGGCGTCACCCAGCTCTTCAAAGTTGCGCTTCAGCGTGCTGAGCGAGACCAAACCCGACCCGATGGTGGCCGTGCCCTGCAGGAACCCCGGCGACGGTTTTTTGAAGTAGAACTTCACGGTCAGCGGGTCGACCACTTCGCTGCGATCGTAGTTATTGATCACTTCTGACACCGGCAGGCGCTGCGCTTTGTTGCCTAGGCCGTAGGTATCAAAGTTTTTCGCTACGGCGTTGGCGTCGAGCGGCGTGCCGTCGGAGAAGGTGATCCCCGGGCGAATTTTAAAGGTGTATTCGGTTTTATCGGCGTTGGTGGTCCAGCTTTCGGCCACCCACGGTTCGACCTGCAGCGTCTTTGGATTTTGCCACGTCAGTTTGTCGGTGATCTGGTTCAGAATGCCGCCGTTCGGGTAGAAGCCGCCGGCGGGCGGATAGAGGTTGGTGTGCGCTTGTTGTTCCAGATAAATCAGCGTGCCGCCTTTGACCGGCGCATCGGCGGACCAGGCTGCGGTGGTCGTCAGAATCAGCGCCGTCAGCAGCGGCAGACGAAATGGGGTTTGCATGGTGAATTCCTTTGTTATCTTCTTGTTAGCGTCGGATTCATCATCGGGCGCGGGGGAAAACAAGGGAACAAAGGAATTAAGATAAGGATTGCCGGAAAATGGCTATAAAAAAACCGCCCCGGAGAGGAGCGGTGATGAACGGTGAACGATTACGAACGTAAGTCAATCACCATACGGCCACGGATCTGGCCCTGTTCCATCTCTTTAAAGATGGCGTTGATGTCCTCGATCGGACGCATCGTTACTTTCGGCACCACTTTACCTTCAGCGGCGAACTGGAACGCTTCCTGCAGGTCCTGGCGGGTGCCGACCAGCGAACCCACCACCTGAATGCCGTCCAGCACCAGACGCGGAATATCGAGGCTCATCGCTTCCGGCGGCAGGCCAACCGCGACCACGCGGCCACCGGCACGCACGGCATCAACGGCAGAGTTGAATGCTGCTTTTGCGACGGCAGTGACGACGGCGGCATGCGCGCCGCCGGTTTTTTCCTGCACAATTTTAGCGGCATCTTCGCTGCGGGAGTTGATGGTGAGGTCCGCGCCCATGCTGGCCGCCAGCTTAAGCTGTTCGTCGTTAACGTCAAGGGCGATGACTTTGGCGTTAAAGACGTTTTTGGCGTACTGCAGCGCGAGGTTGCCCAGCCCGCCCAGACCGTAAATCGCAATCCACTGGCCCGGTTTAATACCCGACACCTTCACCGCTTTGTAGGTGGTCACGCCAGCGCAGGTAATGCTGCTGGCCGCCGCCGAATCCAGACCGTCCGGCACTTTTACCGCGTAATCCGCGGTGACGATGCACTCTTCCGCCATGCCGCCGTCGACGGAGTAACCGGCGTTTTTCACGTCACGGCACAGGGTTTCGTTGCCGGAATTACAGTATTCGCAGTGGCCGCAGCCTTCAAAGAACCAGGCCACGCTTGCGCGGTCGCCGACTTTCAGCGACTTCACGCCAGGGCCGACTTCTTTCACGATACCAATTCCTTCATGGCCCAGGATAACCCCGGTCTTGTCGCCAAAATCACCGTTCTTCACATGAAGATCGGTATGGCATACGCCACAGCACTCCATCTTCAGCAGGGCTTCCCCATGCTTAAGCGGGCGTAAGGTTTTTTCGGTGACGCTGACCTGGTGGTCCTGAGTGACAACAGCAGCCTTCATGTGTATCTCCTTGTTCATGATAAGAATCTGCATAGCAGGTGTAATACCCCTTAAGGATTAATACATTAGCCTGGTAATGCAAGGCTGCGGCAACATAATGTCATCATTTGATTCGATTTCAGATTAAGAATACGGCGATCCTCTAAGAATTAAGGGGGGAAAATGCTGGCCCGGCGAGGCGCTCGCCGGGCGCAGACTTACAGCTGGGCTTCTATCTCCTCAATCTCTTTACGCCATTGCGCCTGGAGCTGCGGCTTTTGATGCTTTGGCTTGCGCGCCAGATCGTCTTCCAGCAGCGTTTCCAGCGCGATCAGCCGCTCAAGCAGATCGTCATGCGGCGAGGGGTGAACCGTCGCGGCGACAGCGGGCGCAGTGGCTGTCACGAGCCCCGCGCGTTCACGCAGCCGCTCAAACACCGCTTCTGCATCGTGCCATTCGCTCAGCGTACTGTCCTCAATTAGCCAGAAACGGTTGCAGCTTTGGCTAATTAACTGACGGTCATGGCTGACCAGCAGCACGCCGCCTTCGAACTGCTGAAGGGTTTGCGCCAGCGCCTCTTTGCCTTCCATGTCCAGGTGGTTGGTGGGCTCATCCAGCATCAGCAGGCTGTAGCGGGCAAGCGTCAGGCCCACGAACAGCAGGCGCGAGCGTTCGCCGCCGCTGAGCGTGCTGACTTTCTGCCCATGGCGGGACCACGGGAACCCGGCGCTGATGAGCGCCATTTTGCGGTTCTGCGGATCCGGTGCAAAAGGCTCCAGCGCGTCGAGCAGCGTGGCGTTGTCCGGCAGCTGATGCAGCGTCTGGTCGTAGTAGCCCGGCGAGACGCGCGGATGGATTTTCAGCCCACTGTCCGCCGGTTCATCGGAAAAATGTCGCCAGATAAGCTTCATCAACGACGATTTACCGCAGCCGTTACGACCGACAATCGCCACGCGATCGCCGCTTTTCAGCCGCGCCGTTTCGATGTTAAACAGCGGCGGTAGCCCAGGCGCGGGCGGGACGCCGAGGTTTTCCATCTCCAGTAGACGGTCCGCCCGCAGCGCGTCGCCGCGAAGGGTTAGCGTCCACGGGCTGCCCGCCGTGAGCGCGGTCTGGCTCTCTTTGAGCCGTTCAACCTGTTTTTCCATCTGCTTGGCTTTTCGGGCCAGGTCTTCGTTGTCGTAAACCTTGCCCCAGGTCGCCAGACGTTTGGCGCTGGCGGTCACGCGGTCGATCTCCTTTTGCTCCGCTTTGTGGCGCTGCGCGTCGGTCTCATCTTTGGCTTCCAGCGCCTGACGTGCCGCCGTGCAGGGAAGGGCAAAGTAGTGCAGCGTTTTATCGCGCAGGATCCAGCTGCCGTTGGTGACGGCATCCAGCAGCTGTCTGTCATGCGAGACCAGCACAAAGCTGCCCGACCAGTTCTGTAGGAAGTGTTCCAGCCAGAGCATGGTCGGCAGGTCAAGGTGGTTGCTGGGTTCATCCAGCAGGAGCAGGTCCGGCTCGTGAATCAGCGCCCGGGCCAACAGCAGGCGGGTGTGCTGCCCGCCGCTCAGCGTGGCGGAGTACAGCATCATATCCTGCGGCGTAAAGCCCATGCCTGCCAGCAGCGTTTCGGCTTTCCAGCGCAGGCTTTCCCGTTCCGCTACGGGCAGTTGGGCCAGGACGGCATCCAGCATGGTGAGCGGTAAAATAGCGTTCGGGAGATGTTGCTCCACGCGCGCCATCAGGCAATGCCCGGCCAGCGAGACCGTTCCGGCAGCAGGGGAATCCGTGCCGTCCAGCACCTTCAGCAGCGTACTTTTACCGCAGCCGTTGTCGCCCAGCAGGCCAATGCGGTCGCCTTTTTTCAGCGTAAAGGAGAGTGAGTCGAAGAGCGTGCCAAACGCCGTATCAACGCGTAAAGATTGTGCAGTGAGTAAAGTGCTCATTGTTGCTTACCCAAGAGTTACAGGCATGTTTATGCCTCGTCAAACATCGCTGACGATAACTCAGTAAGCCCGAGAGAAGGGATTTCAGGGGTTGGTGTCTTCGCTCAAGCCGAAGTTATCGCAGCACGATACCGATAACGCTTGAGCGGGTGCGATCACCAAATGTATGTGAAACATTGAAAATTTCACGATACAGCATAATTGGCCTCCTTATATATTCAGTGGGTTAATGGATGAAAGGAGTGTAGCGGGGGAAAAGGGGTTTGGCTAGGGGGTATTTGATGGTGCGGTCTGTTGCACTCACCCTAACCCACAGGGAGAGAGATATGCAAACTCGCTGGCTATAATTTAATCGCAGAATTGTTGTAACACGCTGATTAAAAAGAAGATTAAAAATAGCATTTTGAAGTATATAAATTCCGGATTGCAAAATTCAACAATTCGGATTTAATTTAAGTTAATCCAGTATGATATGCATCATAAAGCTGATATTTATTTCCTCTATTGCTGTAGTCATTTATAACGATTAAAAAATAGAGGGATACTATGTTCAGATTATGTGAGATCTATGACTTTGAGCGAGATGCTACTCTTTTGGACTTCGAAAATATAGTGAGTCCAAAGCGGGGCTTGGAATTGGCATGTTATTACTATGTGTTAGACTACAGCGCGTATAAGTCAAGGTTATATTTTGATATACCTAATAGAAAATGGAATGGCGATAGGCATTTTGGTGAGAAATTTAAAAGGCAACCTTTAACGTACTATGATCCGATTTATGATGATTTAGAAAGGGAGTTGTTGCTCGGTCGAATAGTTGCTGTAGATACAGATAAACATTGGACTTGGTATAATAACCCTTTTTCTTTTGATGATAACGGTGAAATAGTTTACGAGCCGTTTATGCCTGGTTCTTGGGAATGTTCATTCCGTGATTCAGTGTTGAGCGCATATCATGTAGTGCTGGAGCGTAATCAACGTATCAAACCACGTCCTACACAGAAAATACAGTATGGCGCACCTGGATATGTTGAACCTGAGCAACATGCTCAGTCAGCAAAGACCATAAATAACAAGAATGTAGGGCGTCTGTTAGCCGCTGGCGGCGTTTATAATGGTAACGTTGAGGGATTTAGAAAGACTGCTGAACAACTGGGTGGAGAAGCTTTAGAAGGTTATAAAGGCGTTATGACCGATACTAACATTGGAATGGGTATAGCTGCTGCATCAATTCTTTTGGTAAAAAATCCTGCGATGGCTGAAGAACTAACAGGATTTTTAGGGAAAACAAAAAATACAAAAGTCTTCTTACAGAATGTAAAAGTTGAACAAATAAATTACTTACGCAGACCACGTGATGAATATTTATCACTTAGAAAAGAATTTGATAATACAGTCAGAAAAAATTTTATGAAAAGCTTATCAGTCGAACCAGGTATTGATCATTACTTTAATACTTCTCAAATTGAATTAATGGCACATGGAGGTGTTCCTGATTCCTGGCAGGTTCATCATAAATTACCTCTTGATGATGGGGGCGACAACAGTTTTGGAAATTTGATACTAATACAAACAAAGCCATATCATAATGCATTAACTGGGGCACAAAAATCCGTTACTAAATATTTGATGCCAGGTCAAAGCATTGATACATTATGGCCTATGCCAAATGGAACATTTTTCAGTAAATAGGTGATGGGAATGGAAAATATAAGTTTTCAAGATATTGATAAATCAGTTGAAATTTTAAAAAACAATATGATTAAATATCATTATAATATTGCAAAACCGCTTCCTCAAGAAATACAGGAATTTATTCAAAGCGACGTGCCTCCCGCAGACTGGAATGAAATAAAGAAAAATATACACAAAGACATAAAAACATTATTTGACGAAGTGGAGGAGGTTAAATATTTTTATACAAAAATTGATGGTTTAGAATTTAATGCAGCGACGATATATGGGTTCAGTCAGATTGCTGATGGGGAAATGCTGTGGTCAAATATCTATACAATGAACTTTTATAATAGAGATAATGAAATATTCATTGATCCGGACTTAAAAGATAACATTGTTATTGGTGAAGATAGTATGTCATACTTTTTATATAATATGGAATGTAAAACCTTTGAAATTAGAGATAAGATTGCCCCTGGCGTTCTAGAATCATTCATTGAATTCAACGGCATTCTGAAGTATATAATTAGAACGACAGAACTTTGAAAATAAAAAGGGACTCTATTGAGTCCCTTTGCTATTTTATTCCAGCGCACCATATATTGGTTCAGCAATCCAGCCATACGTAGCTGCCGGAAGCAAGCCACTAACCCCGTAAGGACGCAGCAGGGAACACTCCTGGGCTGGCGTGAAGATGAGTATCAGAAATTTTTTTTAACGGGCCAGGTTGAAGGTTAATAAAAATCCCGCCATTTTGGCGGGATTTTATTTTTTCAACTTTTAATAGAAGCTTTAACTTCTCAACATCATCATTGCTTAAAGCTCTTTTGAACTCCACACTTCCACATCATAAGCAATCATAATGCTCATTTAGTAAACCGTTGCAGTGGGGACTTACCGATTTATGTACACTAATTGTTTGTTGCTTCTTCCAGCAAGAAGAATGAATATTCACTAAGATGAATGCATACGATAATGAGGCATTACAACATCCACAACAGCAGCCATTCAATTTTTTTCAATGACTATTATTCGAGTAAGTGATTAAAAATATAAGCCTTTGTTTTAAATTTGTCTTATACGACCCTCTCCCACCGGGAGAGGGAACGGTCAAAGCGGATCAAATCGACGTACGGCGATAGCTGCGGTATTCAGGCTTCCAGAAGTTGTCGTCGATGGCCTGCTGCAGCGCGTCGGCAGAGGTTTTCACCGCCACGCCCTGCTGCTGCGCCATTTTACCCACTGCAAACGCGATAGCGCGCGACACCTTGTGAATGTCCTTCAGCTCGGGCAGAACCAGACCTTCGCCGTCGTTGACCAGCGGCGAGTGGCCCGCCAGGGTCTCACTCGCGGACATCAGCATTTCGTCGGTGATGCGGGACGCGCCGGAGGCGATAACGCCCAAACCAATGCCCGGGAAGATATAGGAGTTGTTGCACTGGGCAATCGGATAGGTTTTATCCTTCCACACCACCGGATCGAACGGGCTGCCGGTGGCCACCAGCGCATTACCTTCGGTCCAGGCGATGATGTCCTGCGGCGTCGCCTCCACGCGGGACGTCGGGTTAGACAGCGGCATCACGATAGGGCGCTCGCAGTGCTTGTGCATCTCGCGAATAATCTCTTCGGTGAAGAGACCGGTTTGCCCGGAAACGCCGATCAGAATATCCGGCTTCACGTTGCGCACCACGTCCAGCAGGGAAAGGACTTCGTTGTCGGTATCCCAGTTTTTCAGGTTTTCGCGTTTCTGCACCAGCTTCGTCTGGAACGGCAGCAGGTTCGGCATGCCGTCGGTCAGCAGGCCGAAACGGTCCACCATAAAGACGCGGGAGCGGGCCAGCTCTTCGCTTAAGCCTTCGCGCTGGGTCTGGGCGATAATCTGCTCGGCAATACCGCAGCCCGCGGAGCCTGCGCCCAGGAAGACGATTTTCTGGTAGCTCAGCTGGCTTCCCGCTGCACGGCTGGCGGCGATAAGCGTACCCACCGTGACGGCTGCGGTGCCCTGGATATCATCGTTAAAGGAGCAGATCTCATCGCGATAGCGGTTCAGCAGCGGCATCGCGTTTTTCTGCGCGAAGTCTTCGAACTGCAGCAGCACGTCCGGCCAGCGGTGCTTCACGGCCTGGATGAAGTCGTCGACAAACTGATAGTACTCGTCGTCGGTAATACGCGGATGGCGCCAGCCCATATAGAGCGGGTCGTTGAGCAGCTGCTGGTTGTTGGTGCCGACGTCCAGCACCACCGGCAGGGTATACGCCGGGCTGATGCCGCCGCAGGCGGTATACAGAGAGAGTTTACCGATAGGGATCCCCATCCCGCCAATGCCCTGGTCGCCGAGGCCAAGAATACGTTCGCCGTCGGTCACCACAATGACTTTGATATTGTGGTTCGGCACGTTCTGCAGAATATCGTCCATGTTGTGACGGTTCTGATAAGAGATGAATACCCCGCGGGAGCGACGGTAGATCTCGGAGAAACGCTCGCAGGCGGCACCCACCGTCGGGGTGTAGATCACCGGCATCATCTCTTCGAGATGGTTTTGCACCAGGCGATAGAAGAGGGTTTCGTTGGTGTCCTGGATGTTGCGCAGGTAGATGTGTTTGTCGA
>OKEE01000444.1_pt1 | contig 19272 bp, 18 predicted proteins | sample 1611071 | NCBI WGS metagenome assembly OKEE01 (sample SAMN04436708, study PRJEB24849) | human gut metagenome | biome: human gut; feature: NICU; material: stool | host: Homo sapiens | place: USA: Saint Louis, MO | collected 2010-09-07 | reverse complement strand
AAGTTTTCAAATGTTAATAGTTTACTAAAAAATACAATTGGTGGTGACTGGGGGAGTGATTCCAGAGCTGAAAAGCATACAATTCAAGCAGTGATAGTGCGCGGTACTGATAGCCCGGAGTTAATTTCAGGGAAAATGAGTTCTGCCCCATGTAGATGGGTAGATCCCAAAAAACTCGAAAAAAGAAAAATTAATAATGGTGATATTATAATAGAAGTTTCAGGAGGAAGTCCAACGCAGTCAACTGGCCGTTCAATTTTCATGACTGAACAGATTATAAGTCGATTAGGGGGTATTATTGAACCTGCTAGTTTTTGTCGCAAGTTTGAGCCGTTATCTATAGAGATAGGGCTAATAATTAGTTTACACCTCAATAAAATATATAACGATGGAAAAATGTGGGAATACCAAAACCAAAGTACAGGAATCGCTAACTTCCAGACAAAATATTTTCTTGAGGCTGAACATGTAGTTATGCCAGATGTTGAAATAATTAATACTTTTTATAATATCGTTATGCCTTGGATTGACAAGTCACATAATAATAATCAAATAGTCCTGAGCAACCTCCGCGACACCCTGCTCCCGAAACTCATCTCCGGTGAGCTATCCCTGGAAGATCTTCCGGATCTCAACACCGATACAGAAACTGCATAACGCATTTTGCCCCTGTAAAATCAGGGGCTTTCTGGTAAGGTTTTCTACTGATACGGGAATGCTTACCAGAAATTAGCCAGGGTTGGAGAGCGATATGAGTCTCTCTTTCAGTGAAGCAAAATTAGAACAAGCGATCATTGAACTATTACAGGATCAGGGATATCAACACCTGATCGGCGATAATGTCCCTCGTTCAAGTCTCGATCAGGTCATTATCGAAGACGATCTCCGTCATTATTTAGCGGCACGCTACCAGCCTGATGGCATTACTGAAGAAGAGATTCAGCGACTGATCAAACAGTTCACCACGCTTCCGGCCTCCGATCTTTATGAAAGCAACAAAACATTTTGTCGCTGGCTGGCAAATGGTTTTCTGTTCAAACGCGACGATCGGCAACAAAAAGATCTCTATATTGAATTGCTCGACACCCGGCATCTACCTGCCGCACTGCGCCAGATATTTGACGCCGAAGATGTCCCGTTGCAACAGGCGGCAGAACTCCCGCCCTCCTATATTAATCCGCCGCTTAACCGGATTAAGATTGTTAACCAGCTTAAAATCTCCGGCAAAGATAATCAGACTCGTATTCCTGACGGCATTCTCTATATCAATGGTCTGCCATTGGTCGTCTTTGAATTTAAAAGCGCGGTGCGCGAGCAGGAAGCCAGTATAGGTGATGCCTGGAAGCAGCTCTGTAAACGCTACCGCCGGGATATTCCGCAACTGTTTATCTACAACGCGCTCTGCATTATTAGCGATGGCGTTAATAACCGGATGGGCAACCTGTTTGCGCCCTATGAATATTTTTACTCATGGCGCAAAGTCACCGGTAATGAAAACCGTGAACAGGACGGAATTCCGTCATTGCACTCAATGATTCAGGGGCTGTTTCATCCGGTACGTCTGCTGGATGTGATTAAAAACTTTATCTGCTTCCCGGATAAAGCTAAGCACGAAGTAAAAATTTGCTGCCGATATCCGCAGTACTATGCCGCCCGCAAACTCTATTACAGCATCAAGCAAGCGCGTAAACCTTTCGGTAACGGTAAAGGCGGCACCTACTTTGGCGCAACGGGCTGTGGCAAAAGTTACACCATGCAATTTTTAACGCGTCTTTTGATGAAGAGCGTGGAGTTTGCCAGCCCGACCATTGTTTTGATCACCGACCGCACCGATCTGGACGATCAGCTTTCTGCGCAAATGTGCAACGCCAAAAATTACATTGGCGACGACACCATCGTTCCTGTTATCAGCCGTGAAGATTTGCGTAATCAACTGGCGGGACGCAATAGTGGCGGTGTATTCCTGACAACGATCCATAAATTCACCGAAGACACCGAACTCCTTTCTGAACGCAGCAATATCATTTGCATCTCAGACGAAGCACATCGCAGCCAGGTTAACCTCGACCAGAAAGTCATCGTCGATAAAGAAAGCGGAAAAGTGCGCAAAACTTATGGCTTTGCGAAATACCTGCACGATTCACTGCCAAACGCCACCTATGTTGGCTTTACCGGCACACCGATTGACGCGACGCTCGATGTCTTCGGTGAGGTGATCGACAGTTACACCATGACCGAATCCGTTCAGGATGAAATCACTGTACGCATCGTGTACGAAGGCCGTGCGGCTAAAGTGATCCTGGACTCCAGCAAACTGGAAGAAGTCGAAAAGTATTACGAAGAGTGCGCAAACGCAGGCACCAATGAGTGGCAAATCGACGAAAGCAAAAAAGCCACCGCAACCATGAATGCGGTACTGGGTGATGAAGATCGGTTAAAAGCCCTCGCGGAAGATTTTGCTAAACATTATGAAAAACGCGTAGCCGAAGGTTCCACCGTAAAAGGCAAAGCCATGTTTGTTTGTGCCAGCCGTGAAATTGCCTGGGATTTCTACCGCCAGCTTAAAGCTATTCGCCCTACCTGGTTTGAAGTGAAGCAAGCCCCCGATGGCGTCGTCCTGACGGAACAGGAGCAGAAAGAGTTACCGCCTTCAGAAATGGTGAAGATGGTCATGACGCGCGGTAAAGATGACGACGAGGCGCTTTATGATTTACTGGGCACAAAAGAATATCGTAAAGAGCTGGATAAGCAGTTCAAAAACGCTAAATCGAATTTCAAAATTGCCATTGTTGTTGATATGTGGCTGACTGGTTTCGACGTCCCGGAACTGGATACCATCTATATTGATAAACCCTTACAAAAACATAATCTTATCCAGACCATTTCTCGCGTTAACCGTAAACTGGAAGGCAAAAGTAAAGGGTTAGTGGTGGACTACATCGGCATTAAAAGTCAGATGAACCAGGCACTGGCAATGTATTCCCGCATTGATGCCACCAACTTTGAAGATATTCAGCAATCGGTAATAGAAGTTAAAAACCATCTCGATTTGTTGGGGCAAGTCTTTTACGAATTTGACAGTCGGGATTATTTTAGTGGTGAGCCACAAGCGCAATTATCCTGCCTCAACCGCGCGGCGGAATTTGTTCTGCGTACCCAGAAAGTTGAACGTCGTTTTATGGGACTGGTTAAACGCATGAAAGCCGCCTACGACGTCTGCTGCGGCAGTGAAGCACTATCACAGACAGAACGTGATCATATTCACTATTATCTTGCTGTTCGTTCAATTGTTTTCAAACTGACGAAAGGTGACGCACCGGATGTCACCCAGATGAATGCACGCGTTCGTGAAATGATTGCAGAAGCGTTAAAAGCTGATGGCGTAGAAGAAATTTATTTTCTTGGCGATAAAAAAGCGGAATCCATCGATATTTTTGACGAAGATTATCTGGCGCGAATTAACAAGATCAAACTTCCGGCAACGAAGATCCAGTTATTACAAAAATTACTGGAAAAAGCAATCAGCGACTTCAAGAAAGTGAACCAGTTGCAAGGGATTAACTTCACCCGCCGCTTCCAGGCGATTATAGATCGTTATAATGAGCGGCGAGAAGATGATGTACTCAACGGTGAAGAATTCGATACATTCAGTCAGGAAATGACTGATATTATCTATGATATTAAAACCGAAATGGGCACCTGGGCCGATTTAGGCATTGATATTGAAGAAAAAGCCTTTTTCGACATTCTTGCTCATATGCGCGATAAATATCAGTTCACCTATGACGATGAAAAAATGCTGTCACTGGCAAAAGAGATGAAAAGCGTGGTTGACAACACATCGAAATATCCTGACTGGAGTAAACGCGATGATATTAAAGCGAAACTGAAAGTTGAACTTATTCTGCTTCTACACAAGCATAAGTTCCCGCCAGTAGCGAATGATGATGTTTATATGGGTGTGCTGGCACAGGCAGAGAATTTTAAAGAACATCATATGAGTGCTTTAAATTAATTATGAAGGCCGGATACACTTTGTTATCCGGCCATTCTGAATTAACGTTAATTTCTCTTCCAGATCTTTCCAGTAACGCTTTTATTATTTTCTATTTTTAGCTGGACTTTCCCCATATTTACTGATGATATGTCCAGGTATTTAGCGCGGTGCGGATGTGCGCCAACACACCCGCACCGCTAATCACAATCCCTATTTCAAAGGAATAGTAATCATGACTGACACGCATTCTATTGCACAACCGTTCGAAGCAGAAGTCTCTCCGGCAAATAACCGTCAATTAACCGTGAGTTATGCGAGTCGCTACCCGGATTACAGCCGTATTCCCGCCATCACCCTGAAAGGTCAGTGGCTGGAAGCCGCCGGTTTTGCCACTGGCACGGCGGTAGATGTCAAAGTGATGGAAGGCTGTATTGTCCTCACCGCCCAACCACCCGCCGCCGAAGAGAGCAAACTGATGCAGTCACTGCGCCAGGTGTGCAAGCTGTCGGCGCGTAAACAACAGCAGGTGCAGGAGTTTATTGGGGAGATTAGTAGCAAAACGCCACGCTAAGATTCTCTCCCCTTCCCCACACGGGAAGGGGAATTTTCCTGGTCACTCCACATCCTCCCTGCGTAACCCAATATCCCTCAACCGCTCATCACTCATCTGCTGTAACACGCGCCGGGTCTGCTTTTTCAGCCACCAGGTCCTCACCGCCTGCCAGAGTTGTACGATGCCAGTAAACGGCGCTTTGGCTTTGTTTTCGTGAAATTCCATCTGCTGCCTCCTCATCTTTCAGAGGCTTCATCATCCGCCTTTTGGCAGTTCACAATACAGATTCAAATATTACTTTTATTTAACATACAGACAGATTAAAACATCATCTGAATCCGGTTTTTTAGCCTCATCTGTACCGGTTTTTCCCTCTGTATGGTCCAAAGAAGGAATACAGCATGACGCGTTATCAACATCTGGCGACTCTGCTTGCCGAGCGGATTGAGCAAGGGCTGTATCGTCACGGGGAGAAATTGCCGTCAGTGCGCAGCTTAAGTCAGGAGCACGGCGTCAGCATCAGTACCGTGCAGCAGGCGTATCAGATACTGGAGACGATGAAGCTCATCACTCCGCAGCCGCGTTCGGGTTATTTTGTCGCACAACGTAAAGCCCAGCCGCCAGTACCGCCGATGACGCGTCCGGTGCAGCGCCCGGTAGAGATTACCCAGTGGGACCAGGTACTGGATATGCTGGTAGCGCACAGCGACAGTTCCATTGTTCCGTTAAGCAAAAGCACGCCGGATGTCGAAACGCCCAGCCTGAAACCGCTGTGGCGGGAGCTTAGCCGGGTAGTGCAGCATAATCTGCAAACCGTTCTCGGTTATGACTTGTTAGCCGGTCAGCGAGTGTTGCGAGAGCAGGTTGCCCGCCTGATGCTCGACAGCGGCTCAGTGGTCACCGCCGATGACATCATTATCACCAGCGGCTGCCATAACTCGATGTCGCTGGCGTTAATGGCGGTATGTAAACCGGGCGATATTGTCGCAGTCGAATCCCCCTGTTATTACGGTTCAATGCAGATGCTGCGCGGTATGGGCGTGAAAGTGATTGAAATCCCAACCGATCCAGAAACTGGCATCAGCGTTGAAGCGCTGGAACTGGCGCTGGAACAGTGGCCGATTAAAGGCATCATTCTGGTGCCAAACTGTAATAATCCGCTGGGATTTATTATGCCGGACGCGCGCAAACGGGCTGTTCTCTCTCTCGCTCAGCGTCATGATATTGTGATTTTTGAAGATGATGTCTACGGCGAACTGGCAACGGAGTATCCGCGCCCGCGGACCATTCATTCCTGGGATATCGACGGGCGAGTGCTGCTGTGCAGTTCGTTCAGTAAAAGCATTGCGCCTGGCCTGCGCGTGGGTTGGGTCGCGCCGGGACGTTATCACGATAAACTGATGCATATGAAATATGCCACCAGCAGCTTTAATGTGCCGTCCACGCAAATGGCGGCAGCAACGTTTGTGCAGGAAGGTCACTATCATCGTCATATCCGGCGGATGCGGCAGAACTATCAGCGCAATATGGCGCTTTATACCTGCTGGATACGGGAATATTTTCCCTGCGAAATCTGTATTACGCGCCCGAAAGGCGGATTTTTACTGTGGATAGAATTGCCTGAACAGGTCGATATGGTCTGCGTCGCGCGGCAACTGTACCGCATGAAAATCCAGGTGGCGGCAGGCTCGATTTTCTCAGCGTCCGGCAAATACCGAAACTGTCTGCGCATCAACTGCGCTTTGCCGCTCAGCGAAACCTACCGCGAAGCACTGAAGCAAATTGGCGAGGCCGTGTATCGGGCAATGGAATAAATTCGAAATAGTGGCGAAGCACCTGATTTCCTCTCACGAATCGCCTGTAACTCGTTTTATCTTTATAGCGAAATCGCCACGTTCCGGCATGGCTTAGGCAAAGTGTGCTTTGTTCATGCCGGATGCGGCGTGAACGCCTTATCCGGCCTACAAACCGCGCAAATTCAATAGATTGCAGAGATAATGTAGGTCTGATAAGCGTAGCGCATCAGGCAGCTTTGCGTTTGTCATCCGTCTCTGATTAGCTCTTGAGCCATGAATAAGGCTCACGGTCAGGCAAGGGCTGCTCTAATGCCTGTATTTGCTCTGCCGAAAGTCCGGTAATCTTTTGTATCCATTCAGGATCTACCCCATTCTGCAAAAACAATCGAAGAATGCGCTGTTCCCCTTTTATATATCCATCATTATGAATTCGCTCTGCAATCGTCATTATTCGCTCCCTTTGTTGTGGCAGTCGACGGGTAATTTCACTGATAAACTCATTAAAACGCGCTTCATCACCAGTCAGTAAAATGTAATTTAACAGCGCAGTTATCTGGCTGTCATTAGCACACTCTGTAACCAGTAATACTACCAGTTGGTCAATAAGCCCCATCAGATCGCGCTGGCGAATATGCTTTTGGATCAACTCCAACAGGGCGACTCTGCGATGCTGCACAATCTCGTCGTCTGGCACGACAGTGATATCCACCAGCGGGAACGCGGCGGTATAAAGCTTCCGTGCGGTAGTCGGGTCGGCAAATTCGTCCAGCCAGCACAAAGACCAGGGATAAGGACTACGGCTACCGTGATAAAACAGCATCGGGATGACCAGCGGTAGCTGCCGGCGTTTATCATGTTCGATATGGCGCTGCATCACCGCCATGGAATATCGCATCAGACGAAAGGCCATATGAATATCCTCACGGCTCTGATGTTCAATCACTACATAAATATAGCCATCGCCTTCACGGGTCTTTACCGACCACAGAATATCGGAATGTAGCGCCCGCAATTTTTCATCGACAAAGCTGGCGGATTCCAGTTTTGAGCTATCGAGAGCGCACAGTTCACGTAAATCTTTGGGTAAGTGGATCTCCATGAAATCCCGCGCGGTGTCAGAGTGTGTGAGAAAGGATTTAAATAATGCGTCATGCGGCGTGCTGGTCGTAAAGTTTGTCATGGCGATCCGTCACCTGTAGATAAGATGGCCCAACTTTAGCGACTAACAAAGCCATTCACACCTGGCTATTTCCTATTCCCCAGGCGGTTTCCAGGCTATTTTTATTCTTCTGCAAACGATACATTTTTATGGAAGATATCTCGCTTTTTGCGTTTTCTTACCGTCAGGCTCTATTCTTACGATATGAATAAACTCATTGAACTCAGACGCGCCAAAATGTTGGCGCTCTCTTTACTGCTTATCGCCGCTGCTACCTTTGTCGTTACGCTGTTTTTGCCGCCCAATTTTTGGGTGAGCGGTGTGAAGGCGATTGCTGAAGCGGCGATGGTCGGCGCGCTGGCGGACTGGTTTGCCGTGGTGGCGCTGTTTCGCCGCGTGCCGATTCCGATCATTTCTCGTCATACGGCGATTATCCCGCGTAATAAAGACCGGATTGGCGAAAATCTCGGCCAGTTCGTGCAGGAAAAATTTCTCGATACCCAATCGCTGGTGGCATTGATTCGACGTCACGAACCGGCGTTGTTGATTGGCAACTGGTTTAGTCAGCCGGAGAACGCCCGCCGCGTTGGTCAGCATCTGTTACAGATCATGAGCGGTTTTCTCGAACTGACCGATGATGCGCGTATTCAGCGCCTGCTTAAGCGTGCGGTCCACCGGGCGATCGATAAGGTCGATCTTTCCGGCACCAGTGCGTTGATGCTGGAGAGTATGACCAGAAACGATCGTCATCAGGTGCTGCTCGATACGCTGATCGCACAACTGATCGCCCTGCTTCAGCGCGATAAATCACGCAAGTTTATTGCCCAGCAAATTGTTCGCTGGCTGGAGAGCGAGCATCCACTGAAAGCCAAAATTTTGCCCACTGAATGGCTGGGCGAACATAGCGCGGAGTTGGTTTCTGACGCGGTGAATTCTTTGCTTGATGATATCAGCCGCGATCGTGCGCATCAGATCCGCCATGCGTTTGATCGCGCTACCTTCGCCCTGATCGAGAAACTGAAAAACGATCCGGAAATGGCAGCGCGAGCCGATGCCGTAAAAAGCTATCTGAAAGAAGATGAAGCTTTTAACCGCTATCTCAGTGAATTGTGGGGGGATTTACGGGAATGGCTGAAAGCGGATATCAACAGTGAAGATTCTCGTGTGAAAGAACGTATCGCGCGGGCGGGGCAATGGTTTGGCGAGACGTTAATTGCCGATGATGCCCTGCGGGCGTCGTTAAATGGTCATCTCGAACAAGCCGCACACCGCGTTGCGCCTGAGTTTTCCGCATTCCTGACTCGCCATATCAGCGACACGGTAAAAAGCTGGGACGCACGGGATATGTCGCGGCAAATCGAGTTAAATATCGGCAAAGATCTCCAGTTTATCCGTGTCAACGGTACGCTGGTTGGCGGTTGTATTGGACTTATTTTGTATTTGCTGTCGCAGCTCCCGGCCTTGTTCCCCCTCGGCAATTTATAGAAATCCATGAAAAACTAAGTGGCTAACCGCGAGAGAGATCAAATAAACCACACTAAAAGAATGGTAATAATGTGGCCTCTTTTCATTATCTCCCGTGGTACGGGGAAGGAAAATCATGTCACTTGTCACCGATCTACCCGCCATTTTCGATCAGTTCTCTGAAGCTCGCCAGAAAGGCTTTCTCACCGTCATGGATCTCAAGGAGCGCGGCATTCCGCTGGTTGGCACCTACTGCACCTTTATGCCGCAAGAGATCCCGATGGCAGCCGGTGCGGTTGTGGTTTCGCTATGTTCCACCTCTGATGAAACCATTGAAGAAGCCGAGAAAGATCTGCCGCGCAACCTCTGCCCGCTGATTAAAAGCAGCTACGGCTTCGGCAAAACCGATAAATGCCCCTACTTCTACTTTTCTGATCTGGTGGTCGGTGAAACCACCTGCGACGGCAAAAAGAAAATGTATGAATACATGGCGGAGTTTAAGCCCGTTCATGTGATGCAACTGCCAAACAGCGTTAAGGACGATGCCTCGCGTGCATTATGGAAAGCCGAGATGCTGCGCTTGCAAAAAACGGTAGAAGAACGTTTTGGGCACGAGATTAGCGAAGATGCTCTGCGCGATGCCATTGCGCTGAAAAACCGCGAACGTCGCGCACTGGCCAACTTTTATCATTTGGGGCAGTTAAATCCTCCGGCGCTTAGCGGCAGCGACATTCTGAAAGTAGTCTACGGCGCAACCTTCCGGTTCGATAAAGAGGCGTTGATCAATGAACTGGATGCAATGACCGCCCGCGTTCGTCAGCAGTGGGAAGAAGGCCAGCGACTGGACCCGCGCCCACGTATTTTAATCACCGGCTGCCCAATTGGCGGCGCAGCAGAGAAAGTGGTGCGCGCGATTGAAGAGAATGGCGGCTGGGTTGTCGGTTATGAAAACTGCACCGGGGCGAAAGCCACCGAGCAATGCGTGGCGGAAACGGGTGATGTGTACGACGCGCTGGCGGATAAATATCTGGCGATTGGCTGCTCCTGTGTTTCGCCGAACGATCAGCGCCTGCAAATGCTCAGCCAGATGGTTGAAGAATATCAGGTCGATGGCGTAGTTGATGTGATTTTGCAGGCGTGCCATACCTACGCGGTGGAATCGCTGGCGATTAAACGTCATGTGCGCCAGCAGCACAACATTCCTTATATCGCTATTGAAACAGACTACTCCACCTCGGATGTCGGGCAGCTCAGCACCCGTGTCGCGGCCTTTATTGAGATGCTGTAAGGAGTGGCAGTGACATATTCGATTGGCATTGATTCCGGCTCAACCACCACCAAAGGGATCTTACTGGCTGACGGCGTGATTACGCGCCGTTTCCTCGTTCCAACATCCTTTCGCCCGGCAACAGCAATTACTGAAGCCTGGGAAACTCTGCGCGAAGGGTTAGAGACAACGCCGTTTCTGACGCTCACCGGCTACGGACGGCAACTGGTGGATTTTGCCGATAAACAAGTGACGGAAATCTCCTGTCACGGGCTGGGCGCACGGTTTCTTGAGCCAGCAACGCGCGCGGTAATCGACATCGGTGGTCAGGACAGCAAAGTGATTCAGCTTGATGATGACGGTAACCTGTGCGATTTCCTGATGAATGACAAATGCGCGGCGGGCACCGGGCGTTTCCTGGAGGTGATCTCGCGCACGCTTGGCACCAGCGTCGAGCAACTCGACAGCATTACCGAAAATGTCATACCGCACGCCATCACGAGTATGTGCACAGTGTTTGCTGAATCAGAAGTGATCAGCCTGCGCTCTGCGGGCGTAGCGCCAGAAGCGATTCTCGCCGGAGTGATTAACGCGATGGCGCGGCGGAGCGCCAATTTCATTGCTCGTCTCTCCTGTGAAGCGCCGATTCTGTTTACTGGTGGCGTTAGCCACTGTCAAAGGTTTACCCACATGCTGGAAAGCCATCTGGGAATGCCGGTACAAACTCACCCTGATGCGCAATTCGCTGGTGCAATTGGCGCGGCGGTGATCGGTCAGCGGCAGAGAAAACGCGCATGAAAGAGTATCTGTTTTTATTTCACTCCACGGTCGGCGTCATACAAACCCGCAAGGCGTTGCAGGCAGCGGGCATGACTTTTCGCGTCAGCGATATTCCCCGTGATTTACGCGGCGGCTGCGGGTTATGCATTTGGCTGACCTGTCCGCCTGGCGAGGAAATTCAATGGGTGATCCCTGGGCATACGGAATCAGTTTATTGTCAGCAGGATGGTGGCTGGCGCTGCATTGCACATTACGGGATTTCTCCGCGTTAAGGATTCATTAAGATCGCTACGTATACTTCTCGATATCTTATTGATTTGCCTTAAAGGGATTACCGTGACAAAAAGTATTTCGTTAAGTAAACGCATCTTCGTTATTGTGATTCTTTTTGTCATTGTGGCAGTGTGTACTTTCTTCGTGCAATCTTGCGCCCGTAAAAGCAATCATGCAGCATCATTTCAGAATTACCACGCCACCATTGACGGCAAAGAAATTGCAGGCATAACGAATAATATCTCTTCGCTGACCTGGTCGGCACAAAGCAATACTCTTTTTAGCACTATCAACAAACCTGCCGCCATTGTTGAAATGACCACCAATGGCGATTTGATCCGCACAATTCCTCTGGATTTTGTTAAGGATCTCGAGACGATCGAATACATTGGCGATAATCAGTTTGTCATTAGCGATGAGCGCGATTATGCCATTTATGTGATTTCACTGACCCCAAACTCGGAAGTAAAAATCCTCAAAAAAATAAAAATCCCGCTGCAGGAATCCCCAACCAATTGCGGTTTTGAAGGATTGGCCTATTCTCGCCAGGATCACACTTTCTGGTTTTTTAAAGAGAAAAACCCGATTGAGGTCTACAAAGTTAACGGGCTGTTAAGTAGCAATGAATTGCATATCAGCAAAGACAAGGCACTACAACGGCAATTTACTTTAGATGATGTGTCCGGCGCAGAATTTAACCAACAAAAAAATACGCTTCTGGTGCTGTCTCATGAATCTCGCGCACTCCAGGAAGTAACGCTGGTTGGCGAGGTTATCGGTGAAATGTCACTAACCAAAGGCAGTCGAGGTTTGTCGCATAACATCAAACAGGCCGAAGGGGTTGCGATGGATGCCTCTGGTAATATTTATATCGTTAGCGAACCAAATCGTTTTTATCGCTTTACCCCTCAATCATCGCATTAACAGGCTGGCATGTTTCACCTTTTTGTTATTAACTTGTTAACAACAAAAATGACAAACAAGGTTAAACATGCCTTCGTCCACGCATCCCGTAGAACGCTTTTCTTTCAGCACCGCGCTTTTCGGGATGCTGGTTCTGACCTTAGGTATGGGTTTAGGCCGCTTCCTTTATACGCCTATGTTGCCCGTCATGATGGCGGAAGGATCGTTTTCATTTAGCCAGCTCTCGTGGATTGCCAGCGGCAACTATGCGGGGTATCTGGCTGGCAGTCTGCTATTTTCTTTTGGCGCATTTCACCAGCCATCGCGCCTGCGCCCATTTCTGTTGGCTTCTGCCCTGGCGAGCGGGTTGTTGATCCTCGCAATGGCATGGTTGCCGCCATTTATTCTGGTGTTATTGATTCGCGTCCTGGCGGGTGTCGCCAGCGCCGGAATGCTGATTTTTGGTTCGACGCTGATTATGCAGCACACGCGCCATCCTTTTGTGCTGGCAGCTTTGTTTTCTGGCGTTGGCATTGGCATCGCACTGGGCAATGAATATGTTCTGGCAGGCCTGCATTTTGACCTCTCCTCGCAAACGTTATGGCAAGGCGCCGGGGCGCTTTCTGGCATGATGCTGATTGCACTTACGCTTTTAATGCCCTCGAAAAAACACGCCATCGCACCAATGCCATTGGCAAAAACGGAGCAACAGATAATGAGCTGGTGGTTACTGGCTATTCTGTACGGCCTGGCGGGATTTGGTTATATCATCGTCGCGACTTACCTGCCGCTCATGGCGAAAGATGCAGGCTCACCATTGTTAACCGCCCATCTCTGGACGTTAGTCGGCTTATCAATTGTGCCTGGTTGCTTTGGCTGGCTATGGGCAGCAAAACGTTGGGGGGCTTTGCCCTGCCTGACGGCGAATTTGCTGGTGCAGGCTATCTGTGTGCTGCTTACTCTCGCCAGCGACTCGCCTCTCTTGCTTATCATCAGCAGTCTTGGTTTTGGCGGTACCTTTATGGGCACGACATCTCTGGTGATGACTATCGCCCGCCAACTGAGCGTACCGGGAAATCTCAATCTTTTAGGCTTTGTGACGCTCATTTACAGCATTGGGCAAATTCTTGGCCCGGCGCTGACCAGTATGCTTGGCAATGGAACATCGGCGCTTGCCAGCGCCACTCTCTGCGGCGCGGCGGCGTTGTTTATTGCTGCGCTTATCAGCACAGCGCAATTATTTAAGCTGCAAGTGGTCACTTCATGAGGGAAGTTTCCCTTACCACTCAAGAAACTCAACCGCAACCGTTGATGTCAGCCAGACCCCGTTTTCCGCTTGCCAAAAAGGGATGCCTCATTTCGCCATTTCCTGTGCTTTGACGGTTAAAATAACTGGCGATCCGTGTCTTGCTCCCACTTTGCGTGCCGTTGCTTCATCAGCAGAGAGATGCACGTAATGGCGCTCCCCTGCAATCAGCCCCTGTTTTTTTATCTCGTCAAGAAAACGGCTTGCCGTACCATGGTAGAGAAATTGTGGCGGTGTTTTTCGATGAAGCCAATGGCGACCTGCGAAGTCGAATGCCCCTGAACGGCGCGAATACACGTACCATCACTGGAATAACTAAAGCGCTTCTTATCGCTGGTGGCGACCACAGTATCCAGTAATGCGCGGGTTAACCGCTTGCCCGCTTTTTGTGCACAGAGTATGAGCTTATCGATATCCGCCCATCCTTCACGGTCCAGCACGATGCCAATCGCCTCTGGTTTATGTCGGAGGACAAAACTTAAAAACTTGCTCGTCTCTGCCAGCTCTTTGTCGTTGTATTTTGCCATCGCGTTTTCGTCCCTGAATTTTCTGTTTTTATTTACTGATGTCATTGTCACTGGGTTTATGAATTTTCTGCAACTCAATCCTGCGCAGAACCTTTGCCACACAGCGTCATTTTTTCGCTATGCAAAAAACGCATAGCAAGAAACATACTTGCATTTTCCCCATACCCACATGGCTGATAAGGTTTTTCAGCTCCAGGAATTTTCCTGGCTCAAGCAACACACATACACACAAAAACAATGGGGATTGTTATGACACAACAAGGGGATGCTGTAGCTGGGGAGCTGGCGACAGAAAAAGTGGGGGTTAAAGGGTATCTGGCCTTTTTTCTCACGATTATCTTTTTTTCCGGTGTTTTTTCCGGGACAGACAGTTGGTGGCGCGTTTTTGACTTTTCCGTTCTGAACGGATCGTTTGGGCAACTGCCTGGTGCGAATGGCGCTACCACCTCGTTTCGCGGCGCAGGTGGCACTGGAGCTAAAGATGGCTTTCTCTTCGCGCTGGAACTGGCTCCGTCAGTGATTCTCTCTCTGGGAATTATCTCGATTACCGATGGTCTTGGCGGATTGCGCGCCGCGCAGCAGTTAATGACGCCCGTGCTAAAACCGTTGTTGGGCATTCCAGGCATCTGTTCACTGGCGCTGATTGCTAACCTGCAAAACAACGATGCCGCCGCATGTATGACCAAAGAACTGGCGCAGGAAGGGGAAATTAACGAACGTGATAAAGTGATATTCGCCGCCTATCAAACCAGCGGTAGCGCCATCATCACCAACTACTTCTCTTCCGGCGTCGCGGTGTTTGCCTTTCTGGGCTCGTCCGTAATCGTACCTTTAGCCGTCATCCTGGTGGTTAAATTTGTCGGAGCCAACATTTTGCGCGTCTGGCTTAACTTCGAAGAACGTCGCAACCCAACGCAAGGAGCGCAAGCATGACAACTCAGGTCCGCAAAAACGTCATGGATATGTTTATTGATGGCGCGCGCCGTGGCTTTACTATCGCTACCACCAACCTGCTGCCAAACGTGGTGATGGCCTTTGTCATCATCCAGGCGCTGAAAATTACTGGCCTGCTCGACTGGGTGGGACATATCTGTGAACCCGTAATGGCGCTGTGGGGATTGCCCGGTGAAGCGGCAACCGTCCTTTTAGCCGCATTGATGAGCATGGGCGGCGCAGTCGGTGTTGCCGCCAGTCTGGCAACCGCTGGCGCATTAACCGGCCACGATGTCACCGTTTTACTGCCCGCGATGTATTTAATGGGCAACCCGGTGCAAAATGTCGGTCGCTGCCTGGGGACAGCCGAAGTGAATGCCAAATATTATCCGCATATCATTACGGTCTGCGTGATTAACGCATTGCTGTCGATCTGGGTTATGCAGCTTATTGTTTAACAAGGAGTTACCATGATTGATTATTCCGCAGCCGGTTTTACCCTGCTGCAGGGAGCGCATTTGTATGCGCCGGAAGATCGGGGAATTTGCGATGTCCTCATCGCTAACGGCAAAATTATTGCCGTTGCCAGCAACATCCCTTCTGACATTGTACCGGACTGCACGGTTGTCGATCTCAGCGGGCAGATCCTCTGCCCAGGTTTTATTGATCAACACGTCCATTTGATTGGTGGTGGCGGCGAAGCAGGTCCCACGACACGCACGCCGGAAGTGGCGTTAAGTCGTCTGACGGAAGCGGGCATCACGTCAGTGGTTGGCCTGCTGGGCACCGACTCTATCTCTCGCCACCCGGAATCCCTGCTCGCCAAGACCCGTGCGCTCAATGAAGAAGGCATCAGCGCCTGGATGCTGACCGGCGCTTATCATGTCCCTTCCCGCACTATTACGGGTTCCGTGGAAAAAGACGTGGCGATTATCGATCGCGTGATTGGTGTGAAATGCGCCATCTCTGATCACCGTTCTGCCGCACCGGACGTTTATCACCTGGCTAATATGGCGGCGGAATCCCGCGTTGGCGGTTTGCTCGGCGGTAAACCTGGCGTCACCGTGTTCCACATGGGTGACAGCAAAAAGGCGTTACAGCCAGTCTATGACCTGCTGGAAAACTGCGATGTGCCGATCAGCAAGCTGCTGCCGACCCACGTTAACCGCAACGTTCCGTTGTTTGAGCAGGCGCTGGAGTTCGCGCGCAAAGGCGGCACCATCGACATCACCAGCAGCATTGACGAACCGGTCGCCCCTGCCGAAGGTATTGCCCGCGCCGGTCTCGGCATTCCTGCTGAACCGCTCTTCCGATCTCTTCGCGTAACCCATATCGGTGTTGCAGGTTTTGAAACATTGCTGGAAACCGTGCAAGTGTTGGTCAAAGACTATAGCTTCAGCCTTAGCGATGCCCTGCGCCCGCTCACCAGTAGCGTAGCCGGTTTCCTTAACCTGACCGGGAAAGGCGAAATTCTGCCAGGCAATGACGCAGACTTACTGGTCATGACGCCTGAATTGCGCATTGAGCAGGTATACGCTCGCGGCAAACTGATGGTCAAAGACGGCAAAGCCTGCGTGAAAGGAACGTTTGAAACGGCATAAACGGTTGTCAGCCGCCCGAATGGACGTAGAATGCCCGCAAGGGCGGCTGACAGAGTATAACGTAATGGATGACTGTGGTGCGGTTTTGCATAACATTGAAACCAAATGGCTTTATGATTTTCTGACCCTGGAAAAATGTCGCAATTTTTCCCAGGCGGCAGTCAGTCGCAACGTCTCGCAACCAGCATTCAGCCGCCGCATCCGTGCGCTGGAACAGGCGATTGGTGTTGAATTGTTTAACCGCCAGGTAACGCCGCTGCAACTCTCAGAACAAGGGAAAATCTTCCATTCGCAGATCCGCCATCTGTTGCAACAGTTAGAGAGCAATCTGGCAGAGCTGCGTGGCGGCAGCGATTACGCGCAACGTAAAATCAAGATTGCCGCTGCACACTCTCTTTCCCTCGGTCTGTTACCGTCCATTATCAGCCAGATGCCGCCGCTCTTTACCTGGGCGATTGAAGCCATTGATGTTGATGAAGCGGTCGATAAACTGCGTGAAGGGCAAAGTGACTGTATTTTTTCCTTTCACGACGAAGATTTGCTGGAAGCACCGTTTGACCACATTCGCTTATTTGAATCTCAATTATTCCCCGTCTGCGCCAGTGACGAACACGGAGAAGCACTTTTTAACCTCGCGCAGCCACACTTTCCGTTACTGAATTACAGCCGCAACTCCTACATGGGGCGATTGATTAATCGCACTCTGACGCGCCACAGTGAGTTGAGTTTCAGCACCTTTTTTGTCTCTTCGATGAGCGAGCTTTTAAAGCAGGTTGCCCTCGACGGATGTGGAATTGCCTGGTTGCCGGAGTATGCCATCCAACAAGAAATTCGCAGCGGGCAGCTCGTTGTACTGAATCGGGACGAATTAGTTATCCCGATTCAGGCCTATGCATACCGGATGAATACCCGCATGAATCCAGTTGCCGAACGCTTCTGGCGTGAACTGCGCGAGCTGGAGATTGAACCTGGCTGAAAGTTTTCTGCAGAAAATCTTCCGGCGCTGGGAATTATGATTGAGGTTCCTGCCGCAGTCATGATTGCAGACAAATTAGCCAGTGAAGTCGATTTCTTTTCCATCGGCACCAACGATCTGACGCAATATATTATGGCGGCAGACAGAGGAAATAGCACCGTCGCGAAACTGGTCGATTATTGTAATGACGCGGTGATTAACGCTATTGCTATGGTGTGTCAGGCCGGACGTAATAATGAAATTCCGGTCAGTATGTGCGGCGAAATGGCTGGAGATATCCAGCAAACAGCACGACTGCTCACCATGGGGATTGATAAGCTCAGTGCCAGTCCGTCCCGGCTTCCGGCCTTGAAAGCAGCAATCAGAACCTCCCACTAATTGTGACCTAACGCGATACGTCTTGCGCGTATCGCGTTTCCCGTCATTTACTGCGGCATCGTGCGATGCCAGCTCCCCTTCTGCCAGACCAGGTCAAACGTTAGCGGCTCATCATCGTGGTACAGCATCATCTCCAGACTAATGGCCAACTCGTGGCAATAGGCTTCTTTCAGATTGACCTGCAATGCCGCAATACGTGGCTCATGAAATAAAAGCGCGGAACGTAACTGGCGGCAATACCAACTCTGGAGAAGCTTGTCGCTCTGATTATGCCCTTGCCACTCAGGCATGCCTGAAACAAGTAATATTGGTAGCGGTGAATGGGGAGAACTAAAAAGTTGAAAGAGATCCCGGCATACGGAATCACGCAGCGATAACGTATTGTTTCCTGTACTTTCAGGTAATACCGTCTGAACTGATTGGCGCATCATTTTGCGCACTCCTGACGTTTAGTGGCATCTGTATCCTGCCCTGGCTGCCGGACACCACTGGGTTGATGCTCATATTCCATAATCATTCCTTTATGCTCATTGCGTCCCTGGCACTTTCATAAGGGATTTATAAGATCCGCCAAAGATAAAACACTGTACAGAAAAGAATATCCACTGACTTTTAATTTAAAAAGGTATCATTTGACAAAAGTCATTAAACATAACGGAAATACGTTAACATATTCTGATTATTCCGAATAATTTCTCAGCGTTAAACTGATATATAATTATTCCAAAACAATATATCGTACGTAATGATTAATTTACGCATAATATATTCTGCAGAACATAATTAACTATTCAGGGAACATACATAGTGCAAAGCGGTTAAACTTTGCACCAGAAATGAGGGATCAGGCGTCGACTTTATCCAGCGGCCATGAATCAAACAGATAGCCATCGAAATAGATGTCATCAACATTAGAGAACTCCAGCAAGCGCTGCTTCACATTCTCCAGATGCTGCCACATTGCCAGCTTCGCCGCTCGGGCATCTTTTTTGATTAACGCGGCGAGGATCTGTTTGTGATCGCCCAACCACTCTTTGCGATACAGGCTGTCATCCAGGTGGCTGTGCAACTGGATCCACATTGGATTGTTTTCCCGCCACTGCCAGGACTGACGGAATAACTCCACCAGCATGCTGTTATGCGTTGCTTCGGCAATAGCGAGATGGAACTGCATGTCACCGCTTTCGCTGCTGCCCGGCGCGCTGGAAGCCAGTTCACGCTCTTCCAGTTGCAATGCCTGGCGCATTTTGACGATATCTTCGCGGGTAGCCTGCAGGGCGGCAAACTCGGCGATGTTACTTTCCAGTAACTGCCGCGCCTGTAACAGCTCAAAAGGACCGGCATCGTTGCAGACGTTGG